>Ga0209257_1002469_pt1 | contig 18286 bp, 14 predicted proteins | sample AraplaCvi_mCL_r2_FD_184277 | JGI IMG/M metagenome (GOLD analysis project Ga0209257, IMG submission 184277) | Arabidopsis root microbial communities from North Carolina, USA - plate scrape MF_Cvi_mCL_r2 (SPAdes) (version 2) | ecosystem: Host-associated > Plants > Roots > Endosphere | place: USA...
CACCTGCTTTCCGCCCCGCTGGCCGAGCTGGCGGCGGACGCCCGCCAGGTGCGCGACACCCGCGGGCCCGAGCGGATGACCTATTCGCGCAAGGTGTTCGTGCCCCTCACCCAGCTGTGCCGCGACGTCTGCCGCTACTGCACCTTCGCCAAGGCGCCCCGGCGGCTGGCCTCGGCCTACATGAGCCCGGACGAGGTGCTGGACGTGGCCCGCGCCGGCGCGGCGGCCGGCTGCAAGGAGGCGCTGTTCACGCTCGGCGACAAGCCGGAGCTCCGCTATGCGGCCGCGCGCGAGGCGCTGGACAGGCTGGGCTTCGCCACCACGGTCGACTACCTCGAGCACGTGGCGGGCCGCGTGCTCGCCGAGACCGGGTTGATCCCGCACATCAACGCCGGCGTGCTGACCCGCGAGAACTACACCCGCCTCCGCCGGGTCTCGGGCTCCATGGGCCTGATGCTGGAAAGCGCCTCGGAGCGCCTCTGCGCCCGTGGCGGCCCGCACTTCGGCTCGCCGGACAAGCTGCCCGCCGTCCGGCTCGCGTCCATCGCAGCGGCCGGCGAGATGGCCGTCCCCTTCACCAGCGGCCTCCTGATCGGCATCGGCGAGACGCGGGATGAGCGGGTGGATGCGCTGCTCGCGCTCCGAGGCCTGCACCGCCGTCACGGCCACCTGCAGGAAGTGATCGTCCAGAACTTCCGCGCCAAGCCTGGCACCCCGATGGCCGGCGCGCCGGAGCCCTCTGAGGAGGAACTGCTCTGGACGGTCGCGGCGGCGCGGCTGGTGCTGGACCCGGCCGTGACCGTCCAGGCGCCGCCGAACCTGAACCCCGGCCGCACCGCCGCCCTGATCGGCGCGGGCCTGGACGACTGGGGCGGCATCTCGCCGGTCACCATCGACCATGTGAACCCGGAAGCGCCGTGGCCAGAGATCGAGGCGCTGGGCGCGGCATGCGCGGCGGCCGGGCGGCCGCTGGTGGAACGCCTGACCGCCCACCCGCCCTTCGTCCAGGACGCCGGCCGATGGCTCGATCCGGGAGTGGCCAAGGCCACGCGCAAGCTGGCCGACAGTGAAGGCCTGGCGCGGGACTGCGCCTGGAGCCCGGGCGTGGCGGAGGCGGCGCCGGGAACGCCGGAGTCGCCGTTGGGGACGTCTCCGCGCGGGCCCAGCGCCATCGCGCTCGACGCCATCCTCTTCCGCGCCGCGTCCGGCCAGACCCTCACCGAATCCCAGATCGTCCGCCTGTTCTCCGCCCGCGGCGCCGAGGCCGAAACGGTGGTCGCCTGCGCCGACGAACTGCGCCGGACCGTGCGCGGCGAGACGGTGACCTACGTCGTCAACCGCAACATCAACTACACGAACATCTGCACCTACAGCTGCAGCTTCTGCGCCTTCTCGAAGACCTCGTCGAAGGCGGGCCTGCGCGATCCCGGCTACGATCTGCCGCTGGACGAGATTGCGGCGCGCGTCCGCGAGGCCTGGAACCGGGGCGCCACCGAGGTCTGCCTGCAGGGCGGCATCCACCCGAAGTACACGGGCGACACCTATCTCGCGATCCTCAGGGCTGTGAAGGCGGCCCAGCCGGACATGCACGTCCACGCCTTCTCGCCGTTGGAGGTCAGCCAGGGCGCCGCTACCCTGGGCGTTCCCGTCGCCGATTACCTGCGCCGGCTGAAGGACGAGGGGCTGGGGTCGCTGCCCGGCACGGCTGCGGAGATCCTCGACGACGAGGTCCGCGCCCTGATCTGCCCCGACAAGCTGTCGACCGCTGGATGGCTGGAGGTCGTGGCCGCGGCGCATGAGGTCGGCCTGCCCACCACCTCCACCATCATGTTCGGCCACCTCGACCGGCCGGAGCACTGGGCCCGCCACCTGCTGGCCCTGCGCGGCCTGCAGTTGCGGACCGGCGGCTTCACCGAGTTCGTGCCTCTGCCCTTCGTGCACATGGCCTCGCCGGTCTACCTGCGCGGCCAAGCTCGCCGAGGGCCCACCTGGCGCGAGTCCGTCCTGATGCATGCGGTCGCCCGCATCACCCTGCACGGCGCCATCGGCTCCATCCAGGCCTCCTGGGTGAAGCTGGGCGTCGATGGCGCGGCCGCCCTGCTGAACGCAGGCGTCAACGACCTGGGCGGGGTGCTGATGAACGAGTCCATCAGCCGCGCGGCGGGCGCCGCCCACGGCCAGGAACTGACCGTCGCCGACCTGGAACGCGCCGCCGCCTCCGCCGGCCGGCCGCTCGCCCAGCGCACCACGCTCTACGGCGAGCCCGCGCGACGTCCTGCGCCCGTGGCGGCGGAATGACCGGCCGCTTCCGCCGTGCGATCCGGCTCCGCGCGGAGCCGGGCCGTGCGACGGCCGAGGTCGAGGACGACTTCCACCATTTCGCGGTCACCGTGCTGCACGACGGCCAGCGGGTGACGGACGCCGCCGGCCAGGCGGTGCGCTATCCCTGGAGCCAGTGCCCGATGGCGACCGGCGCGCTGCCGGCGCTGGCCGGGCTGGCCGTCACCACCGACGCGACGGCCGTCTACCGGCACCTCGACCCGCTGGGCCAGTGCACCCACATGCTGGAAATCGCGGGCCTGGCCATCGCCGAGGCCGCCCGCGGCCTCGGCGCGCGACGCTACGACGTCGCCGTCACCGACCCGGTCGAGGGCCGCGTCGAGGCCGAACTGCTGTGCGACGCCGCGCCCCTGGCCCGCTGGGTGCTGCAGGACGGCGTGATCGTCGAGCCCGCCGAGCGCCGCGGCCAGCGACCGGGCGGCTTCCGCAGCAGCGCCCTGCGCGACCTGCCGCACGCCGAAGCCGAGACGCTGCTGATCCTGCGGCGCGCCCTGCACCTGGCCGGCGCCCGCGGCCTGGACGTCGACCGCTTCCCCACCGCCGCCGCCATGGGCCGCCCACCCGCCTGCTTCGTCTTCCGGCCCGGCGTCGCCGAGCGCGCCCAGCGGCGCTACGGTTCGGTGCGCGACTTCTCGGACACGGCCGGTCCGCTGCCCGAGGCCCTGCCTTCCGGAGGCCTACCATGACCGCAGTCCTGCTGATCGACGACCCGGCGCCCCACGTGCGCAGGCTCACCCTGAACCGGCCGGAGAAGCGCAACGCGCTCTCCAACGAACTCCGCGCCGAGGTCTTCGCGGCCTTGGAAGCCGCCGACACCGACGTGCATGTGCGGGTGACGATCATCCGTGGCGCGGGGACTTGCTTCTCCGCCGGCTACGACCTGGGCGGCGGAGCGCGACCGCCGTTCCCGTACGAGACGGCGGCCGGCGCCGGCCACTGGGCGCGACATGTGGTCGACGGCTGTTTCAAGGTCTGGGACCTGGCCAAGCCGGTGATCGCCCAGGTGCATGGCTGGTGCCTGGCCGGCGGGTCGGAACTCGCCACCGCCTGCGACCTGGTCTACGTCGCCGATGACGCCCGGATCGGCTACCCGCCGGTGCGCATGATGAGCCCGCCGGACAACCAGTTCCACGCCTGGCTCTGCGGCCTGCGGCCGGCCATGGAGATGATGCTCACCGGCGACGCCATGGATGGCCTGGAAGCGGTGCGCGTGGGCTTCGCCAACCGTGCCTTCCCCGCCGACCGGCTGGACGCCGAGGTCCTGGCCATGGCCGAGCGGGTCGCCAAGATCCCCACCGACGTGCAGCAGATGAACAAGCGCTCGGTCCACCGGGCCATGGAAATCATGGGCCTGCGCGCCGCCATCCGGGCGGGGACCGAAATCCAGGCGCTGGCGCTCACCACCGAGAGCTCGAAGGCGACCTTCGCGCGCGTGCGGGAGGATCTGACGAAGGGGCTTAGCGCCCGCGACGAGGCGTTCGGGGACTACCGGACCCGCGGTTGATCGCGCCCTACTTCGCCACTGCGGGTTCGGCCTGCGTCCGCGCGATCGAGGCGGGCAGCCGGCCCGAGCGGTAGAGCTTCGCCAGTTCGCCGTCGATGAGGGCGTGCTGGCGCACGGCCGGCCAGTCGGCGGGATCGAACAGCACCTGCACCGCCATCCCGAGCAACAGGGTCAGGATCCGCCGCGCTTCGTCCGCCAGGTCGACGCCCGAGGCGAAGGCGCCCTTCGCATCCAGCTCCCGCATGATCCGCAGGATGTTGCCGCGGGTGCGCAGGATGCAGGACCGCTGGATCTCGGCGATCTCCGGATCCGCCACCGCCCTGGCCCAGAAGGCCACCCAGATCTTCCACTCGATGACCCGCTCTTCGTCCAGCGGCATGAGCTCGGCGACATAGGCCTTGAGGTCGCCGTCGGCCGCGATCAGCGCCGCCTCGCACCGCTCGGTCGCCCGGTCGATGCTGGAGTTGTAGGTGAGGAACAGCAGCTCGCGCTTGTTGTGGAAATAGTGCGACACGATGGCGGTGCTGCACTCGGCCGCTTCCGCCACGTCACGCACCGTGACAGCGTCCAGACCCGCCTCGGCGATGAGCCGCGACGCGACCGCGACAACCTGCCGCCTGCGCTCCTCCCGATCGACAAAAACCGGCATTGACACCCTTATAAAACGCTTGTCATATAACGACGGTCATATGATGATCATTATAATAAACTAACAGTCGGAGGAACCCCAGATGCAAGGCTACCCTCACCACCCCTAGTGGCGCGAAACCGTCGCACGGGCAAGTCGCCGATCATGTGCGGCAAGCTTTCCCGTCGCCGTGACAAGTATTTCTGCACATCACGAGTCCGCTCCGCGAGCAGCTGGAGCGTGTGTGGGCCTGCGCCTTGAGCGCCGCGCCGCGAACTAGACTGGATAGATTCATGCAACCGACCGAAGCTCTTCTGGGGGCGCAAGACGACTGGAACCTGTCCAAGGCCACGCAGACGTTCCTTTCCGAAGGCGCCTTCGGCCACCTCATCGATGGGGAGATCGTCGGCTCGGTCTCCGGCGAGACGTTCGCCGTCTACGACCCGGCGACGGGCCGCGAGTTCGCCCGCTGCGCCGCGGCCGGACCCGAGGAGGTCGACCTCGCCGTGCGCTCGGCGCGAGCGGCGTTCGACGACGGTCGCTGGCGCAACCTCGAGCCGCTGGAGAAGGAGCGCCGGCTGCGGCGCCTCAGCGGCCTGATCGAGGAGAACCGCGACCTCCTGATGGATCTCGACGTCATCGACGGCGGCCTCGTGCGCGCCTACTCCGAGTTCATCGTCAAGTTCGGCCAGGACGCGGTCGACTACTTCGCCGGCTGGCCGACCAAGCTGCACGGCTCCACGCCAGCCTGCCCGCCCGACGTGGTGGTGCAGGAGGTCCGCGAGCCGGTGGGCGTGGTGGGCGTCATCACGCCCTGGAACGGCCCCTCCGCCGCGCCGGCCGGCATCGTCCCGGCGCTGGCGTGCGGCAATTCCGTGGTGCTGAAGCCCGCCGAACAGACGCCGCTGGCGGCGCTGGTGGTCGGTCGCCTGTGCCTGGAGGCGGGCATCCCGCCCGGCGTGGTCAATGTGCTGCAGGGCGCGGGCGAGGTGGCCGGCGCCGGCATCGTCGAACACCCCATGGTCGACGCCATCGGCTTCACCGGCTCGGGCGACACCGGCCGGCGCATTATGGCCGCCGCGGCGCCGCGCCTGAAGCGGGTCAGCATGGAACTGGGCGGCAAGAGCCCGCACATCGTCTTCGACGACGCCGATCTTGAGGCGGCCGCGACCACCGTCGCCGGCGCCGTCTGGGGCCACTCGGGCCAGGTCTGCACGGCCGGTTCGCGGGTCCTGGTCCAGCGCGGCATCCACGACGAGCTCGTGGCCGAGGTGGTGGCCCGCTCGCGCGACATCCGGCTGGGTTCGGGGTTCAGGGCGGACACCCAGATGGGGCCGCTGGTCTCCCGCGAGCAGCTCGATCGCGTCTGCCGCTACGTCGCGATCGGCAAGTCCGAGGGCGCCGAAGTGGCGCTGGGCGGCGAGCGGCACGGCCAGGACGGCTACTTCCACAAGCCGACGATCTTCACCGGCGTGAACAACCGCATGACCATCGCCCGCGACGAGATCTTCGGGCCGGTGATGGCGATCATTCCCTTCGACACCGAGGAGGAAGCGGTCGCCATCGCCAACGACACCGAGTTCGGCCTCGCCGCCGGTGTCTGGACCCGCGACTTCGGCCGCGCCCACCGCATGACCCAGGCGATCCGCGCCGGGACGGTGTGGGTCAACACCTACCAGCGGGTCTACCCGTCGATCCCCTACGGCGGCGTCAAGCAGTCCGGCTTCGGCCGCAACCTGGGGGCCGAGTCCCTCGAACACTACACCCAGACCAAGACGGTCTGGCTGAAGATCAGGTGAGCAGCATGTCCCAGGCGGCCAAGGACCATGTCGTGAGCGCGGAAAGGTCGGAAATGTCCCTCGAAGAGATGGTCCGCCAGCTCAAGGACCGCGTCGACATCCTCGAGACGATGCACGCCTACTGCCGGCATGCCGACAACCTGGACGGCGACGCCATGGCGGCGCTGTTCACGGACGGCTGCATCGCCAACTTCATACCCAACGGCGGCGAGGACATGGTCCTGCGCGGCCGCCAGGCGCTGAACGAGTTCTTGAACCGCGCCCTCGGCGTGACGGTGAGCGGCAGCCACCACATCGCCAACGAAGAGCTGATCTTTGAGACGCCCGACCGGGTGATCCTGCACTGCTACATGTACTCGTGGCAGCGGTTCACGGGTTTCCCCGTCACGGCGGACTGCCACCGCTGGGGCCGGTACGAGAACCGCTTCGTCCGCACGCCCGACGGCTGGCGCATGGACCGCCTCGTCCTGATCTCGGCCGGCGAATACGGCGGCGCCCGCATCGGCGAACAGCTCGGCCGGCCGTTCCCGCCCAAGTTCGAATGACCGCGCCGTCCTGACCGGCGCGCGACCCCAACAAAAACAGACAAACGACGCCTCAGGGGGAGGAAACCCAAATGACCACGAACAACCGACAGGCTCGGCCAACAGCCCGGCGCCTGCTGCTGATCTGCGCGGCGCCGGCGGCGCTGCTCTGGGCGCAGCCCGCGGCCGCGGCCGACGATCCCGGCGCGCCCGCGCTCGAGGAGGTGATCGTCACCGCCCGCAAGCGCGAGGAGAATATCCGCGAGATCCCCGTGGCGGTGACCGCCGTCTCGGCGGAGAAGCTGGACAAATACGACCTGCGCAGCATCGAGGCGATCGCCGCCTCCATCCCGCAGCTCAGCGTCGTGCGCGGCAGCAGCGGCTCGGGCGCCACCATCAGCCTCCGCGGGATCGGCTCCACCTTCACCAGCATCGGGATCGAGCAGTCGGTCGCGGTGATCCTGGACGGCGTCTATTACGGCCAGGGCCGGATCATCAACGAGGGCTTCTTCGACATGAAGCAGGTCGAGGTCCTGCGCGGGCCTCAGGCGCTGTTCTTCGGCAAGAACGCTACCGCCGGCGTGCTCTCCTTCACCTCGGCCAATCCGGGCAATTCGTTCGAGGCCCTCGCCCGGGCGGGCTATGAGTTCGAGAGCAAGACGGCCACTTTGGAGGGCGTGGTCTCCGGCCCGGTGACCGAGACCCTGGGCCTTCGCTTGGCCGTCCGCTACTCGGACATGTCCGACGGCTATGTGACCAACGACGCGCCGGCCGCCAGCCTGAACACCCTCAACGTCAGCAACGGCGTCAGCACGGTCCATGCGGGCCAGGCGCCGATCCGCGACCTGCCGGGCGAGCGCGACCTGGGCATGCGCCTGACGGCGCTGTGGCAGCCCAGCGACGAGTTCAGCCTGAACGTGAAGGGCGGCCTCACCCGGTACCGGACCGAGAACGCCACCTGGAACAACGAGCTGGTCCGCTGCCCGGTGGGCGGCTTCGCCCAGGTGAACCGCACCGAGGCCTGCAACGCCAACCGGCGCATCCAGCAGAACGCCGTGCCCGCGGACATCGCCGCCACCAACCCGCTGCTGGGCCGCCATGGCGGGCAGCTCTATCAGGACTACGACGCCTATTCGGTCAGCGCGGCGGCCAACTATTCCACCGGCAAGGCGGACATCACCTCCGTCACCGGCCTGCACCACTTCAAGAACCACTTCCTCGGCGACTACGACTTCACCGGCGCGGCCAACGGCGGCACCTGGGGGTCGGAGGTGTCGAAGTACAAGGCGTTCTCCGAGGAGATCCGGGCCCAGACCACCCTGGAGCAGCCGCTGAACTTCATGGTCGGCGTCTACTTCCAGAGCACCCGCCTGGACTTCGACCAGCAGATCATCTTCCCGGGCGCGCTGGAGGACTCCACCGCCGCCGACCCGACCAAGCGCTACATCACGGTCGCCAAGCTGTCCTATACCGACGGCCGCACCTTCGCCGGCTTCGCCCAGACACAATGGAAGTTCACGCCCGAACTCGAACTGACCGCCGGGGCCCGTTACACCCATGAGACCAAGGACTCGTCGTTCAACCAGCCCTATGTGATCGCACCCTTCCGCCCGGTGTTCCGCCAGAACGCCCCGATCACGGCGAACCAGAGCTTCAACGACCTCTCGCCGGAAGTGACGCTCACCTGGAAGCCGTCGGACCAATGGACGACCTTCGCGTCCTATAAGCAGGGCTTCAAGTCGGGCGGCTTCTCCGGTAGCGCCCTCAACAGCGCGATCGGGAACACGACGGTGAGGGACCTCGCCTTCAATCCCGAAAGCGCCGAAGGCTTCGAGGCCGGCGTCCGCGGCTCCATCCTCGATGGCCGCCTGCGCTTCGCTGTCGACGCCTACAGCTACAAGTACTCAGACCTGCAGGTGGACTTCTTCGACGCCACCAAAATCCAGTACGTCACCAAGAACGCCGGCTCCTCGCGCACCAAGGGCATCGAGACCGAGGTCGAGTGGGCGCCGCCGGAAGTCCCCGGCCTCGTCCTGCGCGGCACGCTCGCCTACAACAAGGCGCGCTACATCTCGTTCGTCGACGCGCCCTGCTGGGGCGGACAGACGCCGGCCCAGGGCTGCACGATCGTGGCCGGCCGTCCCACCCAGGATCTCAGCGGGTCGCCGACAGCCCTCGCGCCGAAGTGGACGGGCGCTCTGGAAGCCAACTACGAGCATGCGGTCGGCGCCGGCCTGGTCTTCGGCGCCAGCGCCAACCTGCGCTACTCGAGCAGCTACATCGCCAACCCATTCGGCAATCCGAACTCCAAGCAGGACTCCTACGCCACGCTCGACGCGGCGATCCGGCTGAAGACGGCGGACAACCGCTGGGAAGTGGCCTTGCTCGCGAAGAACCTCACCGACGAATACGTGGTCTACAATCTGAGTGACGCCCCCAGTTCGGGCAGCGGCACGGGCACCGCCGCCGGCGTGCGTTCGGACCTGGTCGCCTCGCCGAACCTGCCCCGCACGATCGCGGTGCAGCTGACCTGGAAGTATTAGTCCCCGGGGCCCGGCTCCCCCCGGGCCCCCTTCGTTGCGATCCTGCGGAGGAAGTGATGACCACCGTACTGCAAGCGCCGCACCGGCCCAGCGCGCAGCGCAAGCCCGACACCATGCGCGACCTCGAGCGGCGCATGGTGGCGCACCTGCGGGACGGTGGCAGCACCGACCTCGCCAACGCCCCCATGAGCGTGTCGGCGAGCGAGTACACCGACCCGGCCCGGCTCGAGGCGGAGCGGCGCGAGCTGTTCGGCAAGCTGCCGCTGCTGGCGGGACTGTCGCGGGACATCGCGGCTCCGGGCGACATGATGCTGTTCGACGAGGCCGGACCGGCGATCCTCATCGTGCGCGGCCAGGACGGCAAGGCGCGGGCCTTCCTCAACATGTGCAGCCACCGGGCCGCCCGCCTCGTGCACGAATGCCAGCGCAAGAAGCTGGTGGTCTGCCCCTTCCACGCCTGGAGCTTCGACCTGGAAGGCCGGCTGGTCGCCGTGCCCGGCGAGGAGGGCTTCGAGGGGATCGACCGCGCGACCCGCAACCTGGTCAGCGTCCCGGTCGGCGAATGGGGCGGCATGATCTTCGTGAAGGCCCACGCGGGCGACGAGGAGATCGACGTCGAGGCCTGGCTGGGCGACATGGGCCCGCAGCTGCTGGCGCTGAACCTGGCCGGCGCGCGGCCCATCAAGCAGGACCGGCTGGAGACCGAGGCGAACTGGAAGTACTGCCTCGACACCTACGGCGAGGCCTATCACTTCAAGGCCCTGCACACGACGACCTTCGGCGAGCGGACCTGCAGCAACATCGCCCTCTACGACAACTTCGGCCTGCACTACCGGGTGGGCTTCACCAACAAGGCCTACGAAGACCTCGTCGGCAAGGACGAGGCGGACTGGCCGGAAACGCCCTACGGCGGCAGCCACTTCGTGTTCCCCAATTCCATCGTCTACGGCGCCCCGATGGAGGGCGGCGGCAGCATGATCGGCATGTACCGGCTCTATCCTGGCGACGAACCGGGCCGCTGCCGCACGCTGCTGTCGGTCCACCGCGGCGCCGACGCCCCGGAAGCGACGGACGACGCCGCGTTCGCGGCCGCCCACGACTACATCGTCGAGGTGGTCTCGACCGAGGACTACAGCGTCTCCAAGGAAGGTCAGCGGAACCTGGAGAACGCCCCGCCGGGGTTCGAGATGGTCTTCGGCCGCAACGAGGCCGCCTTGCAGGACGTCCACCGCAACATCGCCCGCTTCATCGGCCCCGTGGAGTAGCGCCATGTCCGTCTACCTGCATGTGACCCTCGAGATCCATGCGGCCGGGCTGGGGCGCTTCCTGGAGGCCATGGAGAAGACCGCCGTCCCGTTCCTGGAGCGCGAGGGCTGGCGGCTGGCCGGCGCGTTCGTCCAGCGTTCGGGCCGCCTCGGCAATGTGATCGACATCTGGGAGCTGGACGACTTTCAGCACTACGACCGGGCGCTCAAGAAACTGGGCGCCGACCCGGCCTTCCCCGCCTTCAAGGCGATGCTGGAGGAGACGGTGATCAGCGAGACGGTCGTCTTCGCCGACGCCGCCTCGTACATGCACGCCACGCCGGAGTCCGCGCGACCGGCCGCATGAGACGCCTCGGGGCCCTGATGCTGTGCATGGCCGCCTTGCTCGGCGGCTGCGGCGACGGCGTGGACGCGCGGCGGATCGAACGCGCCGCGCCCGGCGAGTGGCTATCCAACGGCCGCACCTACGGCGAGCAGCGGTATTCCCCGCTGGCGCAGATCACGCCGGCGAACGTCGGGCGGCTGGGCCTGGCCTGGGAAGCGGCCCTGGAGAGCTACGACTTTGGGATCGAGGCGACCCCGCTCGTGGCCGACGGCCGGCTCTATGTGACCTCCACCTGGAGCCGGGTCTTCGCCTTCGACGCCGAGACCGGCAAGCGCCTGTGGGCCTTCGACCCGGAGGTGCCGCGCGAGTGGCTGCGGCAGGGATGCTGCAAGGCGGTCAACCGGGGCGTCGCGCTGTGGAAGGACAAGGTCTACGTCGGCGCCTTCGACGGCCGCCTGATCGCCCTGGACGCGCGCACCGGCCGGCAGGTCTGGAGCGCCGACACCACCGGCCGAAAGCCGCAGTACACGATCACCGGCGCGCCCAGGGTGGTGAAGGGCAAGGTGATCATCGGCAACGGCGGCGGCGACTTCGGGACCCGGGGCTACATCTCCGCCTACGACGCCGACACCGGCAAGCTGGCGTGGCGCTTCTACATCGTGCCGAAGGATCCCCGAACGCCGCAGGAGCATCCCGAGCTCGATGCGGCGGTGAAGACCTGGGACCCGAACCGCGACTGGTCGGTGGGCGGCGGCGGCAACGCCTGGGATTCGATGTCCTACGACCCGGACCTCGACCTGCTCTACGTGGGAACCGGCAACGGCGGGCCCTACGACCCGCGCCGGCGCAACCCGGGCGGCGGCGACAGCCTCTACCTCTCCAGCATCCTGGCGCTGCGGCCCGACACCGGCCGCCTCGCCTGGCATTACCAGACCACGCCGGGCGACCAGTGGGACTTCACGGCCACGGCGAACATGGTGCTGGCCGAGGTCGAGATCGGCGGCCGGCCCCGCAAGGTGCTGATGCAGGCGCCGAAGAACGGCTTCTTCTACGTCCTCGACCGGGCGACCGGTGAGCTGCTCTCCGCCGAGAAATACGTCCGCACCACCTGGGCCGCGCGGGTGGATCTGAAGACCGGCCGCCCCGTCCGCGCGGCCGCCGCCGACTACACCAAGGGCCGCGCCCTGCTGTTCCCCTCCCCCTACGGCGGCCACAACTGGCAGCCCATGGCCTTCAGCCCGAAGACCGGCCTCGTCTACATCCCGGCCCAGGACCTCGGCTGGGTCTGGGATCCGACGAGCCCCACCTGGTTCTACCGCGGCGCCGACGGTTCGACCCTGGCGCCGGCCGAGGCCGCCCAGGGACCGCGCGGCCGGCTGATCGCCTGGAACCCGCGGACGGGCCGGCCGGCCTGGACCATCGACCTGCCCGAACCCATGAACGGCGGCGTCCTCGCCACCGCCGGTGGCCTCGTCGTCCAGGGCACGGCGGACGGCGACATCCACCTGCGGGAGGCTACGACCGGACGCCTTCTGCGCCGCATCCAGGTGGGCACGGGCGTCGTCGCCGCGCCGATCAGCTATCGGATCCGAGGCGTGCAATACCTCGCCGTCGCCGCCGGCTGGAACGGCGTGCGGCCCGCCCCCGACACACCCGGCGCGCCGGCGCCGTTCGCGAACGACGGGCGCCTGATCGTGCTCAAGCTGGACGGCGGCAAGGTCCCGGTGGCGGCGCGCCGCCCGCCGCCCGGCCCCCTGATGACCGGCGCCGGCCCACAGCCGCCGGACCTAGTCGCGCGCGGCCGCGGCCTCTACCTCGCCAACTGCGCCCGCTGCCACGGGTTCGCCGGGGAGCGCGGTCCCTTCCCCGACCTGCGCAGGATGCGACCCGAGACCCTCGAGGCGTTCGACGGCATCGTCCTGGGCGGCGCCTATCGCGCCGGCGGCATGGCCAGCTTCGCCGACCTGCTGAAGCCTGAGGACACGCGGGCCATCAAGGCCTACCTCGTCGACCGCGCCGCGCGCGACGCCGGCGCCGCAGGCCTAGCCACGCGCCCCTGAGATCGCCGCGCGATAGAGCGAGCGGCCGTTGAGGTCGCGGAATTCCAGGCGCAGGGCCCGGTCTTCCAACGCGAACATGGCGAACCCCGGCTGCGAGTAGCGGAACCGCGTCCCCGGCACATTGTCGACGGGGCCGGCCGAGGCGCCCGCGCCGGTGCAGACATGGGCTGTCCCGCCGACCTGGATGTGCTGCAGGGCATGGTCATGGCCGCAGAGATAGGCCTGGATGCCATAGGCCTGGAACAGCGGCTCAAGGCGCGCCGCCAGTTCCGGCGAACCGCCGTGGCGGCCGCCCGAGTAGATGGGATGGTGGCCGACGACGACCTTCCAGTCGGCGTGGGAGTGCTGGAGCGCGCGCTTGAGCCAGGCGAGCTGGCCTCCCGCCTTGGGGACGCGGACCCGTCCACGCGCCAGGCGCATGAGCGCTTCGTCGTAGTCCCCGACCATCGGGGTGGTGTCGAGGACGAAGAGGTCGAGGTTCGGGATCCCGAGATCGGCGCCGGATACGGCGTAGCTGCGGCTCGGCATCTGCCAGCGATTGTCGCGTCGGCCGTAGGCGATCTGGGCGCTGGGGCGGCCGCGATAGTCGTGGTTGCCGAGGGCCGCGTACCAGGGGGTCTGGAGCGAAGGGGCCGCGTAGACGTCCTCGAACGAGGTCTTCCACTGCGGATCGTCGGCCGACCGCACACCGGCCGGATAGAAGTTGTCGCCCACCGAGATCACGAAGCGGCTGCGCACCTCGGCGGCGGCCTGGGCCATGGCGCGGGCGACGGCGGTCTGGCGTCGGTCGCCGCCCCGGCCCCAGTCACCCAGCGCAAGGAAGGAGGGCGCCGGCTCGGCCGCCAGCGCCGGGGATGACGCGGCAGCGGCGGCGCCTGCCAGGCCTTGCAGGACGAGCCGACGATCGAGCGAACGCAGAACCAAGACCACCTCCTTGTCCCGGAGCTCCCGGGGATGGGCTCCATCTATCGACGCCACCGTCCGGCCGCCACCTCAAGGCGCCCGCGGCCGGCGGATTGTCGCTTCCCAACCTGACTGTGGGAGCGCGCACTGGGGCAGACGTCGTCGGCCTTTTCGAGGCGCGTCGATGTCATTCAACTATTTAGAACGGAAAATGCGAACTTATCCAACTTCCTGCATAGCCGCAGGCTCTCTACCAATGTCCCCACGGCCGACGCAGCCCCCGCGGTGATGCGGAGCCCACCAGACAGAGAAAGGGACGACCATGACCATCACCGCCACGCCCACCGCCGGCAAAAGCCTGCTTTCGCCGACCGATCACGCCCTGATCCTCATCGACTTCCAGTCGCAGATGGCGTTCGCCACCAAGTCGATCGACGCGACCCTGCTGCGCAACAACGCGGCCCTGATCTCGAACGCCGCGGCCGGTTTCAACGTGCCCACGATCCTGACGACGGTGGCCGAGAAGAGCTTCTCCGGCCCGATGTTCAGCGAGATCACCGACGCCTTCCCGGGCCAGCCGCTGCTGGACCGAACCTCGATGAACACCTGGGAGGACGCCGCGGTCATCGCCGAGGTCAACCGGATCGGCAAGGAGCGCCTCGTGTTCGCCGGCCTCTGGACGTCGGTCTGCATCGTCGGCCCGGTGCTCTCGGCCCTGGACCAGGGCTTCGACGTCTATTTCATCAGCGATGCTTCGGGCGACATCTCGGCGGAGGCGCACGAACGCGCCGTGCAGCGGATGATCCAGGCCGGCGCCAAGCCGATGACCGCGCTCCAGTACCTGCTCGAGCTGCAACGCGACTGGGCCCGCGGCGAGACCTACGACCTGACCACCGGCATCGCGAAGAAATTCGGCGGCGCCTACGGCCTGGGCGTCACCTACGCCAAGACCATGTTCGGCGCCTCGGAAGGCGCCCACTGATCCCTCGGGCCGGCTCGCCCGGCCCGAACTCCCACCCATTCGAAATCAAGGATACGAGTCATGAGTTTCGTGACGACGAAGGACGGCGCGCGCATCTTCTACAAGGACTGGGGCCAGGGCCAACCCGTGGTCTTCTCCCACGGGTGGCCGCTGAGCGCCGACGCCTGGGATGGCCAGATGCTGTTCATGGCCCAGAACGGCTACCGGGTGATCGCCCACGACCGGCGCGGCCATGGGCGGTCGGACCAGCCCGCCACGGGCAACGACATGGACACCTACGCCGACGACCTGGCCGCGGTGATCGAGGCGCTGGACCTGAAGGAAGCCATCCTGGTCGGCCATTCCACCGGCGGCGGCGAGATCGCCCGCTACGTCGGCCGTCATGGGACGGGCCGGGTGGCCAAGATGGTCCTGGTGGGCGCCGTGCCGCCGATCATGGCCAAGACCGAGGCCTATCCGAACGGCCTGCCGATCCAGGTCTTCGACGACATCCGCAAGGCGGTGTTCGACAACCGGTCGCAGTTCTACCTGGACCTGCCGATCCCGTTCTTCGGCTTCAATCGCGACGGCGCGAAGGTCAACGAGGGCCTGCGTCAGTCGTTCTGGGCCCAGGGCATGGCGGGCTCGGCGCTCGGCCAGTACCTCTGCATTCACGAGTTCTCTGAGGTCGACTATACCGAGGACCTGAAGAAGATCGACGTGCCGACCCTGATCGTGCACGGCGACGACGACCAGATCGTGCCCATCGGCAATGCCGGCCTGCTCTCGGCGAAGATCGTTCCGAACGCGACGCTGCACATCTACGAGGGCGCACCGCACGGACTGACCGCCACCCACCAGGACCGGCTGAACGCCGACCTGCTGGCCTTCGCGCGCAGCTGATCGGAAAGGGGAACGGACGATGAAACCCTATCTGCTCTCGCTGGGGGCCGGCCTGGTGGTCGGCGTGATCTACAGCCTGCTCAACGTCCGTTCTCCCGCCCCGCCCGCCATCGCCCTGATCGGCCTGCTGGGCATCCTGCTGGGCGAACAGGCGATCCCGGTGGCCAGGCATCTCCTGGCCGGGCGCGACGTCGTGGCCTTCCTTCGCACCGAGTGCGCGCCGAAGGTCCTGGGTGCGCCCGGGAGCGGCCTCGCCAAGCCGCACGATGGAGACCAGGCATGAACCGCCGCCAGACGCTCGCCGGCGCCGCCGCCACCCTCGCCGCCCCCGCCTTTGCCGCCGACCGGAGACCCGCCGTGACCCACGATCTGATCCTCACCAACGCCAAGGTCACGACGCTGGATCGGCAGAACCCGCAGGCCGCCGCGATCGCCATCCGCGACGGCCGCTTCCTGGCCGTGGGCTCGGAGGCGGAGGTCCGCGCCGCGGCCGGGCCGAACGCCACCGTCATCGACGCCAAGGGCCGCCGGGTGATCCCGGGCCTGATCGACAGCCACATGCACATCATCCGCGGCGGGCTGAACTACAACATGGAGCTGCGCTGGGACGGCGTGCCGACCCTGGCCGACGCCATGGCCATGCTGAAGAAGCAGGTCGCCATCACCCCGCCGCCCCAGTGGGTGCGGGTGGTCGGCGGTTTCACCGAGCACCAGTTCGCCGAGAAGCGCCTGCCGACGATCGAGGAGCTGAACGCCGTGGCGCCCGACACCCCGGTGTTCATCCTCCACCTATACGACCGCGCACTGCTGAACGCCGCGGCCTTGCGGGTGGTGGGCTACACCAAGGACACGCCCAACCCGCCCGGCGGCGAGATCGTCCGCGACGCGGCGGGCAATCCGACCGGCCTGCTGCTGGCCCGGCCCAACGCCACCATCCTCTATTCGACCCTGGCCAAGGGGCCGAAACTGCCGCCCGAGTTCCAGCTCAACTCCACCCGCCACTTCATGCGCGAGATGAACCGCCTGGGCGTCACCGGCGTGATCGACGCCGGTGGTGGCTTCCAGAACTATCCCGACGACTATGCGATCATCGAGAAGCTGCACGCCGACGACCAGCTGACGCTCCGCATCAGCTACAACCTCTTCACCCAGAAGCCGAAGGAAGAGCTGGCCGATTTCGCCGGCTGGTCCAAGCAGGTGAAGCCCGGCCAGGGCGACGACACCTACCGCCACAACGGCGCCGGCGAGATGCTGGTCTATTCCGCCGCCGACTTCGAGGACTTCCGGGTCGAGCGGCCGGAGATGCCGGCGAACATGGAGGCCGACCTGGAGCCGGTGATCCGCCTGCTGGCCGAGAACCGCTGGCCCTGGCGCCTGCACGCCACCTACGACCAGACGATCAGCCGGGCGCTGGACGTGTTCGAGAAGGTGAACCGCGACACGCCGTTCAACGGCCTGCACTGGTTCTTCGACCATGCCGAGACGATCAGCGAGCGCAATATCGACCGCATCGCGGCCCTAGGCGGCGGCATCGCGGTGCAGCACCGCATGGCCTACCAGGGCGAGGACTTCGTCGAGCGCTATGGGGCCAAGGCGGCCGAGCGCACGCCGCCGATCCGGCGGATGATGGAGGCGGGCCTGCCGGTGGGCGCCGGCACCGATGCCACCCGCGTCGCCAGCTACAATCCGTGGGTCTCGCTCTCCTGGCTGGTGACCGGCAAGACCGTGGGCGGCCTGCGCCTCTATCCCGCCGTCAACCGCCTGGACCGCGAGACCGCCCTACGGCTCTGGACCGAGGCCAACACCTGGTTCTCCAACGAACAGGGCAAGAAGGGGCAGATCAAGGCCGGCCAGCTGGCCGACCTGGCGGTGCTCTCGGAGGACTATTTCAGCGTGCCCGAGGACCGGATCGCCCACCTGGGCTCCGTGCTCACGCTGCTGGGCGGCAAGGTGGTCCACGGCGAGGGCGATTACGCCGGGCTGGCGCCGGAGCTCCCGAAGCCCATGCCCGAGTGGTCGCCGGTGCGCACCTTCGGCGGCTACCAGGACCGGTCGCGCAAGAGCGCGGCCCTGATGGCGTCGGCCTGCGGCTGTGCCAAGGCCTGCAACGTCCACGGCCACGACCATGCCGCCGCCCTGGGCCGCGAGGCCCCGACGGCCGATGTCCAGATGTTCTGGGGCGCCTTCGGCTGCGGTTGCTGGGCGGTGTGAGATGAGCCAGCCGTCCGCCCATCGCGAGCCCGCCGTCGTCCGGGCGATCCTCGACTGGCGCGGGACCTGGTTCCTGGCCCGCCTGGCCTTGGTCAGCGCCTACCTGCTGGGCGGGGCGGTCAAGGCCCTGGACTTCTCAGGCGCGGTGGCCGAGCAGGCGCACTTCGGCCTGCACCCGCCGGCCGTCTGGGCCGCCGTGACGATCGTCGTCGAGACCCTGGGCGCCGTGCTGGTGATGACCCGTCGGTGGGTGTGGCTGGGCGCGGGGATGCTCAGCGTCTTCACGGGTCTCGCCGCCCTCACCGCCAACGCGTTCTGGG
>Ga0209257_1002470_pt1 | contig 18283 bp, 19 predicted proteins | sample AraplaCvi_mCL_r2_FD_184277 | JGI IMG/M metagenome (GOLD analysis project Ga0209257, IMG submission 184277) | Arabidopsis root microbial communities from North Carolina, USA - plate scrape MF_Cvi_mCL_r2 (SPAdes) (version 2) | ecosystem: Host-associated > Plants > Roots > Endosphere | place: USA...
GCGACGCCGGCTTCCATCGCCATCTGGCGGATGTTGTTGCCGTAGTCGAAGGTCGGGATGCCGAGCTTCTGGAAGCCGAGCATGGCCTTCACCTGCAGCGCCATGGACTCCTTCGCCGCCTTCACCGTGCCGGCGGGATCCTTCACCCGCATCTCCGCGGCCTTGGCGAGACTCCAGCCGGCGGGAAGATACCCGTTCAGCGGATCGTGGGCGCTGGTCTGGTCCGTCACCATGTCGGGGCGCAGGCCGCGTTGCAGGATCTCCGGGAACACCTCCGCGGCATTGCCGAGCAAGCCGACCGAGATCGCCTTGCCGTCCTTCGCGGCCTGTTCGAGGATCGCCAGCGCTTCGTCGAGCGTCGCCGCCTTGGTGTCGAGATAGCGGGTCTCCAGCCGCTTCTCGATCCGAGAGGGCTCGCATTCGACCGCCAGCATCGAAGCGCCGGCCATGGTGGCGGCCAAAGGCTGCGCGCCGCCCATGCCGCCCAAGCCGCCGGTCAGGATCCAGCGGCCCTTGAGATCGCCGCCATAATGCTGGTTGCCGGCTTCGGCGAAGGTCTCATAGGTGCCCTGAACGATGCCCTGGCTGCCGATATAGATCCAGGAACCGGCCGTCATCTGGCCGTACATCATCAGGCCCTTGGCATCCAGCTCGCGGAAATGCTCCCAGGTCGCCCAATGGGGTACGAGGTTTGAGTTCGCCAGCAGGACGCGTGGCGCGTCCTTATGGGTCCGGAACACGCCGACCGGCTTGCCGGACTGGATCAGCAGTGTCTCGTCCTCGTCGAGGTCCTTCAGCGTCGCGACGATCCGGTCGAAGCATTCCCAATTGCGGGCGGCCCGGCCGATGCCGCCATAGACCACCAACTCTGCTGGATTTTCAGCCACTTCCGGGTCGAGGTTGTTCATCAACATCCGCAACGGCGCCTCGGTCATCCAGCTCTTGGCATTGAGCTTGGTGCCGCGCGGGGCACGGATCACGCGCTGATTGCTGACGGGAGCGTTCATGGGACCCTGGCTCTCAACTTGTATATACAAGTTGCCTTGGTAGCACTGTCGGGCAAGGCCCGCAAGATCGTCCCCATGATCGCCCAGGGCCTGCCATCAATTGAACACAAGCGGTTGCAACAAACGCCGAAGTCCGGCGGTTGATCCCGCGGACAAGGACGAGCAACGAGGAAGAATCATGGATCCGAGAAAACGCCTGTTCACCGCCATCATCGCCGCAACCGCGGGCTTCGCCGTGCCGGCCCTGGCACAGAACGGGACGACTGCGCAGCCGACCAACAACTGCGCGCCCGGCGACAAGATCGACGGTACGACGGCGAGCGATGCGCAGAAGAAACTCGAAGCGGCTGGCTATACCGAGGTCACCGGCCTCATCAAAGGCTGCGACAACGTCTGGCACGGCCAGGCGCGCGCCAGCGGCGGCGATCCGGTCAACGTGATGGTGGCACCCGACGGCTCGGTTGCCCAGGAGACCAACTGATTAAAAGTCAGGCGCTCAGCGAGAGCGCGAGGCCCAGAGCGAAGGCGGCGGCCAAGCCGCCGATGAAGACGGCGCGCATCCAGGGCTTCTTCAGGATGATCTCGCCTTGGCGTGCTTTCTCTGCCGGGTAGCCATGGGGGTAGGTGAAGTGGTCGGGGCGGGGCGTCTGCATGGGCTGGGTCCGAATCTGGTTCCGCTCCGAATGCGGTTCCAGAACGAAATGTGTGCAGCCGGAAGACGTTCCCAGTGAATTGCACTCAATCGGCGATTTCGGGTCAAATGCGCTCGGAGTCCCCACACGCATCTTGTTGTTTTTCCGTTTGATGACGCTCGCCTCCGCCTTACGGAGGAAAGGGCGAAAAGCATGACGGCCGTCACTCTTGTTGCAGTGCACTTTGCGAAACGCGCTGCAAGTCGTATGATGGTCCCGCCGACGGATGCTCCAGACATCCTCCCAGAATCGGCAGAGGAGGCACCATCATGTTGAACGTCACGACCTGCAATGCGGCTCTGGCCGTGCTGATCGTTCTGGCTGCGCTCGGCCCGGCGATCGTCGACGTCGCGCGCCTCGCCAAATGCGCCATTGTTCCCTGCCGCGACAAAGAGCAGGCGTAGGCAGCGTATCGGCGTTTCGCGCCGACCTCTCTAGAAGTTAAGACACCGCCTCGATCTCGCTCCGCCGACCCGCGCGGTTCGCCTCGCGGTGATCGGTCGCGAGCAGGGTGTAGAAGGTCGGCAGCACGAACAGCGTGAACAGCGTGCCGATTCCCATGCCGAGCACGATCGTGATGCCGATGGCAAAGCGACTCGCGGCACCGGCGCCGGTCGCCATCAGCAGCGGAATGAGGCCCACCACCATGGCTGCGGTGGTCATCAGGATCGGCCGCAGGCGCACCACGGCGGCCTCCTGGATTGCGCGGCGCTTGTCGAAGCCTTCCTTGCGCTGCAGCTGGTTGGCAAACTCCGTCATCAGGATGCCGTGCTTGCTGATCAGGCCGATCAGGGTCACCAGGCCGACCTGGGTGTAGATGTTCATGGTCTGGATGCCCATGAACATCGGCACCATCGCGCCGCAGATCGACAAGGGCACGCTGACCAGGATGACGATCGGATCGCGCAGGCTCTCGAACTGCGCCGCCAGGACCAGGTAGATGATGATCAGCGCGAAGACGAAGGTGATCGCGAGCTGGTTGCCCTCGCGCACGAACTGCCGGGATTCCGAGAGGAAGTCGCGGTGATAGGAGGCGGGCAGCACTTCATCGGCAGTCTTGTTGAGGAAGTCGACCGCCTGGCCCATGGTGATGCCGATGTTCGGCACCGCGGAGAAGGTCGCGGAATTGAGCTGGTTGTAGTGGGTGAGGGCGTTGGGATCGATCCCGCTGCCGACCGAGACCACGGTCGAGAGCGGCACGAGATTGCCGCTGACGGTGCGCACGTAATACTCGGTCAGCCGCTCCGGCGTCAGGCGCTCGCCGCGGGTCACCTGCGGAATGACTTCATACGAGCGACCGTTGAGATTGAAGCGGTTGACGTAATTGCCGCCGACCATCAGCGCCATGGTGTCGCCGATCGCCTGCATGGTGATGCCCATGTCGCTGGCCTTGGCGCGGTCGATGTTGACCCGGACCATCGGGCTGTTGAAATCGAGATCGCTGTCGGTGACCATGAAGAGGCCGCTCGCCTCTGCCTTCTGCTTCAGGACCTGCATGTTCTTGTAGATTTCCGGGAAATCCTCCGGCGCGCTGATCACCATGGAGACCGGCAGGCCGCCGGTGCCGCCCGGCAGCGAGGGCAGGTTGAAGGCAAAGACCTGCATGCCGGTGATCTGGCCGAGCTTCGCCTGCGCCTCGGGCAGCAACTCCTGGATGCCGCGGGTCCGATCTTCCCATTCCTTCACCACCATGCCGGAGATCGAGGAATTGAGGCCGCTGAAGCCGTTGACGATGAAGCGGCTCGTCGTCTCCGGAAACGAGGAATAGACCTTGTCGACCTGGTCGCTGAAGACCTTGGTGTAGTCGAGATTGGCGTATTGCGGACCCTTGCCCATGGCGAAGATGACGCCCTGGTCCTCATCGGGCGCCAGCTCGGCGCGGGCATGGAGATAGAAGAAGACGAGCAGGGCCATGATGACCGCGCCGAACAGGGTGACCGCGGCACGGTGGTTGAGGCTGGAATGCAGGCGCCGCGCATAGAACCGTTCGGTTGCGCCGAAGGTACGGTCGACGAGATGCGGGAACCAGCCCTCGTTCATGCCGCGCTTCAGCAGCACCGAGCACATCATCGGCGAAAGCGTCAGTGCGACGATGCCGGAGATGACGACCGTGCCGGCGAGGGTGAAGGCGAACTCGCGGAACAAGGTGCCGGTGAGGCCGGAGAGAAAGCCGATCGGCGCATAGACCGCTGCCAAGGTGATGGTCATGGCGATGACCGGTCCGGCGATCTCGCGGGCGCCGAGCAGGGCCGCCTGGACCGGCGTCAGCCCTTCCTCGATATGGCGGTGGATGTTCTCCACGACTACGATCGCATCGTCGACGACGAGGCCGATCGCCAGCACCATGGCGAGCAGGGTGAGGAGATTGATGCTGAAGCCGAAGGCCAGCATGATCACGAAGGCGCCGATCAGCGACAGCGGGATGGTCACGACCGGAATCACCACCGAGCGGAAGGTACCGAGGAACAGGAAGATCACCACGATCACGATGCCGACCGCGAGGGCCAGCGTGTGCTCGACTTCGCTGATCGAGGATTGGATGAACTTGGTCGAATCGTAGGCGATGCCCATCGTGACCGTCGGCGGCAGGCTGCGCTCGAGGTCCGGCGCCATGGCGCGGATGTCCTCGACGATGTTCAGCGGATTGCCGGTCGGCGTCGATTGCACGCCGATGAAGACGGCATGCTGGCCGTTCATCATGACGTTTGAATCATAGGACTGGGCCGAGAGATCGACGGTGCCGACATCCTGCAATCGGATCAGCGTACCGCCACTGGCGCGCACCACCATCTTGCGGAACTCGTCCAGCGACTTCAGATCCGTATTGGCGGTGATGCTTGAGACGGTGAAGTAGCCCTTGGTCTGGCCCGGCGCCGACTGGTAGTTGTTGGCGCGGATCGCATCGGCGACGTCGGACGCCGTGACGCCGAGGGCAGTCATGCGCCCGGGATCGAGCCAGAGCCGCATCGCGAAGGTCTGGCCGCCGAGGATCTCCGCCTGCGCGACACCGTCGATCGTGGCGAGCAGCGGCTGCACGACCCGGCTCAGGTGGTCGGTGATCGCCGCCTCGTTGAGCTCGCTGGAGGCGAAGCCGAGATACATGATCGCCGTGGTGTCGCCGGTCTGCTTCAGGATGACCGGGTCGTTCGATTCCTGCGGCAGCAGGTATTTCACCTGCTGCACCTTGGCCATGACGTCGGTCATCGCCTTGTTGGGATCGTAGTTCAGCTTGACGTAGACGCTGATCGTGGAAAGTCCCTGGGTCGAGGAGGAGGTCATGTAGTCGATGCCCTCTGCGCTCGACACCGCCTGCTCGATCGGCTGGGTGATAAAGCCCTGCATCAAGTTTGGATCGGCGCCGGGGAAGCTGGTGGTGACCTGGATCACCGTGTTCTGCAGCTCCGGATACTGCCGGACCGTGAGATCGAAGAAGGCGCGCGCACCGATCAGCAGGATCAGCAGGCTGACCACAGTGGCGAGGACGGGACGCCGGATGAAGATGTCGGTGAAACGCATCTATCGCTCCTCGGCCGCACAGACTGGATGCATGACGGCGCGCACGATCATTCCTTTGGCATTTCGACGGGCGTCTGCAGGCTCTTCTGGTCGGAGAGGATGACTTCGGCGCCGTTGTGCAGCTTCAACTGGCCGCCGACCACGACGAGGTCTCCGTCCTTCACGCCTTTGAGCACCGCGACCTTGCCGTTGAAGCGCGAACCCAAGGTCACGAAGGTCTGCTCGGCCTTGTACAAGGGCTTGCCGTTCGGATCCTTCTTGTCCGGCACGGCGGTCAGGACGAAGACGGATTCGCCATAGACTGTGTAATCGACCGCCGGCTCCGGGATCGTCACCACATTGGGCTGCGGCGGCAGGATCGCGCGGATGCGCGCATACATGCCGGGCTGCAGCTTGTGGTCGGTATTGGTGAGGGCGGCGCGCACCTTCACAGCGCGCATGTTGGGATCGACCTGGGGATCGATCGCCGCGATCTCGCCGCGGAACACCCGGTCGGGAAAGGCATCGACCCGCAACTCGACCGGCTGGTCGAGCGAAAGCTCGGCGCGGTCCTGCTCCGGCAGGGTGAAATCGACATAAAGCGTGTCGAGATCGGTGAGGGTCACCAGCGCGGTTCCCGGCGCCAGGTATTGGCCGAGATTGACCTGGCGGATGCCGAGCATGCCGCTGAACGGCGCCTTCACCACCATATGGTCGATGATCGCCTGGGACTTGGCGATGCCGGCGCGCGCCTGATCGAGCTCGCTCTGCAGCTGGTCGACCGACTGCTTGGAGCTGAATTGCTTGGAGGCGAGCTCCTTGGTGCGCGCGAGATTGGCGGAGGCAAGCCGCTGCTGGGCTTGATAGGTGGCGAGATCGGCACGCTGGGTGCTGTCGTCGAGCTGCACCAGCACATCGCCCGCTTTGACCCATTGGCCGGAATCGAAATTGATCTTCTCGACGCGGCCCTCGAGCTCGGGCGAAACCGTGACCTGCTGCGCCGCGGTCAAGGTGCCGATGCTCTCGAAATAGCGCGGCATGTCTTCGGTCGCCGCGGTGGCACTCTCGACCGGCGCCGGCGGCGGCGGCTGAAAGAACTGCGCCATCATCGCCGGCTTGGTCACATATTCGAAGTAAGCGGCGCCACCCAGCAGCACCGCACCGATCACGATCACGAACAGGAGCCAGAAGGTGCGCCGTCCCCAGCCTGGTGCCGGCGGCATCGGCTTCTGCCGCACGCCGCCCGAATCGGGAGCGCCGGAGGGGGCTGCCCCGGGGTTGCCTGGACCGGGTTGCCCGGGATGTACGCTGTCCATGATGTTCCCTGACTTTGAACTCTGGCCGCCGCCGTTCCTGGCGCGGCTTCTCCCAGCACGTCGTTCTATCCACTGCCGAATCGACAGAACCCGGCGCGCTGTTGAACGCGTTGCGCACCGGCCGCAAGAGAACCCGCGGCCAAGACCAGCATTTCGCGGGCGGCGCTAAGCTAATCAGTTCAGTGGGCGTGTAAAGTAGATTGCCGGTGAAGAGCCGATCGGTGTCTCCGTTAATCTCTTCCGTTGCGGACCCGGACCCGGTTCCCGCGGTCCGGCCGCCCGCAGCGCGTGCAGAAGCTCTTGCGCGCCAGATCCTCGATCGGCGTCTCGAGGCTGATATTCCGTCGGATCAGCTGGAGCAGGGTGACGAGACCGGTGCGGCCGCAGCGGCCGCATTCAAATTCCAGCAGCTCGCCTTTCTTCAGGCTGGCGAGCGGCTTCCAATTGCGGATCCTCGGGTTTGGCATGGTGGGAACAAGTGGAGAACATCTGTTGCCGCAAGTCCACCATCCTGCACGAGAGGATTATAGTCGGATTTGCAACCCAATCCCGATTTCTAAGGACAGGTCAGGATATAGGTCTGCTGTTTGGTGGTGCGGAGCTCACAATTTTTGGCGAGCGACGTGGCACTCCGGATATCGGCCTGGGCACGGCCATCGTCGCGTTTGGCCAGATAGATGCTGGCCCGCAGGGCATAGGCTTGGGCATTCCTGGGGTTGCCGGCGATGAAACTGTCCAGCTGGGCGAGGGCGCGTTCGTCCTCACCGCGATCCCACGTCGCCTTGATATCCTGCAGGCTCTGATGGAGCGCCGTCTTGGCTTGGGCGCGCCGGGCTTCGGCGGCATCGAAGGCGGCGGCGCTGCCCGGATCCAGCCGTCGGGCTTCCGCCGCATCCGCAGCCGCGCGCGCCGTGTCGCCTGTTTCCTGATACGCCCTGGCACGGCCCACCAGGAGATGCGCCTTTGTGGCATCGGAGGCGTTGGCGGGGAGCATTTCCGGCGAGCAGAGATCGATCGCCAGTTCCCAAACGCCGCGCGCAACGGCGTCTTCGCAGGCCGAACCCAACGGCGGATCCTCCGCCCACGCCAGGTTGGCAACCGCCACCAGAATCGTCACTGCCCAAAAAGCTGCCGCCCGCATCATGACCCCCGCCGCCCTGCAGGCTTCGGAGATTAACGGTGGCGTGCGATGCGGAACAGCGTTCTTAAGCTTCGGAGCACGACCGGATCGGCTTCTTGTCCCCATTATTCACCGGTTTGCACCCCCGAATCCGCAATCGGCGTGGAACGGCGGCGGGTCACCGTGCTTAAAGCGCTCCGAACAACTTCACGGAAGGTCAGAAAACCGACCAGGGAATCATCATCAGCACATTGCCGATGATGAAAGCGGCCGCAGCGAGCGGGATCACCGCGACCGGCGTGAGGTACCAGACGGGCAGGGGTTGCGCAGGCGCCACAGGACTCGGCAGGGATGCAACAGATGCGCCAGCTGCGCGCTCAATCGGAGCTTCGTCGAAAATCGCCGGTTCGATTTGGAGCGCCTGTGCCATGCCTCAACAAAGCAACGAGACGAGGCTTGGTTGCAGACGCGAAATCCGTCACTATAAAAAAACTGCATGCGCGACCGGGTGGGGATGGCGCGGTACATCATCATTGCGCTGACCGCGATCGCGACGATCGTGCTCTTCCGCGCCATGCATCACGAACTCGCCGCGCCCAGCGAGGAGACTGGATTCATCAAGCCTTTGGAAGCCGGTGCAATCCTTGCGTCGCTGCGGGCGACGGAACAGTCCTGTGATGCGGTCGATACGTTCATGCCGCTCGGCAAGAGCAATCTCGGCTGGGACGCCTATCTGGCTCGCTGCCATGACGGCGGCCGCTATGTTTTCTTTCAGAATACGGAAGACGGAAAAGCGATGATCAAGAGCTGTGCCGAGGAGGCAGAACTCGGTTACCGCTGCCCGCCTTAGAGCGACGGCTACTGCTGCCCGAACTAACGCCGTCCGCTGGCGATGGCCCGATATGACATTTCCCGATTACATTTGTTGACACCACCACCCCCGTGCAGTACATCGGCGCCGCTGCCGGATCGACCCGCTCTGCCGGATCACCGATCTCTCTTCAAAGGCACAAAATGCGCGGGCGTAGCTCAGTTGGTTAGAGCGCCGGCCTGTCACGCCGGAGGCCGCGGGTTCAAGTCCCGTCGCTCGCGCCATTCCTGATTCCGTAACCGGGAATCATCTTTGATAAACAGGGAATTAGAAGACGTTCTTTACGGCCGGGTTGGGCCGAAATTGGCGTTTTTGCGCTTTCGCGGTGTAAAGGCCGGCACTATAGTGGCTCGGCTTTTGAGTCGGGCCCTCTAGCCTCGGATTTTGCTGGAGTTTGGCCCCGAGCGATGCCAGAGAGTGCGGCGCAGCAAAAGCCTCTTATGCGCGACCCAGGGGGTGGGTCCGGTGAGAGCGGGAGTTGAGTATGGACGGACTGCTTCGGGAATACCTGCCTATCCTGATCTTCCTGGCGATCGCCATCGGCCTGACGGTGGTGATGCTCAGCATGTCGCTTCTGCTCGCCAAGCAGAATCCCGACTCCGAGAAGCTCTCTCCCTATGAATGCGGCTTTGAAGCCTTCGACGACGCGCGGCGGCAGTTTGACGTCCGGTTCTACCTGGTCTCGATCCTGTTCATCATTTTCGACCTCGAGGTCGCCTTCCTGTTCCCCTGGGCCGTCTCGCTCGGGCAGATCGGCGTGTTCGGCTTCTGGTCGATGATGATCTTCCTCGGCGTCCTGACCGTCGGCTTCATCTACGAATGGAAGAAGGGAGCGCTCGAATGGGAGTGAGCACCAATCTTCAACCGCTTCCGCCGGGAGCTGCGCAGGATCAGGCGATCCGCCAGGTGACCGATGAGCTCCAGGACAAGGGCTTCGTCGTCGCGCAGATGGACAAGCTGGTGAACTGGGCGCGCACCGGTTCGCTCTGGCCGATGACCTTCGGCCTGGCCTGCTGCGCCGTGGAGATGATGCACGCCTATATGGCGCGCTATGATCTCGACCGGTTCGGCGTGGTACCGCGCGGCAGCCCGCGCCAGTCCGACGTGATGATCGTCGCCGGCACCCTCACCAACAAGATGGCGCCCGCGTTGCGCAAGGTCTACGACCAGATGGCCGAGCCGCGCTGGGTGATCTCCATGGGCTCCTGTGCCAATGGCGGCGGCTACTATCACTATTCCTATTCCGTGGTGCGTGGCTGCGACCGCATCGTGCCGGTCGATATCTACGTGCCGGGCTGCCCACCGACCGCAGAAGCGCTGGTCTACGGCATCCTGCAGCTTCAGAAGAAGATCAAGCGCACCTCCACCATCGCGCGCTAAACGAGGGTCTCCACGCATATGAGCGACAGCCTGCGCGAATTGGGCGAGTACATCGCGGGCGCCTTGGGCCCGGCGGTGGTCGACTCGCGCGTCACCCTCGGCGAGCTGACCGTCGAAGTCCGCCCGACGGACATCGTGAAGGTCGCGAAGTTCCTGCGCGACGATCCGAACTGCCTGTTCAAGATGCTGATCGACGTCGCCGGCGTCGATTATCCGGAGCGCGAGAAGCGCTTCGACGTCGTCTACCACCTGCTGAGCTTGAAGAAGAATCAGCGCGTGCGCGTCCGCGCCAAGCTGGGCGAGGAGGAGGCGATCTCCTCGGTCAACGACATCTGGCCCGCGGCCCAGTGGTTCGAGCGCGAAGCCTACGACATGTACGGCATCTTCTTCAGCGACAACCCGGACCTGCGGCGCATCCTCACGGATTACGGCTTCGAGGGGCATCCGTTCCGCAAGGATTTCCCGCTCACCGGCTATATCGAAGTGCGCTACGACGAAGCGCAGAAGCGCGTGATCTACGAGCCGGTCGAGCTCCGCCAGGAGTTCCGCTCCTTCGACTTCCTCTCGCCCTGGGAAGGTATGCTGCAGCCGCGCATCCTGCCCGGTGACGAGAAGGCGACGGCCCCGGGTCCGAAGGATCAAGCACCCGCCAATCCGGCGCCGGGTGTGGCTTCACCCAGCCCGACCGCCAATCCCACCAACAATCCCGGCGCCTCCGGTGCGCCGAAGGCGCCGTAATCATGGCCGAGACCCAGATCAAGCCGATGACCATGAACTTCGGGCCGCAGCATCCTGCGGCCCACGGGGTTCTGCGCATGGTCATGGAGATGGACGGCGAGGTGGTGCGCCGCGTGGATCCGCATATCGGCCTGCTGCATCGCGGCACCGAGAAGCTGATCGAGTACAAGACCTATCTCCAGGCGATCCCGTATTTCGACCGCCTCGATTACGTCAGCCCGATGTGCCAGGAGCACGCCTTCGTGCTCGCGGTCGAGAAGCTGATGGGTCTCGAAGTGCCGGAGCGGGGGCTTTATATCCGCACGCTGTTCGACGAGATCACCCGCATCTTGAACCATCTGCTGAACGTCCCGGCCTATGCCATGGATGTCGGCGCGGTGACGCCGTTCCTCTGGGCCTTCGAGGAGCGCGAGCTGCTGATGGAGTTCTATGAGCGCGTCTCGGGCGCGCGTCTCCATGCGGCCTATTATCGTCCGGGCGGCGTGCATCAGGATCTCCCCGCGGGCATTCTCGACGATATCTGGGCCTGGACCGAGCGCTTCCCGAAGGTGCTGCAGGATCTCGAAGGTCTCCTCACCGAGAACCGCATCTTCAAGCAGCGCCTGGTCGATATCGCGCCGGTCTCGGCCGAGGACGCGATCGCCTGGGGCTTCACCGGCCCGGTGATCCGTGCTTCCGGCGTTCCCTGGGATCTCCGTAAGTCGCAGCCCTATGCCGCTTACGACAAGGTGCAGTTCGGCATTCCGGTCGGGAAGAACGGCGACTGCTACGACCGCTACTTGATCCGCGTCGAGGAGATGAAGCAGTCGAACGAGATCATCCGCCAATGCATCAAGGCGATGCCGGGCGGACCCGCGAGCTCAGTCGATCGCAAGGTAGCGCCGCCGCATCGCGGCGAGATGAAGCATTCGATGGAAGCCCTGATCCATCACTTCAAGCTCTACACCGAAGGCTTCCACGTTCCCGAGGGCGAGGCTTACGTCGCCGTCGAAGCGCCGAAAGGCGAGTTCGGCGTCTACCTCGTCTCCGACGGCACCAACCGCCCGTATCGCTGCAAGATCCGCGCGCCGGGCTTCCCGCACCTCGCGGCCATGGATTTCCTCTGCAAGGGCTACATGCTTGCGGATTCGGTGGCGATCCTCGGCTCCCTCGACATCGTTTTCGGTGAGATCGACCGATGAGCGCTGCTGCCCACAACGACCACTTCGAGCAACCGGCGAGCTTCGCCTTCAGCGAGGCGAATCTCGCGGAAGCCAGGAAGCACATCGCCAAATACCCGAAGGGCCGCCAGGCCTCGGCGGTGATGCCGCTGCTCTGGCTGGCACAGTATCAAGAAGGCTGGGTTTCGCGCCCGGCGATGGACGTCATCGCCGGCATGCTCGATATGGCGCCGATCCGCGTCTACGAGGTCGCGACCTTCTACACGATGTACAACCTGAAGCCGGTCGGGAAGCATCTGGTGCAGATCTGCCGGACCACGCCCTGCTGGCTGCGCGGCTCGGACGGCCTGACCGAAATGTGCAAGAACAAGCTCGGCGTCGATCTTCACGGCACCAGCGCCGACGGCAAGTTCACCATCATGGAAGTCGAATGCCTCGGCGCCTGCGTGAACGCGCCGATGGTGCAGATCAACGACGATTTCTATGAGGATCTGACGCCGGAGAGCCTCTCGAAGGTGCTCGATGAATTGGCGGCGGGTCGGCAGCCGAAGATCGGCCCGCAGGTCGATCGCCTGAACTCGGCGCCGGAAGGCGGCATGACGACGTTGAAAGACGTGGCGAAAGGGGCGGGGCAGTAATCATGGCGCTCCAGGACAAAGACCGCATCTTCACGAACCTCTACGGCCAGGACGACTGGAAGCTCGCCGGCGCGCGGCGCCGCGGCATCTGGGACAACACCAAAGAGATTCTGGCCAAGGGCCGCGACGCCATCGTCAACGAGATCAAGGCCTCGGACTTGCGCGGCCGCGGCGGCGCCGGTTTCCCGACCGGCCTCAAATGGTCCTTCATGCCGAAGGCCTCGGATGGCAGGCCTGCTTATCTCGTCGTCAATGCCGACGAATCCGAGCCCGGCACCTGCAAGGACCGCGAGATCATGCGCTTCGATCCGCATACGCTGGTCGAAGGTTGCCTCGTCGCAGGTTTCGCGATGGGCTGCACCGCGGCCTACATCTACATCCGCGGCGAGTTTCCGCTCGAGTGCAAGCATCTGCAGACCGCGATCGACGAGGCGTATGAAGCCGGATTGATCGGCAAGAATGCCTGCGGCTCAGGCTATGACTACGACGTCTTCCTGCATCGCGGCGCTGGCGCCTATATCTGCGGCGAAGAGACCGCCCTCATCGAAAGCCTAGAAGGCAAGAAGGGCCAGCCGCGCCTGAAGCCGCCATTCCCGGCGGCCTGCGGCCTCTATGGCTGCCCCTCGACCGTGAACAACGTCGAGACCATCGCGGTCACGCCAACCATCATGCGCCGCGGTGCCGCCTGGTTCGGCGCGCTCGGCCGGCCGAAGAACACCGGCACCAAGCTCTTCTGCATCTCGGGCCATGTGAACAAGCCCTGCAATGTCGAAGAGGAAATGGGTATTCCGCTGAAGGAGCTGATCGAGCGCCATGCCGGCGGTGTCCGGGGCGGCTGGGACAATCTGCTGGCGATCATTCCGGGCGGGGCTTCCGTTCCCTTGCTCCCCAAGTCGATCTGCGACGAAGTCCTGATGGACTTCGACAGCCTGCGCGCCGTGCAGTCGGGTCTCGGCACCGCGGCGGTCATCGTCATGGACAAGAGCACCGACCTCATCGAGGCGATCGCCCGGCTTTCGCACTTCTACATGCATGAGAGCTGCGGCCAGTGCACGCCGTGCCGCGAGGGCACGGGGTGGATGTACCGCATCATGCAGCGCTTCGTGCGTGGCGACGGCCAGGCGAAAGAGATCGACATGCTGCAGGACATCACCAAGCAGGTCGAAGGTCACACCATCTGCGCATTGGGCGATGCAGCCGCCTGGCCGATCCAGGGCCTGATCCGGCATTTCCGCCCGGTGATCGAGGAACGCATGTCCCAATACGCAACACGCCGGGCGGCGGAGTAAGCCATGCCGAAGATGACGATTGACGGCATCGAGATCGAAGTCCCCGCCGGGATTACGGTGCTGCAGGCCTGCGAGCTCGCCGGCAAGGAAATCCCGCGCTTCTGCTACCACGAACGGCTTTCGGTTGCCGGCAACTGCCGCATGTGCCTGGTCGAGCAGGAGAAGGCGCCGAAGCCGATCGCGAGCTGTGCCATGCCGGTCGCCGACGGCATGGTGATCAAGACCGACACGCCGCTGGTCAAGAAGGCCAGGAACGGCGTGATGGAGTTCCTGCTGATCAACCATCCGCTCGATTGCCCGATCTGCGACCAGGGCGGCGAATGCGACCTGCAGGACCAGGCGATGGCCTATGGCCGCGGCTTCTCGCGCTATGCCGAGGAGAAGCGTGCCGTCACCGACAAGAATTTCGGCCCGCTGGTGAAGACCGTGATGACGCGATGCATCCAGTGCACGCGCTGCATCCGCTTCGCGACCGAGATCGCCGGCACCGAGACCTTGGGCGGCGTTTCCCGCGGCGAGCATCTCGAGATCACCACTTATGTCGAGAAGACCCTCGACAGCGAGCTTTCGGGCAACCTGATCGATGTCTGCCCGGTCGGCGCCTTGACCTCGAAGCCCTATGCCTTCACGGCGCGGCCCTGGGAGCTCACCAAGACCGACAGCATCGACGTCGCCGACGCTTGCGGAACGAACATTCGCCTCGACACCCGTGGCCGCGAAGTGCTGCGCGTGCTGCCGCGCCTCAACGAGGACGTGAACGAGGAATGGATGGCCGATAAGGGCCGCTTCAACGTGGACGGGTTGATGCGCCAGCGCCTCGACCGACCCTATATCCGGGTCGACGGCAAGCTGAAGCCGGCGACTTGGGCCGAGGCGCTCGACGCCGTCGCCGCGAAGCTGAAGGGCCTCGACGGCAAGAAGATCGCGGCCCTGGCCGGCGATCTCTGCGACGCCGAATCCATGTTCGCGCTGAAGGAGGTCATGACTTCCCTGGGTTCCGGCAATCTCGACTGCCGCCAGGACGGGGCCGCGCTCGACCCGCAGGTCCGCGCCTCTTATCTCTTCAACACCACGATCGCCGGCATCGAGAAGGCCGATGCGATCCTGCTGATCGGCACCAACCCGCGCTGGGAAGCGCCGATCGTCAATGCCCGCATCCGCAAGCGCTATCTGAAAGGCGGCATCAAGGTCGCGGCGATCGGGCCGAAATATGACCTCACCTATCCGGTCGAGGTGCTCGGCGCCGGCGCCGACACGCTCGGCCAGATCGCCAGCGGCAGCCATCCCTTCGCTCAGGTGCTGAAGGATGCCAAGGCGCCGATGCTGATCCTCGGCATGGGCGCGCTCGCCCGGCCCGACGGTGCCGCGATCCAGGCCCAGGCCAAGGCGGTTGCCGACGCGTGCGGCCTCATCAAGGAAGGCTGGAACGGGTTCAACGTCCTGCAGACCGCGGCGGGCCGCGTCGCCGGTCTGGAGCTCGGCTTCGTGCCCCAGAATGGTGGGCGCGACATCACCGGCATCCTCGACGGCGCGCGCAAGGGCGAGATCGAGTTCCTCTATCTGCTCGGCGCCGACGAGATCGATCCCAGCCATTTCGGCAAGGCCTTCGTGGTCTACCAGGGCCATCACGGCGATCGCGGCGCGCATCGTGCCGATGTCGTGCTGCCCGGTGCTGCCTATACCGAGAAGGACGGCACCTATATGAACCTGGAGGGCAGGGCGCAGCTTGCGATGCTCGCAATCTTTCCGCCGGGAGAGGCGAAGGAAGACTGGGCGATCCTGCGTGCACTCTCGGAAAAGCTCGGCAAGCCGCTCGGCTATGACAATCTCGACCAGCTGCGGTCCAAGCTCTACCAGGCGAACAAGCGCTTCCAGCGCCTGAACGCGATCGAGCCCGCCGCTTGGGAAGGCTTCGGCAAGGCAGGAGCGACGGACGCGAAACCTTTCGAATCGCCGATCGCCAACTACTACATGACCGACCCAATCAGCCGCGCCTCTGCGACCATGGCGGAATGCACCGAGGCTTTCGTGAGCCCCAAGAAGAAGACCGGTACCCATGGTTAGCAGCTGGTTCATCGAGCAGATGGGGCCGTATCTCGGTACGGCGGTCTTCACGATCATCATGATCGTCTGCATCATCCTGCCGCTGCTGCTGGCGGTCGCATACCTCACCTATGCCGAGCGCAAGGTGATGGCAGCGATGCAGATCCGCCGCGGCCCCAACGTGGTCGGTCCCTTCGGCCTGTTGCAGCCGATCGCCGACGGCGTGAAGCTGCTGTTCAAGGAAACCATCATCCCGTCGGGCGCCAGCCGCGTCACCTTCATCGTGGCGCCGATGATCACTTTCGTGCTGAGCCTCGTCGCCTGGGCGGTGATCCCGTTCTCCGACGGCGTGGTGCTGGCCAACATCAATGTCGGCGTGCTCTATCTCTTCGCGATCTCGTCGCTCGGCGTCTATGGCATCATCCTCGCCGGCTGGGCCTCGAACTCGAAATATCCGTTCCTCGGCGCGCTGCGTTCGGCGGCGCAGATGGTCTCCTACGAAGTCTCGATCGGCTTCGTCATGGTGACCGTGCTGATGTGCGTCGGCTCATTGAACATCAACGACATCGTGAAGGCGCAGAACCCCTGGTGGTTCTTCATCCCGTTGTTCCCGATGTTCATCGTGTTCTTCATCTCGGCCCTGGCCGAGACCAACCGGCCGCCGTTCGATCTTCCGGAAGCGGAATCGGAGCTGGTCGCCGGCTATTTTTCGGAATATTCGGCCTTCACCTTCGCGCTCTTCTTCCTCGGCGAATACGCCAATATGTGGCTGATGAGCGCCATGACGGCGATCCTGTTCCTCGGCGGCTGGCAGCCGATCTTCGGCTGGGAGCCATTCGCCGAGCACAGCTTCCTGCAGGGCGCCTGGCACTTCGCCTGGTTCGCGGTGAAGATCTGCGCCGTCGTCTTCTGCTTCCTCTGGGTGCGCGCCACCTTCCCGCGCTACCGCTATGACCAGCTGATGCGCCTCGGCTGGAAGGTGTTCCTGCCGCTCAGCCTCGCGATGGTCGTCTTCTATTCCGCTTTCCTGGTCTATGGGCCGTTCGATTGGCTGCCCAAGGCCAATGCCCAGAATGCCGCGGCATCTGCTGTTTCCACGGGAGCCTCCCAATGAGCGCGATCGACCGCACGATCCGCAGCTTCTTCCTGAAAGAGCTGGTCAAGGGTATGGCCCTGACCTTCTCCTATGTATTCAGGGAGAAGGTGACCATCAATTATCCCTACCAGAAGGGACCGCTCTCGCCCCGTTTCCGCGGCGAGCATGCGTTGCGCCGCTATCCGAACGGCGAGGAACGCTGCATCGCCTGCAAGCTCTGCGAGGCGATCTGCCCGGCCCAGGCGATCACCATCGAGGCCGAGCCCCGCGCCGACGGCAGCCGCCGCACGACGCGCTACGACATAGACATGACCAAGTGCATTTATTGCGGCTTCTGCCAGGAAGCCTGCCCGGTCGATGCCATCGTCGAAGGCCCGAATTTCGAGTTCGCGACCGAAACCCGTGAGGAGCTGTTCTACAACAAGGACAAGCTGCTCGCGAACGGAGAGCGCTGGGAAGCCGAGCTCGCGGGCAACATCAACGCCGACGCGCCGTACCGGTGAAGGTGAGGGGATGATCATCCAAGCCATCGCCTTCTGGATCTTCGCCGTGGTTGCCGTGATCTCCGGCATCCTGGTCGTCGCGAACCGCAATCCGGTCTATTCGGTGCTGTTCCTGATCCTGACTTTCTTCAACGCCGCAGGCCTCTTCGTGCTGATGGGCGCCGAGTTCCTGGCGATGATGCTGGTCGTCGTCTATGTCGGCGCCGTCGCCGTGCTGTTCCTGTTCGTCGTCATGATGCTGGACATCAACTTCGTGGCGCTCCGGCAGGGCTTCGTGCGCTACCTGCCGATCGGCGCCATCGTCGGCGTGATCCTGGTGGCCGAGCTGGTCTTCATCTTCGGGGGGTGGGTGGCACCGAAGGTCGACAGCGGCGTTCTCGCAGCCGCCACACCGGCGCTGGAGCAGGCCAGCAACACCCAGGCGCTCGGCCGGCTGCTCTACACCCAGTATTTCTATCTGTTCCAGGCCGCGGGCATGGTCCTGCTGGTGGCGATGATCGGCGCCATCGTTCTGACCCACCGCGAGCGCGTCGGCGTGCGGCGGCAGAAGATCGCCGCCCAGATCGACCGCGGCCGGGATTCCGTCGAGATCAGGAACGTGCCGACCGGGAGCGGAGTGTAACGCCATGTGGATACCGACTCTCACGCACTACCTGACCGTCGCGGCGATCCTGTTCACCATCGGGATCTTCGGCATCTTTTTGAACCGCAAGAACGTCATCATCATCCTGATGTCGGTCGAGCTCATGCTGCTCGCGGTCAACATCAACCTGGTCGCCTTCTCGAGCTATCTCCACGACATGGTGGGGCAGGTCTTCGCGATGTTCGTGCTGACCGTGGCCGCAGCGGAAGCCGCGATCGGTCTGGCGATCCTGGTGGTCTACTTCCGCAACCGCGGCTCGATCGCGGTCGAAGACATCAACATGATGAACGGC
>Ga0209257_1002475_pt1 | contig 18274 bp, 17 predicted proteins | sample AraplaCvi_mCL_r2_FD_184277 | JGI IMG/M metagenome (GOLD analysis project Ga0209257, IMG submission 184277) | Arabidopsis root microbial communities from North Carolina, USA - plate scrape MF_Cvi_mCL_r2 (SPAdes) (version 2) | ecosystem: Host-associated > Plants > Roots > Endosphere | place: USA...
GGTGACGTGCACCAGCGTCGGCGTGAGGTAGCTGAAGACGCAGAACATGCCGGCGAAACCGATCGCGCCGATGCCCAGCGCCAGCCACACCGGCTTGCGGTTGAAGTCGCGCAGTTCGCGCAGTGCATCCGGGCGCGGCGCGTTCATGCCGCGCGGCAGCACGCGCATCGTCATCGCGACCGTCGCCAGCGCAAGGATCGTCACCAGGCCGAACGCCCAGCGCCAGCCGAACGTCTGTCCCATCCATGTCGCCAGCGGATTGCCGACCAGCAGCGAGATCGCCAGACCCAGCATCACGCGGCCGACCGCCGTGCCGCGCTGTTCGGGCGGCGTGATGCGCGCGGCCACGAGTGCGGCGATACCGAAGTACGCACCATGCGGAAGGCCCGCGATGAAGCGCGCGCCCATCAGCGTGAAGTAGCCCGGTGCCATCGCACTGGCGAGGTTGCCCAGCGCGTAGAAGCCCATCAGGCACAGCAGCAGGCTGCGGCGCGAAAGCCGGTTGCCGAGGATCGCCAGCGTCGGCGCACCGACCACCACACCCAGCGCGTAGGCGCTGATGACATGGCCGACCTGCGGCTCGTTGACGCCCAGGCTGCGCGCGATGTCGCTGATCAGCCCCATCACCACGAACTCGCTCGTGCCGATGGCGAAGCCGCCCATCGCGAGGGCGAAGAGAATGAGGGAGACCTGGCGCGGCGTCAGGACCGGCGCGGCGGGGGATACGGGGGACATGTCGGCATTATGTTGCATCGCAGCAGAGGATGCGACCCGCGAACGTGAACGGGCTCGGCCCACGGAGGCCTCCGTGGGGTGCCCAACCCTACGCTACCGCCAACCGGCCCAGCTCCGGCACGGTTTCGAAGAACTCCTCCGCGCCCATCGCCCGCAGCGTATCGGCGTGCGCATAGCCCCAGCCCACCGCGCCGAAGGCCACACCCACGCGCTTGGCGGCCTCGCCGTCGCTGACCTGGTCGCCGATGTAGATGGCCTGCGACGCATCGGCCTTCGCCTGCTTCAGCATCCGCGCGATGCGGCGATGCTTGCCCAGCACGTGCGCGCCGCCGTCGATCAGCTCGATCGCCTCCATCAGCTCCGCATCGAGCACGCGTCGCACGTTCTCCACGGAATTCGACGTGAGGATCGCCAGCCGCGCACCGCTCTGGCGAAGGTGGCGCAGCATGTCGGCGACACCCGGAAACAGCGGCACGGGCGGCGCGCCGCGCATCATGCGGATGAAATCCGCCGCGACGATCGGCACCTTCCACTTCGGGAAACCCAGTTCGCGCAGCAGCTCGTGCGTGCGCAGGCGACGCAGTGCATCGACGCGGTCGTCCTCGATCGCACGGAAGCCATGCTTCTGCGCCAGCGCGTGCTGGGCCTTCACGAAGAAGGGGAAGGAGTCGGCCAGCGTGCCGTCGAAATCGAAGATGACCAGGGGATAGCGCATGCGCCGCATTGTGCATGACGCGGCGTGAGCGGCATGAAGGCCTACAGTGCCGCGATGAGCCCCACGCTTGCTGCCGCCCTCGCCGACACGATCCTCGTCGCGCACGTGGGCATGGTCGCGTTCGTGATCCTCGGCGCCATCGCGATCTTCGTCGGCCGCACGCGCTGGCGCTGGGTCCGTGGATGGCGCTGGCGACTGGCGCACGTGCTGCTGATGGGGTTCATCGCATTGCAGGCGTGGCTGGGCGCGCTGTGCCCGCTCACGGTGTGGGAACAGTCGCTCCGTCGCCATGCGGGACAGGCAAGCTACGGCGAATCGTTCATCGAACATTGGCTGTCACGGCTGATCTTCTTCGACGCGCCATGGTGGAGTTTCGTCGCCGCATACAGCGCGTTCGCGGCGCTGGTGATCGCGGCGTGGTTCGTCGTGCCGCCGATACATCGCCGCGCGTAGACATCGCCCGAAGCCGCGCGGCGTTATCCTGCGGAGGCACCGCTCGGGATCGCGCCTCATGACCCGACTTCCGATTCTTCCGCTCGTCGCCGCGCTCGGCCTGTCGCCCGAGGCGTTCGCGCAACCCCGCGAAGCCAGCGTGGAAGGCCACTACCTGCATCTGGAAGACGCGCGCTTCGGCCCGGCGCGCATGTCCGGTTTCGAGACGGGCGTGGACGCGTGGACGCCGGCGTCCGGCGCGGGCTTCGCGATCGGCGCGCAGTACCTCTACACGCACTATGCGTACGAAGACCTGCCGACGCGCGACCGCGACCTGCATCGACTTGCCGTTCCGCTGGAGTGGATGTCGCATGGACCGACGCGCGTGACGCTCACGGCCATACCCACCGTCGCCACGTCGTCGAACGTGTTCAAGGATCTGTTCTCGCGCGGCACCGGCGACGACTTCGAGCTGTACGCACGCGCGACGTTTGAACGCGGTGCGGCGCACGGCTGGGGCTGGCGACTGGGTGCCGCCTACGACGACCGCTTCGGCGATCCGAAGGCGTACCCCATCGCAACGATGACGTACAGGCAACCGTCCTTCGCGCTGGAACTGGGCTGGCCGCGTGCCAGCGCGCAATGGCACGCGAGCGGATCGTGGCGCATCGGCGTCGACATCGAGCCCGCAGGCGCACGCTGGCACGTGGTCAGCGACGAACGCGACGGCGCCGATTTCCACTACACCGTCGAAGCCTGGCGCGCCGCATTCATCGCCGACTGTCGCTTCGCATCGCAATGGGTGGTGACCGCGCGGATCGGCAGCGAGTTCGATCGCCACCATGATTTCGAGGACGACACCGGCGCGCGGGTCGACGTGGATGCCGCTTCCACTGCGTTCGCCGCCATCTCGTTGCGGTACGACTTCGGCGACGACACTGCGCCATAGCGTCGATGGCCGTAAAGTCGCGACGCCCGCGTTGCCTGAAAGGTGGCATGCCATTGTTTCCGCGTGCCCGCGTGCCGCACGACTGGTGTCGGCGCAAGGAGAGCCGCCATGCCGGACCGTCGCCGTTTCCTCCGCCACGCAGTCACGCTCGGCTCGCTTCCCGCCGTGTTGTCGCTGTCGGGCTGCGAATCGCTGATCGACGTGCTCGGTGGCGCATGCCCCGAGATTCCCGCCGACAGCGGCGGCATCGACTGGACGCCGGACGTGATGCACCCGGTGTTCTTCGGCCTCAAGGACTACACCACCGCCGACGGTGCGCCGTCGACGCTGCGCGTGTTCTTCCCTTCGCACCAGACGCCGTTCGACGGCGGCGCGCGCAGCATCCTGAAAACCTGCCTGGATCGCTGGCCGACGGTGCTGTTCCTGCACGGCCAGCCGCCGTGCCTGACCGACGCGTCGTATTACCTGCGCTGGCGACGCATTCCCGAAATGCTAGCGCGCAGCGGTTACGTCGTGGTCGTGCCGAAGTACAGCCCTGCGCTGGCCGGGCCGGATTCGCCGCTGATCGCCTTCGCCAACTCGCTGATCGACTGGACGCGCACGACGTGGGAACACGCACGCTGGGTCGACAAGCGCCCCGAGGCGGTCGCGCTGATCGGCCATTCCTTCGGTGCGCTGCTGAGCGCGCAGGTCGCGCGCAATCGCGGCAACGTCGGTGCGTTCGTCGGACTGAGTGGCGCGTGGGACGAACTGCACGGCGTCGACAACGACGTGCCCGGGCTGCTGGCGGGCATCAACGCACCGTCGATGTTCATGTGGGGGAACAATCTCTTCTTCGAGGACATGGACAGCCATGACCTGTGGAAGAACATCCCCAACAAGAAGTACGCCTTCGAGCATCCCGGCGAGCATCTCGACTACCTGCCGGGCGGCGTGCAGTGCGACAAGCCGCGCGGCGCATGCCTGCCGATCGAACGCGTTTCGGCCGAACTCACGACGTTGTTCCTGCAGCGGGTTTTCCCGCTGGTGCGCTCGGCAACGCAGATCCCGATCGACCTCAAGCCGCCCTCGGTGATCCTCAGCGCCAAACAGCAGTTCTACGGCGGCGCGGATTTCACCGGCCTGGGCGCAATGGAGGGCAATGCCGCGTGCAAGGGCGCGACGTTGCGATGGCGGGACGGGACGCAGGAGGGGTCGCGGGCGTTGGCGTGAACGACCTCGCCAGCCTTTTCAAGCCGGCGCGGTCGGTGCAACGTCAGCGTCGCCGGATCAGCGGAACCCGCCCGCCACCTTCACCAGCTCGCCGGTGAGCCAGCGCGCATCGTCGGAGGCGAGGAACGCCACGGCGCGCGCGATGTCGTCCGGCTGGCCGATGCGGCCCAGCGGCGTCTGCGACACGGCGTGCTGCTGGAAGTCCGAACCGATGATGCCGGCGTCGTGCGTGCCTTCGGTTTCGATCATGCCGGGGTTGATGGAGTTGACGCGGATGCCGCGCGGGCCCAGTTCGCGGGAAAGCACGCCGGTGATGGCATCCACCGCGCCCTTGGTACCGCTGTAGACGGCGCTGTCCGCCGGCGTGATGTGCGACACGACCGAACCGATGTTGATCACGCTGGCGCCTTCGCCCAGGTGCTTCGCGGCGGCTTGCGTGGTCAGCAGCAGGCCGAGCACGTTGACGCCGAACTGGCGGTGGAACTGGTCTTCGGTGATCTCCTCCAGCGGCGCGAACTGATACACGCCGGAGTTGTTGACGAGGATGTCGAGGCGGCCGAACTCCTTCACCGCTGCGTCGACCAGCGCCTGCGCCTCGTCGGCCTTCGACACGTCGGCCTTCACCGCGATGGCCTTGCCGCCGGCCTGCGCGATGCGCTCGACCACGACGTCGGCGCCGGCCTTGCTGGACGCGTAATTGACGACCACCGATGCACCGTCGGCGGCCAGCGCCTGCGCAATGCCGGCACCGATGCCCTTGGACGCACCGGTCACGATGGCCACTTTTCCTGCGAGCTTGCTCATTTCGAATTCCTGGGGAGAGAGGAGAGTGCGACGGCGTGGCCTGATGGCGCGACGTCGACGTAAACGAACTGGTTCCATCGGGGCGGCAGCAAAAGCGGGCCAATGAGGGAATGAGAATCCCGGCCAAGGGATGGCCGCCGGCGGACTGGCCCGGCGTTACGGCCACTGACGGCACGCCCTGGATCGGGCTCGACAGCCTCAGGAACAGGTTTCGCGCGGTAGCGCCATCACGCAAGGAAGGACCCCCATGGGCACGCTCATAGCCGTGAAATACCCCACGAAGCTGTTCCTGAAATTCTTCGACCACACCTACGTCATGTGCAGCACCGGCGCTGTGCGCTGGAAATGCTGGGGCGGCGACCAGGGCGGCACGCAGTTCAAGTCCGGCCCCGCCAGCACGATCCGCGCTGGAAAGATCGCGCAGCCCAATGGCAAGGCCGGCATTGCGTGTTATCTCATCAACGGCGTCTGCCATCAGGCGGCCAACCGGATCCTGATGCCGGCGGAGGTGACGGTAGCCGGCGCAAGGGGCTACTGGGTTTCCACGTCGCTGTTCGGCTTGTACGGACGCTCGACTGGAGTTGGCCCTCTGTGCGAATCGCCGTTCAACGAATACCTCGGCGTGACCGGTGACCTTCCGCCGTGCGTTGGGCCGGCGGACGCCGTCAACTCGCCCGCGCACTCGGAAGACGACGATCCACGGCATCGGGCGTTCGTTGAAGAGGTGCGTCGTCTCTACCGCTTGACTAGTGAGACGCCGGTGACCCGCCCCTTCGACGTCCGCGAGTTCCAACTGGCCGTGTTCGAGCCATTGGTTCGATATCGCCTGGGCGAGGCGTTCATGAACACGCGCAGCTGGGCCGGCCTTCGCGCGCTCCGGGACTCCGTCGAACAGGCTCGCTTTCCGGTGGAGCTCGCCGTCACTGCGGGAGACATGGACTCGGACACCTTCGTCACGGCCATCAACCACCTCGCGGTGGGCTTCCAGATGAACACCCTGGAGCTGATCGGCCCGGTGCACTACAAGCGCTTGTTCGACCTCGATCCGGGCGATACCGTCGAGATCGGCGATCCGGAGATCGCACGGGAGGTCTACGGACTCAGGCGCGATGACGGGGAGACGTTCACCGATTCATAAGCACGGGCCCCGCCTTTCCGCGGCGGAGTACGACCGTCGAGTGGTCGCACTCCATCGCGGAAGATCCGCGATGCCCGGTGCGGATGAGGATGCGTTCCTTCGCCGGCAGGAACTGGAGATCCGCATCGACCGCCTGTTGGGCATCGACTTCCCAGCCGAACGGCGTGAACGTCTGTGGCAGGCGCAGCAGCGCCTGGAACGCAAGCGATTGCGGAGCCTCTGGACTGCGCTGCTTCCGCGCACGCTGGGAACCGGGATCCTCGCCCGCTATGTCGGCGACGCCTATGCCGACGTCCTGGATGCCGAAGAACTGGCGGCCTTCCTCGGCATGGATGAGGACAGCGGAACTTGACGACAACGCGAATGCGCGCGGGCCGATGGCACGGTCCGCGCGCACTTCGTCACTTCGCCTGCAGCTGGTGCCCGAACACCCAGTCCGCCACCTTGTTGCCCGCCTTCAAGCCGGCGAGGCAGCCTTCGGTGAAATGGATGCCCGAATACACGCGCGCCATCGCCTGCTCCTGCTCGGCCGTGGACAGCGACGGATAGCTGCGCGTGATCGCCTTCACCGGCAGGTCCACCAACGGCGGCGGCAGCGGGTTGACGGGCGCGTTGACCGTGCGCGTGAACGGCAATGCATCGGTCTTGAAGAATCTGCGCAGCGTCTGCGCGGCCGCGCCGGTCATCGACGTCGACGCACACGGGTAGTCGGGATACGGCGGCGTCTGCAGGAACGGCCGCCAGGTCGGGTCGCTCTTGGTCAGCGAGTTGCCGTCATCCGGCCAGCGTATCGCGGTGACCGGGCGCCAGAAGTTGTAGGTGTACTTGTCGGCCATGTTCGTGATGAGCGCATCGGCGGTCGCCATGTTCAACAACGCGAACAGACGGGCGTGCTGCCAGCGGTCGAGCCCGCGGTTGGCCGACGCCAGCCGAGCGTTGCCATTCCAGTCCAGACCGCCGCCGGGCCAGAAACGTGCGATGTCGCTGGGTGGCGAGTTCGGCTGCGCGCCGCGCATGCGCGCGTCGCCTATCGACTTCACCAGGTTGTACTCGGACGCGTACTTCGGACTGGTGATCTTGAAGATCTTGCCGGGCGGCGCATGGAACTGCGCCGCGCTGGTCACCGCGAACGGCGTTACGAAGACCCAGCCCGTGAACGCGGGCGTGGTGACGGCCGGGAATTCCGGTGCGGGCGTCGGCTGGTGCACGCCGACGGACGGCGGCAACGAATACGCGGGAAGGTTCGGCGTGCCCGAACCGTCGGTGGGCGTGAGCCCGCCCGAACCGTTGTCGGCGTAGCGCAGCGCGAGCAGCGTGTCCGCTGCCGATTCGCCCGCGGCGATGCCGGCCGCTTCGGATGCATCCGGCGCGCCGGGGCCGATCGCCGTGTCGTACATCGCATTGATCGCCGCGATCGCATTCGCGCGCGCGGTCGCTTCGGCCGGCGTGGGCGGCGGGGGCAATGCGCCGAGCATCGCCAGCAGCGCGGTGCGATTGGCCGCCGCGACGGCGGCATCGGGCGATGCGTTACCCGGTGCACTCGCAACCGGTCTGTATGTGTTGTAGCGCGACTGGATCGAATTCAGCGCGTCGTGCACGGAGAGCGATGCGATGGCCAGCGCGCGCGATTGCTGCTGCGGGCCGCCGAATCGCGGCGCCACCGTGGGTCCGCTGGCGAGCGCGTTCCAGTCGGTCACCGAGTCGGCCTGCGCGGGAAGCACGATGCAGAGCGCGAGCGCGGCGGCCAGCCGCGTGCGTGCGCGCACGGAAAGCGTGCGCGCGTGAAGCGAGCATAGGAGGTTCATGGCGATGTCCTGTGGGGGAGAGGACGCGCCTGTCCGCTGGCGCCGGGCAGGCGCATAGGGTTCCAACGGGATTCGTGCGCGGAACGGCCGCCCGGTGGTCGCGCGGTTCGCCGTGGACGACGAGCGGCGATGTTGTGGCACGAATGTTGGCGGGAGCATCCGCTCGGAACGCTTGTGTAGCCCCGGCTACAAGGGCCGCATCACGAACCGAACTGCTCGCACTCGCGTGAATCGCAGCTCAGATAGCGCACGGACCCGCCCGAGCGCCAGATCGCCTTGCTCGCGCCGTTGATCGAGAACTCCCAGTCCATGCCGTCGCTGCGCACGACACCGGTGATCGCGCACGGTGCGTCGTGTTCCTGCTGCCAGCTGCGCGCGTCGATGGGCTGACTCATCGCGAACAACGCCTCTGCATCCCCTTGCGTCAACTCCCAGGCCTTGCAGTCCTCGAGTGCGTCGCGGTCGGGCGATGCGGCATCCAGTTCCGGCCGCTGAATCGACACCACGAACGGCTCCGCCTCGTCCTGCATTTCGCCCTCGCCCGCGAAGTCGTTCTCCATCTCGCGTTCGATGGGCGACACGATGGCAGTGGTGGCCACGGGTGCGTTCCCGCCCAGAATCGGTGAGACGACGCCCTGCGATGCGCCATGGCATGACGCCACCGCCACCACGATGCAACCCAAGCTCGTGCGCACGAGCGCGCCCTGCCATGCCGTTGCCATGTGAACCCCTACCCCGCGGAAGTACCACGTTGGCTTCCGATCCCACAACAGGGAATCGGATTAGTCCGAAAGTAGCTGCCGTGCGGCGGCTCTGGCGGAGCGCCGTATCGCCTGCGACACTCGCCGCATCGCCTGGGGAGGTGAGTTCGCATGAACGTTCGTACCGGTGGCAGCCGTGCGCTGCTTGTCGCGCTTGGCCTGGCAATCCTGCCCGTGGGCACCGCGTTTCCCACGGATGCCGCCGACCGCGCCGCATCCGGCGCCGTCGATTCGCAGGCCCAGTGGTTCCGGCAGCAGTTGGCCTCGGCGCATGCGATGGCACGCGCGGAGCAGATCGAGCAGGCCGATCGCGCATTCGCACGCCTGGTCGATGACCCGCAACTGGCGACGCTGCCCGCGGCCGAGCAGCGCGCCGCGCTGTCGATGGCAGGCTGGATGGCCATCCACCGGGACGACGCCGCGCGTGCGCTGCCGCTCTATCGGCGCGCGTTGGCGGCCGATGATTCCGACCCGGACGACTGGTACCGCGTCGCGATGCTGGAACGGGACGCGGACCGGCCCGATGCCGGCGCCGTCGCGTTCACCGAGCTCGTGGAGCGTTGGCCGCAACTGCTGCCGAACGTGGAAGAGCTGCAGGTGCTGCTGCTCATCCACCGCAGCACGACCGGGTCGCCCGAACGCCTCGCGATGCTGAAGGCGTTGTTCAATGCCAACTGGAATTCGCGACTGGGCGGTGCGTCGGAAGCCTGGTACGCCCTGGCCGTCGAATCCATGGACCGCGGCGATGCGGACACCGCACGCGCGGCCATCGCCCGTATCGCGACGCCCGAGCCGTTGATCCGCCTTCGCAGCGAAAAGCGCTTCGACACCGTGATGACTGGCGACGGCTGGTCGGCGAATGCCGAGCGCGCCGCGCAGCGTGAGGTCGAAGCGCTCACGCAACAGGCCGAACTGGCGCCGGACGATCTGGAAGTGCGCTCGTACCTCACCTCTGCGCTGCTGACCGCCGGCCTCAATGACAAGGCGCTTGAAGCCACCACGCACACGCTGGACGCCATCGCGCACGCGCCGCCGGACGATCCCGCGTTCAAGAACCTGGACGACCAGGTCTGGCTGATGAACAACCGCGCCATCGCGCTGCGCCGCCTGGGCCACACGGACGAGGCGCTGGTCGAACTGCGCCGGGCCGCGCAGCTGGCCGAAGCGGGCGAGCAGAACGTGAGCCAGGCGCTCAACCTCGGCGCGTTCTACTGCAGCCTGGGTCGCCCCGACGACGCGTTGCGCGCCATCGAAACGCTGGGCCTGATGAGCGGCTATGGCCGCATGGTGGAGTACGGCGTGCGCCACTGCGCCGCCGTGCAGAAGCACGAGAACGGCCCGGCGCGAAAGGCGCTGGCGTACCTTCGCGACAACCGCGAGGACGGCCCTCTGGCGTATGTCGAGGCGCTGTTGCGCGCTGGCGACATGGACGCCGCAGCCGCGCAGGTGAAGGAGCTGCTGGCTTCCTCGAAGCATCGTGGCGAAACGCTGCTGTGGATGCAGGACTCGCTGCGCCCCGCGCCCTTGCCCGGCGACGTCGCGGCGCGTGCCGCGCGCGGGGCGTTGCTCGCACGAACCGACGTGCACGATGCGATCGCCGCCGTCGGACGCATCGCGCACTACTCGCTGTATCTGGAAGGGACGATGGATTGAATGCGGGCGCAGCACGCATTTCCGCCACGCTGCTCCACTTCGTCATCGAGATGACTACCAAGGAGATTACGATGCGTCGACTCGCCATTGCCGTGCTTGCCTTTCTGGCGCTCGTCCCGAGCGCGCAGGCGTGCATCAACGTTAATGCTACCGACCACACGGGGCGCAAGTTCGCTCCCGGCTGGTACGTCGGCGAGGAGTTGGCGGAGTCGATGGAACAGCAGCGGGATTACTACGCGCAGGACGCGCGCAAGATCATCCATACTGCGCGCGCAAAACCGAACTACGATTCGTTGACCTCGCTGGGCGTACTGCTGGTCTATCAACGGCAGTACGCGCTCGCGGTGCGGCAGTTCCTCATGCTTGAAAAGCGCTATCCCGGCCGATATCAGACCGCCGCGAACCTGGGTACGGCGCTGGAGCTTTCAGGTCACGAGGGCCCGGCGCTCAAGTGGATCCGCATCGGCATCCAGCGCAATCGCAACGCGCATGAAGGCACGGAGTGGCTGCACGCGCGCATCCTGGAAGCCAAGCAGGCCATGGCGCGCGATCCGGACTACCTGACGACACACTCCATAGCGGGTCTTTCATTCGCACCGGTGAAGGTCCCGCCCCTCCCCGCGATGCCTCATGGCAACAACGGCCAGACGCTGGCGCCGTGGGAAGTGGACCAGGCGCTGAGCTATCAGCTGCATGAGCGCGTGCAGTTCGTGTCGCCGAAAGATCCGGTGGTGGCGAACCTCATGCAGGACTGGGCCACGCTGAACCTTGCGGGTGGACCGATTGAGAATGCCGCGTTGCAGTACGACCTCGCGATCCGCTACGGCGCGAAGCGCACTGCGTTGATTCACGAGAGGCAAGCCTTCATCCGGGACACGTTGGCGCGTGTCGGGACGAAGTTCGTGGAAGCGGACGACTATTACTGCGATATCTGCCGGCCGATGGGGCAATGATGTGACTGCGTGAAGTCGGCAGTGTGGCCAAGGCGAAGCCGCCGAGTTTGAGCGGTCGTGAACGGCTGCACGCGTGGCGTTCCAGTCGTTGATCCTGGAACGCCGTACCGGGGCCGTCTGACGCCTGGCGAAGCGGGCCGCCTTACAGCGACAGGGTTACGTGGGCGCCTCGACGGCGCAGCCGAGCACTTCGTCCAGGTACAGCGCGAGGCGGTCGAAGAGTTCGGCGAGCGCCTCGGGTTGGAGTCGGAACTCGTAGTCGAGCGGATCGTCGCGGCGCGACTCGGCCAGTTGCGACAGCAGCAACAACTGATCGCGCGTCTGCATCAGCTTGTGGTGCGCGAAGTCGGGCAACAGCACGCCGCGCAACGCGGCGGGGGAACTGCAAGCTTCCTTTTGCATCATGGGGTCTCCAGCAAACCAGCCGGCTTGCGCCGCGGGATGCGGCGCAAGGTGTCGGGAGGTTCGAAACCGCGTACAGACGGCGGGCTAATTCCCCTTGCGGGTGTTGTATTCGCCGCCCTCCCGACGCGGAACTTCTGCGTCGGACATGCCCAGACTTCGGGCATAAAAAACCCACCGGAATGACGGAGGTGGGTGCCGCTGTACGAGGAGTTTCGAAGCTCCTTGGGCGTCGAGATTGCGTGTGGATACGGGCATGTTCAACGCGAAGAAGTAGCAGCGCCCCTCCTCGCCATCACCCCTTACGTAGGATGGGTTGAGCCCCGCGAAACCCATCGCGACCACACCCGACCCGCACACCCACCCAAGGCCAAGGATGACCCACTACCGCCGCGCCAACGTCCCCGGCGCCACGTACTTCTTCACCGTGAACCTCGTCGATCGTCGAAGCACTCTGCTGACTGACCGCATTGATGATCTCCGCGCCGCCGTCCGCCACACGCGCCAGCGCCATCCATTCGTAATCGATGCGATGACGATCCTTCCCGAGCACCTGCACGCCGTATGGACGCTTCCACCGAACGATGCCGACTTCCCGCTTCGTTGGCGCCTCATCAAGAGTCACTTCTCACGTCACATTCCGCATGGCGAACATCGCCGAGCCAGCCGTATCGCCAAAGGTGAGCGAGGCATCTGGCAACGACGATATTGGGAACACATGATTCGCGACGAAGAAGACCTACGGCGCTGCGTGGAGTACACCCACTTCAATCCGGTGAAGCATGGACACGCCAAGCGCGTGTGGGATTGGCCGTACTCGACGTTTCACCGCGAGTTTCGTGCGGGAAGGTTGCCGGCCGATTGGGCTGCGGCTGTCGAGAGCGGCGGCGTTCACGGTGAGCGGAGGTGATGGGTTTCGCTGGCGAAACCCATCCTACGCGCTGACTGACCACATCGATGCTCTCCGCGCCGCCGTCCGCCACACGCGCCAGCGCCACCCATTCGCAATCGATGCGATGACGATCCTTCCCGAACACCTGCACGCCGTATGGACGCTTCCACCGAACGATGCCGACTTCTCGCTTCGTTGGCGCCTCATCAAGAGTCACTTCACACGCCACATGCCGCATGGCGAACATCGCCGAGCCAGCCGCATCGCAAAAGGCGAGCGAGGCACCTGGCAACGGCGATATTGGGAAACGCGGCGGGGCTTACGGTGAGCGGAGGTGATGGGTTTCGCTAGCGAACCTACGGACCCTCATCAGGCTGCGGCCTGGGCGATCAAGCGGAAAGCTGACTATCTGAAGCCACGCGCAGAAGTCCCATTGGCGCTGGTGAAATGTCGCTCGTGCTGGCCACAACAGTAGCGCCATCAGGACCCAGGTCGAGGTCGTACCTCCTTCCTTGCTGCTCTGTGTTGCTGAGCAACCTTCGGCACATCAAATCAGCGAGCGCCGTGTCTTCCACGGCACAGACAATCTGCCTCCCCTCAAGCCTGAGCGCGCCAAGAACCTCGACCAAATTCAATGCGCGAAAATCATCGATATGCTGCACGGGGTCATCCAACAGCAGAGTCTTCCAGCGAGCCCATGATCTCGCGATATAGACAGATAGCAGGAAAGCCAAGCCAGCTGCCCGGCGCTGCCCGCTACTGAATACGAACTGCGGATTAAGTCCCTCACCGACCTTCAGGCTAAGGAATCTGCGCACATCGCCCCGAATGCTGTATTCGATCGTGCGCCAATCCGCATGCGGGCGAAGACGCTGATAGAGTTCATTCAAGAGTGGACTTATGGCTGCGAGCCGCTCGTCAACGATCTCTCCATTAATGCGCTTTGCTTGCCGCTCAATCTCGCGCGCCTTGCTGAGCGCCCCTTGGGACCGCGACAGTCGCTCGGCTGCTAGGTCCAGCGCGGAACGAGCAATCTCCACGCGTGCTTGGAGTTCGGAAATCCTCGAAACAGCTAAAGACGCTTCTAAAGTTAGTATTGCGCGCTCTAGCTGTATGATGAGCTCTCGCGCGATTTGGAACTGCCCTTCAAGCGCATCTGGCTTATCGGAGAGCGCAGGATCCAAGTTGAGGCGAATCAGTAGGTCGACGGATTCCTGCTCCTTGGTTCGAAATCTGCTTGAAAGTTCATTAATTTCATTCCATTGCTCATCTGCCCTCGCATACTCGCGATGAGCTGCCTTATTTGCTTCGTCTGCCTGCTTAAGATTTTCCCGAGCGAGAGCAACCTCATCGGAAGCTTTCCTCAGACGTTCGCGCGCCAGCTCGATCCCGTCCTCGAACTCGTCCTCGCTGCGTGGAGCTGCGCAAAGCGGGCATGCGCCGTCATGCAGCCCCAACGATGCTCCATGGTCAATTAGCACCGCCAGAGATGATGCCTGCACGTTGGCCTTCTCCTCGACCAGATAACGCCCCTTCGCTTCCTCCAACGCTCGCTCCGCAGAGGACATCGCGCCAATCGCCGCTACGAGCATTGCCTCGGCTTCTGCACGACGCCGCATCTCATCGAAACTGCTGATCTTCTTCTTAAGATCCGACGCTTCCTGCACCAGTGCCATTGCCCTTGCAAAATCTGAGATCTGAGCTCGCCTCGATACCAGTGCAGCGCGCGCCATCTCTATGTCAACCTGGCCGCCATCCCCTTCACCCGCCACCTCTGCGATCAAGCGCATGGCGGACGAAACATCCCCGGCGCGCGAGGCCACATCCATCGCTTCCGAAAGCGCTGCCACCTCTCGGCTCAGCGCAAGCCGACTCGACGAGTACTCCGCTTCGCTACGGGAGTGCGCCTCGCCCACGCTCGAAGCAATCCTCTGAGCTCTTGAAGAGAAATCGAGCCCTTCCTGCCCGCCCAGAGAGGACCTGACCAGATCGAATCTCTCGGTCTCCGTAAGGTCGAGGCTGAGCGCCGCAATCCATTCATCTCGAATGATTGATGTTCGACACAACTGTGTTAGAGCCAGCTCGGGCGCTGTTCCGACGCAGAGCATTGATACGATCTGCTGCTCCGACGTATCGCTGCCGGACTCGCGTGTCCTTCTAATTCTGAATCGAACCCCCTCATCGTCCACGAATGACAAAGCAACGAAGTGGGCCTCCGGCACCCCATCACCTCGCCACCATAAGTAATCACTTAGTGATTCCTTTGCAGCCTTCTCAACCGAGTACTTCGCGATACCTCCCGTAATTGCAAACTCCACGGCGTCGAAAACCGTACTCTTACCGACTCCATTTCGTCCCGCGATCACTGTGAAGCCCGCGCCGAACTCAATGCGTACATGGTTCCTAAAGCCACGGAACCCGCATATCTCGATGAATTCTAGTTTCACGCCCCTTCTCCAAGCATCAGGGCTACATCATCCGGCGAAGCATCGCTAAACAGTGCGTTGAGTGTCGCTGGCGAGACATCCTTCAAGCGCGCCTTCATTCGCCCCTCGAAGTCCGCATCCAAAAGGCGGGGCTTAGATCGAACCGCCATTAGTGGCAGCAGGGCTCGCACGACGTCCTCGCTTGTGCGAATACTTGCCCGCGCGATCTTCCTTGTCATGGTGAAGTCCTCTTCAATTCTCGCTGCCTGGCGCGATGTCCGAACCCCAGGGGCGAGAAACACCGAGTAGACATTCCACGACTTCGTGCCAGCAGCCCTTAGCGCGGCAGCATGGCGATTGAGCACCGACAGTTGGCTTGCCCGCCAGTTCTCAACCAACGCTTCTTCGGAAGGAAAGATATGAACAAATCCGACAACTGTCGGATCTTCGAATCCAATAACGGGATGTGGCAGGCCGCGGTAAAGCCATGTTTCGTAGCCGCCTTCCCTTAGCGTGATCTCAACTTGAGTTTGGATATCCATCAGAGTTCGAGCTCCGCTTTTGCTTGCTGGAAGTCGAGCCAACGGCCGGCAGCCGCGGGACGCACAATGTCTCCTGCAAATCCGGTTCGGACAATGTCACTTGGCAGGCCAATATCTGTCGCTCCTACTGCGACAACAATGTCTGCAGCTTCGATTGCAGGCGACTCCACGAACCTAGACTTCAATGTCGCTAGTATCGTTCCCGCTCCGTTGATGATGCGGACGGATTTGTTGTTCAGCACGTACCCCGTGCCTGTTGGTGTTCCACCGGCCTTCCTAACTAATAGGTGAAAGCACCCAAGGATTTCGCAGCTCCTGGGCGTTCTTGCCGTCGCCGGCTGGCCCACGGGCACTCCCTCTGCGTCTCTCCTCCATGCGTAGAACTCTTCGTCGGTCAGATCCGCTTCGCGAACCTCTAGCCACTGCGGGTCGCACGGAACACCGGTCGCCATCGCCACTGCATCTCTACCTGCGGCCAGGATCTTTCGAATGTACGAGGCGGAGAACCCGCGCCGAAGGTCGCTAAGGACGGCCGCACCAGACTCTCGGACGTGCGTGAATAGCACGCCGTCTCGGTGCGCGAGTTCCCATAGACCAGGCGCTTTCTGCTGCAATCGTTCTTCCGTATCCAAGTCCACCAGTGTCACTGATCGAGGCGTCACTCCTTCGAGGGCTGAACCAATGACGCTATTCAAATAATCCCAGTCAGTCCAGAACCCAACCACCAAGAAATCCTTCTCACGAAGATTTGCTGCCATCCAGGTCCTTGTTCTGTCAATTCGACCCGCTAGCGGCTGCGTTTCGATCTGTGAGGCCGACCAAACGGTGTTTCTGCGGTCCCGCTGGGCACACCCATGGAACTTCAGAAGAGGGCCATGAATGTGCGTCCTAACTGTTGCTTCATCACCGTCGAGAGAAGCCAGAAAGTCTGCACCGTAGGCTGCAGCGGACTGCTCAATGAGCACGTCGTAATTACTGGATATCGCCGCAGCAAGCGAATGCGTCAGAAGCAAATCGGCGATTGCAACGTGACCTTCATTTGGCGGCTTTACGAAGTCGCGCCAAGGCACAAGTCGCTCAATGAATATTGAGTGCAACTCTCCCAGTTCGACGAAATGCTCTGCGAGAACCTCGAGATTTCCTCGCAGGCCAGGATCAAGATTCGCGCCGGTGATGAGAGCGTGCTCGTCAAAGCACTTTTGAGCCACCCTTAAAGCTGAAGGAAGCGAACTCGGTGAAGCCATTGAAAGACCGGCTCCACAGATGATTACGAGGCGACCCGCATCGAGTGATGCTAAGAGCTTTGTTTTGAGCTCGGGAGTCAAGGTCCACTCCTTACGTCCTTGTCGAAATAGGTTATCGGTAACCAGGCGCGCCGCGTTCATCCTATGCCGTATCCAGATCACGGCGCCCGGAACGCGATTCAAGCTAAGCGTACTCCAGTAGACCCCGGAAAGCGGCGGACTTACGGTCTGAGTTAGTGAGGGGCAAGAAAGCAAAAAAGGCGGCCTTTCGGCCGCCTTTTTTTAACACGTGGATCAAATCAAACCCCCAACGGATTCGGCTTCTCCCCATCCAGCTTGTACTGCTTGATGGCCCTCGCCACATCCTTCGCCGTCATCTTCCCTTCCGCTGCCAGCGCCGCGATGGCGGCGTGGGCGATGTAGTAGCGGTCCACTTCGAAGTGGCGGCGCAGGTTGGCGCGGGTGTCGCTGCGGCCGAAGCCGTCGGTGCCCAGGACGGTGTACTTCATCGGCACGAATTCGCGGATCTGGTTCGCGAATGCACGCACGTAGTCCGTGGCGGCGATGGCCGGGCCCTGGCGGCCTTCCAGTAGCGTGGTGACGTACGGCTTGCGTGCGTCCTTGGCTTCCGGGTTGAGGCGGTTGAGGCGGATGGCGTCTTCGCCGTCGCGGGCCAGTTCGGTGAAGCTGGGGCAGGACCAGATGTCGGAGGTGACGCCGAAATCCTTGTCCAGCAGTTCCGCCGCGGCAATGGCTTCGCGAAGGATCGTGCCCGAGCCCATCAGCTGCACGCGCAGTTCGCCCTTCTTGGGCTTGCCGGCATCCTGCAGCAGGTACATGCCCTTGATGATGCCGTCGGCCGCGCCTTCCGGCATGTCCGGGTGGGCGTAGTTTTCGTTCATCAGGGTGATGTAGTAGTACTCGTCCTGCTGCTCGGTGAGCATGCGCTGCATGCCGTGCTGCAGGATCACCGCGACTTCGAAGCCAAACGTGGGGTCATAGCTGCGGCAGTTCGGGATGGCGCTGGCCAGCAGGTGGCTGTGGCCGTCTTCGTGCTGCAGGCCTTCGCCGTTGATGGTGGTGCGGCCAGCGGTGGCGCCCAGCAGGAAGCCGCGCGCGCGCATGTCCGCCGCCTGCCACGCGCTGTCGCCGATGCGCTGGAAGCCGAACATCGAGTAGTAGATGTAGAACGGCAACATCTGCAGGTTGTTGGTGCTGTAGCTGGTGGCGGCCGCCATCCAGCTGGAGAACGCGCCCGCTTCGGTGATGCCTTCTTCCAGCACCTGGCCGGCCGCGTCTTCGCGGTAGTACATCAGCTGGTCGCGATCGACCGGCTTGTACTTCTGGCCGTGCTGCGCGTAGATGCCGATCTGGCGGAACAGGCCTTCCATGCCGAACGTGCGCGCTTCATCGGCGACGATGGGCACGCAGCGCGGGCCCACCTGCTTGTCGCGCAGGATGATGTTGAGCGACTGCACGAACGACATCGTGGTGCTGATCTCGCGGTCGCCGGTGCTCTTGAGCAGGCGGTCGAAGGCTTCGATCTTCGGCACTTCCAGCGATTCGGTGGCCTTGCGGCGACGCTGCGGGAGGTAACCGCCGAGGGCCTTG
>Ga0209257_1002480_pt1 | contig 18244 bp, 14 predicted proteins | sample AraplaCvi_mCL_r2_FD_184277 | JGI IMG/M metagenome (GOLD analysis project Ga0209257, IMG submission 184277) | Arabidopsis root microbial communities from North Carolina, USA - plate scrape MF_Cvi_mCL_r2 (SPAdes) (version 2) | ecosystem: Host-associated > Plants > Roots > Endosphere | place: USA...
AAGCGCCGCGCGGCTGATCTGTGGCGCCAGGCGCAGGGTGGCGATCGCGCCAACCAGCTTCCGCACGATGCGCTGAATGGCGTGAGTTTGTATGCGATGGCGGTCAATGAAGAGAACGCAGCGGGCGGACGTGTTGTAACGGCGCCTACAAATGGCGCCGCAGGCATCATTCCCGCTGTGCTGAAATACTATGCCGAAGACTGCAAACCGGTCGACCCGGTTTCCGGCGTGCGTGCATTCCTGCTGACCGCTGCGGCGATTGGCATGCTGTGCAAGCGTAATGCTTCGATTTCCGGCGCGGAAGTTGGGTGCCAGGGCGAGGTCGGCGTCGCCTGTGCGATGGCGGCTGCCGGCCTGGTGGCGGCACTGGGCGGCAGCAATGCACAGATCGAGAATGCAGCCGAAATCGGCATCGAGCATCACCTGGGCATGACTTGCGACCCGATCGGTGGGCTGGTGCAGATTCCTTGCATCGAACGCAATGGCATGGGGGCGGTGAAAGCGATTACCGCTGCATCGCTGGCCATGAAGGGCGACGGCACTCACTTCGTCACCCTGGACAACGTGATTGAAACCATGCGCCAGACCGGGGCCGACATGCAGGCCAAGTACAAAGAGACTTCGCTGGGCGGCCTCGCAATTCACGTCGTGTCGGTGAATCACGCAGCTTGCTGACGCTAGAAAATTCCGAAAACTGGCGAAATTCACAAAGAAAGTCCGGTGGCACTATAATAAGTGTCCGTTTTCACCTGCCACCGGACTTTCTACTTTATGCAATACGTGTCTACCCGGGCCGACGCGTCGGCTGCATCCCACTCCCCCCAGCAATTTTCCGACATCCTCCTGGGTGGTCTGGCGCCAGACGGCGGCCTGTACCTGCCAGTCGAATACCCGCAAGTTACCGGCGAAGAGCTGAACAAGTGGCGCCACCTGTCCTATGCTGACCTGGCGGTAGAAATCCTGAAAAAGTTCGCCGGCGATATTCCGGAAGCAGACCTGCGCGCACTGGCCAGGAAAACCTACACCGCCGACGTGTACCGCAATGTGCGCGAAGGCGAGAACGCCGCCGAGATCACGCCGCTGCGCGTGCTGGAAGAAACCGACGGCAAGAAACTGGTGCTGCAATCGCTCTCCAACGGCCCGACGCTGGCCTTCAAGGACATGGCGATGCAACTGCTGGGCAACCTGTTCGAATACGCACTGGCCAAGCAGGATGCGCAACTGAACATCTTCGGCGCCACCTCCGGCGATACCGGCAGCGCCGCCGAATATGCGATGCGTGGCAAAAAAGGCATCAAGGTCTTCATGCTGTCGCCGCACAAGAAGATGAGCGCCTTCCAGACTGCCCAGATGTTCAGCCTGCAGGACCCGAACATCTTCAATATCGCGGTCGAAGGCGTGTTCGACGATTGCCAGGACATGGTCAAGGCCGTGTCGAACGACCTGGAATACAAGGCCCGCCACAAGATCGGCACTGTGAATTCGATCAACTGGGCGCGCGTGGTGGCGCAGGTGGTGTACTACTTCCGCGGCTACCTTGCGGCGACGAAGAATAATGAGCAGAAGGTGTCGTTCACCGTCCCCTCGGGCAATTTCGGCAATATCTGCGCCGGCCATATCGCCCGCCAAATGGGCCTGCCGATCGACAAGCTGGTTGTCGCGACCAACGAAAACGACGTGCTGGACGAATTCTTCCGCACCGGCATCTATCGCGTGCGCAAGTCGGCCGAGACTTACCACACCTCCAGCCCATCGATGGACATTTCCAAAGCCTCGAACTTCGAGCGCTTCGTGTTCGACCTGGTGAAGGGCGACGGCAAGCGTGTGCGTGAGCTGTTCAGGAAAGTGGAGACCGACGGCGGTTTCGACCTGTCAGGCGCGCCAGGCAGCGATGGCGACGAGTTCAAGCTGGTGGCCAATTACGGCTTCAAATCCGGCAAATCGAGCCACGCCGACCGCGTCCAGACCATCCGCGACGTGGCCGACGATTACGGCATTGTGATCGATACCCATACCGCCGACGGCATCAAGGTCGCCAAGGAATACATGGAGCCGGGCGTGCCGATGATCGTGCTGGAAACGGCACTGGCCGCGAAGTTCAACGAAACCATCCTGGAAGCGCTGGGCGAGGACGCCGAGCGTCCGGCAGGTTTCGAAAATATCGAAGCGCTGCCGCAGCGCTTCGAAGTCATGCCGGCCGATGTGAGCAAGATGAAGGCTTACATCGCCGCCAACACGGGACTGTAAAACATGGCAATGCTCGCCGTACGCGAAGCCCTCGATTTCCTGCTGTCCGCCGCACGCCCGGTAGCGGAGGTGGAGAAGATCCCAACCCTGGCAGCCAATGGCCGCGTGCTTGCAAGCGCGGTGGTGTCCGGCATGAACGTGCCGGGCCACGACAACACGCAAATGGACGGCTACGCGGTACGCGCTGCCGATTGCGCCGGCGGCGACGCCACGCTGACGGTCACGCAGCGCATCCCGGCGGGCCATGTCGGCCAGCCGCTGCTGCCTGGTTGCGCCGCCCGCATCTTCACCGGCGCCATGATTCCCGAGGGCGCGGATGCTGTCGTCATGCAGGAGCAATGCGAAGCGAACGATGGCCTGGTGACCATCCGCCACACGCCGAAACCGGGCGAATGGATTCGCCGCACGGGTGAAGACATCAGCGTCGGCAGCGTGATCCTGGCGGCCGGTACACGCCTGCGCAGCCAGGAGCTGGGCCTTGCCGCATCGATCGGCATGGCGGAACTGAACGTGCGCCGCAAGCTGCGCGTGGCCGTGTTCTTTACCGGCGATGAACTCACCATGCCTGGCGAACCGTTGGCGCCAGGCGCCATCTACAATTCCAACCGCTTCACGCTGCGCGCCCTGCTGGAAAACCTCGGCTGCGAAGTGCGCGATTTCGGCATCGTGCCCGATTCGCTTGAAGCCACCCGCAATGTGCTGCGCCAGGCAGCGGACGGCAATGACCTGATCATCACTTCCGGCGGCGTGTCGGTCGGCGAAGAAGACCATATCAAGCCGGCCGTTGAAGCGGAAGGCAAGCTGAATATGTGGCAGATCGCCGTCAAGCCGGGCAAGCCGCTGGCCTTTGGCGAAGTAGGGCAGGCGTTCTTCCTTGGGCTGCCGGGCAATCCGGTTTCGAGTTTCGTCACCTTCCTGCTGTTCGTGCGGCCATTCCTGCTGCGCCTGCAAGGGGCGGATGCACCGGCCCAGCCGCGCGGCATGATGGTGCGCGCCGATTTCAACTGGCCAAAAGCCGATCGCCGCAATGAATTCCTGCGCGCCAAACTGAACGGGCAGGGTGGCCTGGACCTGTTCCCGAACCAGGGCTCCGGCGTGCTGACCTCGACGGTATGGGGCGACGGGCTGGTCGACAACCCGCCGGGCAATCCGATCGCGCCTGGCGACGTGGTGCGCTTCATCCCCTTCAGTGAACTGATGTATTGATATGCTGATCAACCTTAAATATTTTGCCAGCGTGCGCGAAGCGCTGGGCAACGGCGAACAGGTAGTCCTGCCGGCGAATGCGCAGACGGTGGGCGACGTGCGCGCATGGCTGTTGGCCCGTGGCGAACCCTGGGCCAGTACCCTGGCGGAGGGCCGCGCCTTGCGCATGGCCTGCAACCAGCGCATGTGCGACGCAAGCGCCCCAGTCGCGCCGGGCGATGAAGTTGCCTTTTTCCCACCTGTGACAGGCGGTTAATGCTGATTGCTGTGCCCGCGCAACAGTCGTGACCCGGCTGTTGACCGCGGGCATCTTCACGATATACTTGACCACGTGCGGCCCAAAACCTGCGCCGCGCCCATCCTTCATAAAATTCCCGTCGCCTCCTCCCTGCGGCTTGTTCCCTTCCTTGCAAGGAGAGTCGCAATGGGTTTCGTTTTTGCCGCCCTTGGCCTGAATGGCATTACCCCGGGCCATCTTCCGGTCCCACCCCGCAAACGCGCGCAGAAGCTTCATATCGCCGGTTCCACCACCATGGGACCGCTGTTGAATGAAATCGCCGCCAAATACCGCCTGCTGCACCCCGAAGTCGCGATCGAGGTGGAATTGGGCGGTTCGTCACGCGGGCTGGAGGATGTGCGTGCGGGCCACGCCCATATCGCCATGCTGTCGCGCGCCCTGGCTCCATCCGAACGCGACTTGTACGGCATTCCTATCGCACGCGACGGCGTTGGCGTGGTGGTGCATGCCAATAATCCGCTGCGCCAGCTCAGCACTGAAGAGCTGCAGGCCATCTTTACCGGCCGCATGCGCGGATGGCAGGAAGCCGGCGGCAGCCGCGAAAAAGTGTATGCATTAGGCGGGTTGAGCGACGGCGCTTCCAGTGCACTGTTCGCGCGCTTCCTCAGGCAACCATTGGAGGCGTTCAGCCTGAACGCAGCAGTGGAGTCGAATATCGAACGCCTCGCCGTGGTGGCGTCGTGCGAGAACGCGATCGCTTACGTGTCGATCGGCGCTGCGGAGCGCGCAATTTCGCAAGGCGTTTCGGTACGCTTGCTGCCGATATCGGGCGTTCCCGCCAGCACCGCGAATATCCGCAACGGCAGTTATCCAATCTGCCGGGTACTTACCCTGGCAAGCAGGGATGCGCCAACCGGCGTCGCACGGAGCTTCTTCGCCTTCTGCCTTTCCGCCCAAGTGAACAGCATCCTGTCGGCATTCGACTTCGTACCTTACCTGGACTGACGCCATGGCACCCTATATTTTGCCTGGATTACTGGGCGCCTTCTCAGCGGCGACGCTCAAATGGTTTCGGGCACGCGAGGCCGAACGCCGGCGTGCCGAGGCGAACGCCGAGGACCTGCTGCGCGCCAACCGAGCCTTGCGCATGGCCTCGCGCAGCCGTGCAGCGCTGCTGCATGCCGGCAGCGCGGAAGAGATGATGGCTGCTTTCTGTCGCTGCATTTCGGAAGAGGGCGGCTACTCGCTTGCCTGGACGGGCACGGTGGTAGCGGGCAGCGGCAAGGACCTGCTGGCCAGCGAGATTTTCGGAACGCCTGCCGGTCGCTTTGCGGCGGCAGCGGGCGGATGGCAGCATGGCTGCAGCTGCAAAGGCATTGCGCTGGAATCGCTGGGCGATGGCAAGCCACGGGTGTTGCATGACGCGCCTGCGGAATACGGCTATCCAAGCGCAGTGGCGTTGCCGCTGCGCGGCGCTGCGGACGATAGCGCGCCGGCCGGGGTATTCTGTGTTTACTCCATCGACCCGGCAGCGTTCGACCGCGACGAAGTCGCATTGCTGCTGGAGCTGGCTGCTGACCTGGCGCTGGGACTGGACAAGATGCGCGAAGCGCGCCGCCGCCGCGCTGCGGAACAGGCGCTGGCATACCACGCCAATCATGACCCGGCGACAGGCTTGGCCAACCGCTCCCTGTTCAACGACCGCTTGCGCCAGGCGATGATGGCTGCGGAGCGTACTGGGCGCAAGGTCGCCGTGCTGGCCCTGACCATGGACCGCTATCGTGCCGTCAAGGCCAGCCTGGGCCATGACGCCTGCAATGCATTGCTGATGCACGCCGCAGCCGCCATGAAGTCCTGCCTGCGGGAAGGCGACACCGTGGCCCATCTGCTTGGCAACGAGTTCGCCGTGATCCTGTCCGATATGTTGAACGACGACGATGTGATGCCGGTGGCGTCCAAGCTGCTGAACGCGATCAAACAGCCGATGCGCTGGCAGGACAACATCGTGGCAACCACTGCCAGCATCGGTATCGCGCTGATGGGCAGGGATGGCAGCGATGCCTCGGGCATGTTGCGTTCCGCCAATTCCGCCATGGGCCATGCAGTAGGCCACGGCGGCAACCGGTTCCGCTTCGTCGCGCCGGACATGAACGACCGCGCTTCGCGCATGTTTGCGCTGGAGGCGGAGCTGCGGCGTGCGCTGGTCCACAACGAGTTCGTACTGCATTACCAGCCGCGCGTGTCGCTGTGCGATAACGGGGTATCCGCCGCGGAGGCCCTGGTGCGCTGGCAGCATCCGGCGCGCGGCCTGGTGCCGCCGGCGGAGTTCCTGCCGCTGGCCGAGAGCACCGGCCTGATTGTCCCGCTTGGCGCCTGGGTGATTCGCGAAGTATGCCGCCAGCAGCAGGCCTGGCGCCGGGCGGACGTGCCGATGGTGCCGATTTCGGTCAACCTGTCGCCGCGCCAATTCCGGGAAGAAGGCCTGCTGGAGCATATCGAGGTCGCGCTGGAGGAATATGACGTGCCGCCCGCCATGCTGAGCTTTGAAGTCACGGAAGCAATGGTGAAGGACAATCTCGACGATGCGGTCGCCCGGCTGAATGAGCTGAAGGCGCTTGGCGTCAGGGTCTCGCTGGGCGATTTTGGTACCGGCCACTCGTCGCTGGCCCGGTTGCGCATGCTGCCGGTGGACCAGCTGAAAATCGACCAATCCTTCGTGCGCCAGCTCGGGAGCGAGCAGGCCGATGAGGCGATCTGCCGCTCCATCATCGACGTTGGGCATAACCTGAACATGCAGATCGTGGGCGAGGGCGTCGAAACGCTGCTGCAGAGGGAATGGCTGCGCGCCCATTATTGCGACGAAATCCAGGGCAGCTTCTTCGCCCGCCCGATGGCCCCGGACGATCTGGCCGAACTCCTGGCAGCCGACCGCCCGAGATCGAATACAATGCTGCCCCTATGGAGAGCAATCAATTACAAGGGGTAGCGGTGATCGGCGGCGGGCCCGCCGGCCTGATGGCGGCCGAAGTACTGGCCGCGGCAGGTGTGCCGGTGGACGTGTATGACGCCATGCCATCGGTGGGCCGCAAATTCCTGCTGGCCGGCCGCGGCGGGATGAATATCACCCATTCCGAGCCGTATGAAGCATTCGTGGCCCGCTATGGCGAGCGCGCCGCCGCCCTGCGGCCCATGCTGGACGCTTTCAAGCCCGACGACTTGCGGGCCTGGGTGCACGGGCTGGGCATCGACACCTTTGTCGGTACCTCGGGCCGGGTTTTCCCGACCGAGATGAAGGCCGCGCCCATGCTGCGCGCCTGGCTGCACCGCCTGCGCGAGAGCGGGGTGCATTTCCACCAGCGCCACCGTTGGGTGGGCTGGTCGCAAGACGGCGCCTTGCGCTTCGACTCCCCGGATGGCGAGCGCACGGCACGCCACAGTGCAGTCCTGCTGGCATTGGGCGGCGCAAGCTGGGCGCGCCTTGGTTCGGACGGCGCCTGGCAGCCGCTCCTGGCCGGGCGGGGCGTGGAAGTCGCGCCCTTGGTCCCGGCCAACTGCGGCTTCGATGCCGCCTGGAGCGCCCACTTCTCGGAAAAATACGCAGGGCAGCCTCTGACGACGGTGGCGATTGGCGGCCGCAAAGGCCAGATGGTGGTGACCGCGACTGGCGTTGAAGGCAGCCTGATTTACGCCTTGTCGGCAGGAATCCGCGACCGCATCGCGGCACATGGCAGTGCCACCATTGAACTGGACCTGCTGCCGGACTGGCCGCTGGAGCGCTTGCGGCAGGAGCTGTCGCACCCGCGCGGCTCGCGCTCGATGTCGAGCTTCCTGCAAAGCCGCGTGCATATCAAGGGCGTCAAGACCGGCCTGCTGCATGAAGTACTGGACAAGGAAGCGTTCCACGATCCAGTGCGCGTGGCGGCAACCCTGAAAGCGCTGCCCATCACGCTGCGCGCACCGCGCCCGATCGACGAAGCAATCAGCAGCGCCGGCGGCGTTCGTTTCGAGGCCTTGGAGGGGACGATGCTGAAAGCTTTGCCGGGCGTGTTCGTGGCCGGCGAAATGCTGGACTGGGAGGCGCCAACCGGCGGCTACCTGCTGACCGCCTGTTTCGCCAGCGGCCTGGCCGCCGGCAAGCAAATGCTGCGCTATCTAATGCACCCAGCTGACGCCGCCTGAACCACTGCGGCTCACATTGCGACCGGAAGGATTGCCGAACACGCGGATATCGCCGGTGCCCTTGACGGTCAGGTCGGCCGATTGGCGGGCAAACACATTGGTGGTGCCCGAGCCCAGCAGCGTTACCACCACCTTGTCGCTCGCCAGGTGCTCGGCGTCGAGGTCGCCGGATCCGGTGATTTCGGCGGTCAGCTCCTTGCAGCTGCCGCTGGACGTGATGGCGCCCGAGCCCACCATTTCCAGCATCACGGTCTCGCCATGGCCGGTGTTCAGGTTCAGGTCGCCACTGCCATGCACGCCGGCCTCCACCTTCTTGTAGCGGCCATTGAAGGTCAGGTTGCCCGACCCCTGCAACTGCACGCTCAGGTGCTCGCCGCTGAAGCCATTGACATTGCTGTCGCCGCTGCCGTTGATCACCAGCTCTTGCAGCGAAGGCAGGACCAGCTCGACCTCGATCGGGCGGCGCGGGTGCAGCAGCAAGCCCTTGGAACCGATGCGCAGGGTCGTGCCATCGAGTTCGGTGCCGATATTTCCCAGCAGGCGCTGTTCGCCGCGTACTTTCAGGGACGGCACGTCACCCTGTTTCAGGCGCAGGTCGATCGGGCCGACCACCTCGACATTCGAAATCGTGGCGCTCACCTCGCGCACTTCGGTGCGGGCGGCGCGGCCGGCGACGCTGGTCGGGTTGGCGGCGCCCTGGGCACGCAACATGCTGTAGGTGACGCCAGTCAGCAGTACCGCCAGCAACGCCATGCCGAGGCCAATCTTGAGCAGGGAACGGATGTTCATTGCTGTTCCTTTCAATGGCCGCGCAGCAGCGCAACGTTCATCTGGAGATAGCGCTTCAGGCCAATCAGCGAATAGCGCGTTATCACAATGCTCACGAGGCTCAGCACGATCCCCAGCAGCACCAGGCCGATGCCGACGGCGGTCTGCGTGGCGCGCGACTCGTTATCGATGTCGGAGGTGATGCGCACGCCGCCTTCAGCCATGGCTTCCGCGCCTTCCAGCCATTTTTCCGATTTGCTGTCGGCCTCGTCCCATTCCTTGCGCAGGCCGGCAGAAGGTTCCTGGAATACCTCGACGCCCTGGTCGCTGATCGAGATCTTGGTCTGCATGCGGGCATCGACCTGCTCGCCTTCGTCTTCAAAGATGACGAGGTGGCGTAGAGGCCCGGTCAGCACCAGTTCGTTGGCGCCTGCCAAGCCTGTTGCCGTAACGGCAATGCCACTGATGTAAAAGGCAAAGGCGCTGGCATACACCGAGATCAGCAGGGCGGAAAACACGGCAGCCGGCACCACCATGAACAGGTTGAAGATGCCCAGGCCAAACAGGGAGAACAGCATGCGCGCCAGGTTGGCCGGGTTGCGTTTTTGTTCGAAGGCGCTGCGGTGGGCGTTGGCGCGCAGGGTCATGGCGATCTTGCGCGGTTCGTCCAGCTCGGCGGCGATTTCGTCTTCAGTCTTGCCGGCGGCCAGGCTGTCGATGAAACGCTGCTCGTAGAAAGCCATCGTCTTGGCCGCGACATCGGGCGGCAAGCCGGCAAGGGCCTTCTTCAGTGCGTCGAGGTACTCATTCTTGCTCATTGGAAACTCAAGCCTCCCGTTGTTCCATGATTGCACTGTATCGCTTGCACTGGAGAGGCTCGAGCTGTTTACGACAGGATGCAGAAATGGAGGAGCAGGCGACCAAAACGCGGGACAGGCGGGACATCAAAATCAGGCCTTTGCGAGCAGGCGGGCGGCTTGCAGGCCGCTGCGCACGGCCATTTCCAGCGTGGCGGGGTATTCGCCGGCTGTGTAGTCGCCGGCCAGCACCAGGCCTTTTGCCGGGGTTTCGTTGGGCGGACGCCTGAGACCGGGGGCGCAGGCGTAGGTTGCGCGCTTTTCCGTGATGACTTTGCTCCAGGACGGCTTGGCCAGTTCCGGACGCGCCAGGTCGGCGGCCAGCTGCGCGGCGACTGCAGCCACCAATGCCTCTTGCGGCAGGCTGGCCGCCTCGCTTGAGGCGCTGATCACCACGGCGAGCAGGCCGTCCTGTTTGGCATCAAGCTGGCCGCGGTCGAAGACGAACTGGCCCCAGCGCTTGGTTGCCGGATCGTCAATCAGGGCGTAGAACGGAATTTCAAGATGCGTGCCCGGCGCGTATTGCAGGTAGCAGGTTGTGATCGGCTCCGGCTCGAACGCCTCCAACTGGCTTGCCAGTTCGGCAAATCCGGGCGCAGCCCCGGCGTCACGCAGGGTTGCCAGCAGGCTGGCGCCTGTCGCCGGCGAGGCAGCAAGCACCACACCATCGAACTGCCCGGACCAGTCGCCACCGACAGCCGCGCCACTTGCCTCGACGGTCCAGCCATCCGCAGCGGGGCGGATCGCTGTGACTTTGGCGCCAGGATGGATGGTGTTGCCTTTCCCCTGCAGCCAGGCAGCGGCAGCGTCAGGGAAGAGGGCGGAGAGATCGGCGCGCGGCACCAGCATGTCGGACGCGGCGCGGCGCGCACCCAGGCTGTCGCGCAGCACGGCCAGGAAAACCTGTGCCGACGCGCGTTCCGGCGGCGTGTTGAGCGCTGCAAGGCATAACGGCCGCCACATCAGCGTCACCAGTCGCGGGGTCTGGTCGAAGCGCTCCAGCAGTTCGGCGACGCTGCAATCGTTGTTCAAACGCCAATCCATCCAGCGTGCCGTGGTGGTGAAGCGCGCAAGGGCCATCTTGTCCTCGCGCGCCAGGCCGCGCGCGCGCAGCAGTGCAATGCCGACGTGCAGCGGCGCCGGTAGGCGGGGGGCGATGAAATCCATGCCGCCGCCACCGGGCGGATAGCGCATCTGCAGCGGAAGCGTCAGCACTGCCGAACGCAAATCGACGCCGACAGCGCGCATGATGCGCAGCGATTCCGAATACGCCCCCAGCATGATGTGCTGGCCGTTATCCAGCTCGCGCCCGTCAAACGATACACGGCGCGCACGGCCGCCCAGGGTGCGGGCAGCCTCGAAAACGGTCACCCGGTGGCCGGCGCGCACAAGTTCAACGGCGGCCGCGAAGCCTGCCCAGCCGCCGCCGGCTACCGCAAAGTGCTTAGCCACGAACCCAGGTCTTCCACGCCAGCCACAGTTTGCGGATCGGCGTCAGCGAAATGCGCTGCTTGAGGACGTGATAGCCATCCTCTTCGATCTCGTTCAGCAGCGTGCGGTAAATGGCTGCCATGATCAGGCCGGGACGCTGGGCGCGGCGGTCTTCCTTCGGCAGCAGCGCAAACGCCTCGTCATAGGCTTTCTGCGCACGCGCCACCTGGAATTCCATCAGCTTCGAGAAATTCTCGGTTTCGCGGGCGTTCAGCAGGTCGGCCGCAGTCACGTTGAACTGCTGCAGTTCATTGATAGGCAGGTAAATGCGGCCTTTGCGCGCATCTTCGCCCACGTCGCGGATGATATTGGTGAGCTGGAAGGCGTGCCCCAGCTTTTCGGCGTATTGCAGCGTCTCAGGACGCGTCACGCCGAAGATCGAGGCCGACAGGATGCCAACCACGCTGGCCACGTGCCAGCAATACTTCGACAGGCCAGCGTAATCGAGGTAGCGGGTCTGGTTCAGGTCCATCTCCATGCCGTCGATGATCGCCTGCATATGTTCCTGCTTCAGGTCATAGGCGGCGAGATGCGGCTGCAAGGCCTGGGTGACAGGGTGCGTCTGCTTGCCCTCGTACATCTGGGCGATCTCGTTGCGCCACCAGGTCAGCTTGATGCGGGCCAGCGACTCGTCGCTGCACTCGTCGACGGTGTCGTCGACTTCGCGGCAGAAAGCGTACAGCGCCGTGATGGCGCGGCGGCGCTCCGGCGGCAGGAACAGGAAGCTGTAGTAGAAACTGGAGCCGCTGGCTGCGGCCTTCTGCTGGCAGTATTCGTCGGGGGACATGTTCTTATGGCTTGGGTAATGCTGACAAAGGCGCTATTTTATAGTGAAGAGGGCTTCATCCGAAGCGCGCGCCATAAAACCTTGAACCAATCGCGCTTTTCGAGCTTTGGCCGGCGCAGGAAAACGTCGTAATCGACTTCCTCGATTGCCTCCAGAATTCGCAATCCGCCCTGGACCACCATGCGCAGTTCCAGGCCGATGCGGCCCTTCAAACGGCAAGCCAGTGGAGCGCCGGACAGCATCAGGGCGCGTGCACGATCCACCTGGAACTTCATCATGGCGCGCCATTTGACCCTGTTATCGGGGCGCGCCAGGTGGGCCGGCGACAGCGCGTAGCGCGCCAGGTCTTCCATTGGCAGGTAAATGCGTTCCTTATGCTCGTCGATCGCCACATCTTGCAGGAAGTTGATGATCTGGAGCGCGGAACAGATGGCGTCCGACTGGCGAATGTTTTCCTGATCCGCCGCGCCGTACAGGTGCAGCATCAGCAGCCCGACCGGGTTAGCCGAGCGGGAACAGTAATCCAGCAGGGAGGCGTAGTCCTGGTAGCGGTGCACGACGATGTCTTGCTTGAAGGCGGACAGCAAGTCGTAAAAAGGGCGCAGCGGCAGTTGGTGCCGCTCAATCACGGCCGCCAGCCGGGCGAACATCGGTTCATGGCCGTCCTCGGCGCGCTCGATCCGGCCCAGGGCTTCTTCATAGGCAGCCAGGCTTGCCAGGCGCTGTTCAGGCGTGGCATCGCCCTCGTCGGCGATATCGTCGGCGCTGCGGGCGAAGGCATAGATCGCCTCCACCGCCGGGCGCAACCGGCGCGGCATGAGGATGGAGGCAACGGGGAAATTCTCGTAATGGTCAACGGACATAGAGGTGCTGTTCTAAATTAATGACGCGAAAGTCATTTGCAAGTACGGTTGACCCGGATATAATTTTTTCTTACTAAACGGAAAGTCATTTAGTTCCAAACGGGAAATAATAATGGCAAACATATACACCCGGCAATTGCCAGAGACACTAAAAAGGAATTCCATCGTGTTCGTAGCAAAAAAACTACCCCTGGTTGCGGCCTGCGCGATGCTGCTCGCCGCCTGCTCGAAAGAGGCTCCCAAGACCGAAGATATCCGCCCGGTACGCGCCATCGTGCTGCAAAGCTCGGATATCGACGTCAACGCCGAATTCTCCGGCGAAGTCCGCTCGCGCGTTGAATCGCGCCTTGGTTTCCGCGTTGGCGGCAAGATTATCTCCCGCAAAGTGGATGTGGGCAGCGTGGTCAAGCGCGGCCAGGTGCTGATGGACCTCGATCCGCAGGACCTTAAGTTGTCCCAGGCGCAGTCGATGGCGGCCTTGCGCGCGGCTGAAACCACGCGCGACCTGGCCAGTGCGGAATTGAAGCGCTACCAGGAGCTGCGCGAGAAGAATTTTGTCAGCCAGGCTATCCTGGATGCCAAGCTGTCGGCGTACAAATCGGCGCAGGCCCAGGTTGATTCGGCGCAGGCGGCATACCGTGGCATGTCGAACCAGGCCGGTTACGCCAGTCTTGAGTCGGATATCGATGGCGTGGTCACTGCCGTCGATGCGGAAGTAGGGCAGGTGGTGTCGCCAGGTACGCCTGTCGTTCGCGTTGCCAAGACCGACGAGAAGGAAATCGTATTCGGCGTACCGGAAGATAAAGTCGACACGTTGCGCTCCATCTCGGACGTGCATGTGCGTCTGTGGGCCAGTCCTGATAAGACGGTGCCCGGCAAGATCCGTGAAATTTCGCCGGTGGCCGACCCGTTCACCCGTACCTACGCTTTCCGCGTGTCGATTCCTGCCAGCCTGTCCGAGGCCAAGCTGGGCATGACTGCGCTGGTGGCCTTCGCCTCGCGCACGCCGCAGCCGCAAATCAAGGTGCCGCTGACGGCGCTGTTCCATGAAAAATCGGCCACCTCGGTGTGGGTGGTCGAGAACGGCGCGGTGCGCCTGGTGCCGGTGACGGTGAGCGGCGTGTCGGGCAATGACCTGGTGCTGGGCAGCGGCGTCAAGCCGGGACAGACGGTGGTGACCGCGGGCGTGAACCTGCTCAAGCCTGGCCAGAAAGTCACCATCCTCGGGGCGGTCAAATGAAGGGCTTCAACCTTTCGCGCTGGGCGCTCGAGCACATTCCGCTTACGCGCTACCTGATCGCAGTGCTGCTGTTGGGCGGCATGCTGGCGTATAAAAACCTGGGGCAGGATGAGGATCCTCCATTCACCTTCCGCTCGATGGTAGTGCAAGCCTTCTGGCCCGGTGCTACATCGCTGCAGATGGCAGAACAGGTCACCGACAAGCTGGAGAAGAAGCTGCAGGAAACGCCGTTTATCAATGAGATCACCAGTTATTCGAAGCCCGGCCAGACGCTGATCATCCTGAGCTTGCGGGAATCGACGCCGCCAAAGGAAGTGACACAGGCCTGGTACCAGGTGCGCAAGAAAATCGGCGACATCCGCTCGACGCTGCCTTCCGGGGTACAGGGACCGGTCTTCAACGATGAATTCGGCGATACCTATGGTTCGATTTTCGCGTTGTCCGGCGATGGATTCACGTACGCGGAGTTGAAAGACTACGCCGACCTGGTGCGCCAGCAGCTGCTTGGCGTGAAGAAGGTGTCGAAGGTCGAGCTGTTCGGGGTGCAGGACGAGAAGATCAATATCGAGTTCTCGCACAAGAAGTTTGCCCAATTGGGCCTGACGATCGAGCAGATCGCCAACCAGATAACCACCCAGAACGTGGTGGAGGCGACTGGCGTTGTGGTGACACCGACCGACAACCTGCAAGTTCGCGTTTCGGGTGCGCTGCGCACGGTCAAGGACTTGGAAGAACTGGAACTGCGTGCGAATAACACGACGTTCCGTCTCGGCGACTTTGCAGCCATCAAGCGGGAGTACCTGGACCCGCCGCGCGACAAGATGCGATTCAACGGCAAGGAAGTCATCGGACTTGGCGTGTCGATGGAAAAGGGCGGCAACATCATCCAGATGGGCAAGGACCTGGAAAAGACCGTCAATGCGATGAAGAACAAGCTGCCCGTCGGTATCGAACTGGAACGGGTATCGGATCAGCCCGCAGCCGTTACGGCATCCGTGGGCGAATTCCTTCATACCCTGGTTGAGGCGGTGCTGATCGTGCTTGCAGTGAGCTTTGTTTCGCTCGGCCTGCACACCAAGCCGAAACTGCGCCTGGATGCGCGGCCTGGACTGGTCGTGGCGTTGACGATTCCGCTGGTGCTGGCGGTGACCTTCCTGTTCATGCGGATACTCAATATCGACCTGCACAAGATTTCGCTTGGTGCGCTGATCATCGCGCTTGGCCTGCTGGTCGACGACGCGATCATCGCGGTCGAAATGATGGTGCGCAAGATGGAGGAGGGCCATTCAAGGCTTGAAGCGGCCACCTTCGCTTACACCTCGACGGCGATGCCGATGCTGACCGGCACCCTGATCACGGTGGCAGGCTTCCTGCCGATCGGCCTTGCGGCTTCGGCCGCGGGCGAGTACACCTTCTCGCTGTTCTCGGTGAATGCGATCGCGCTGGTCACCTCGTGGATCGTGGCCGTGGTGTTCACGCCATACATTGGCTTCATCCTGCTGAAGGTCAAGCCGCATTCCGAAGGCGGCGGCCACCACGAGCTGTTCGATACGCCTGGCTACCGCAAGTTCCGTGCGGTCGTGAACTGGTGCGTGGAGTATCGCAAGACCACGATTGTGGCAACGCTGGTAGTGTTCTTCCTTGGCGTGTACGGTTTCAAATTCATCGAGAAGCAGTTCTTCCCGGACTCCAGCCGCCCGGAACTGATGGTTGAGATGTGGTCGCCGGAAGGCACGGCATTCGCGCAGACCGAACGCCAGGCGAAGAAGTTCGAGGAATTCATCCGCAAGGAGCCAGGCGTGGCGAGCGTGACGACTTATGTCGGCACCGGCAGCCCGCGCTTCTACCTGCCGCTGAACCAGATCTTCCCGCAGACGAACGTGTCGCAGACCGTCGTTCTGGCAAAAGACCTGCATTCGCGCGAGGAACTGCGCAAGAAGATCAGCAACATCTTCAAGACAGACTTCCCTGAAGTGCGTGGCCGCGTGCAGCTGCTGCCGAATGGGCCGCCGGTACCATATCCGGTGCAGTTCCGCGTAACCGGTACGGAAGTGGAGGGCGTGCGCGCGATTGCCGACCAGGTGAAGGACATCATGCGCGCCAACCCGAATGCGGTGGGCGTGAACGATAACTGGAACGAATCGATCAAGGTGCTGCGCCTTGACCTGGACCAGGACAAGATGCGCGCGCTCGGCGTGACTTCGCAAACCGTGATGCGTGCCGCGAATACCATCCTGTCCGGCACGCCGATCGGCCAGTTCCGCGAAGGGATCCGCCTGATCGACATCCAGGTGCGCCAGCCGCTGGACGAACGCAGCACCATCGCGGTCCTGAACGACACCTATATCCCGACCAATAGCGGTCGTTCGGTGCCGATCTCCCAACTGGCGCGCGTGCATTTCGTGTGGGAGCCGGGCGTGGTGTGGCGCGAGGGCCGCGAGTGGGCGATTACCGTGCAGTCGGACGTGGTGGAGGGCGTGCAGGGGCCGACGGTGTCGGGCCAGATCAATCCGAAACTGGACGCGCTGCGCGCCAAGCTGCCGCCGGGCTATGAGATCAAGGTCAAGGGCGCCGCTTCGGACAGCAGTGCAGCGGAAGAATCGATTGCCGCCAACCTGCCGCTGGCCGTGTTCATCATCTTTACTTTGCTGATGCTGCAGCTGCACAGCTTCTCGCGCTCGTTGCTGGTATTCCTGACTGGGCCCCTGGGCGTGGCGGGGGCGGCGATGGCGCTGCTGGTGATGGGGCGGCCGCTGGGCTTCGTGGCGAACCTCGGCATCATTGCGCTGTTCGGCATGATTATCCGTAACTCGGTGATCCTGGTGGACCAGATCGAACAGGATATCAAGGCTGGCGTGCCGGCCTGGGACGCGATCGTGGAATCGGCAGTGCGCCGCTGCCGCCCGATCATCCTGACGGCTGCTGCGGCGGCACTGGCCATGATCCCGTTGTCGCGCTCCGTATTCTGGGGTCCGATGGCGGTGGCGATCATGGGTGGACTGATTCTGGCGACGGCGCTGACCCTGCTGTTCCTGCCGGCCCTGTATGCCGCCTGGTTCCGCGTGCCCAAACCTGGGGGGCGCTAACGCACGAAAGTGAAGCGCCGGGGGAAGTCCGCAGGATACCGCGCGATCTTGCGGATGGCCACTTCGAGTGCGAAATCGTCGGCAATCACGCCGGAGCTTTGCAGCATGGTGACCGCGTGCGGGCGGCCAGTGCTGTCAAGGATCACATCGTATTTCGCTGGACTCGTCGCGTGCCAGCCATTCTGGTAAAGCTGATTCAAAATCATCTGGCGTTGGGCCGGCGTCAGTTCCTGGGGCTGGATGCTCTGGTCCACGACTTCGGCAGGCGGCGGTGGCAGCGATGGCGGCTTCGGCTGATCCTGGTACGGGCTCCGGTTGATGGCTTTAAGAGCGAAGAACAGGGCCAGGATGGCAGCCATGATCGCGAACTGGTAGCGGTACTTCAAGCTTGGTTGCGGTTTGCGGTAGGCTTGGCGCCATGCTTCAACGCGGCTTGGCGGAACCAGCACGGCAAGCAGGGGCGCGAAATGCTTTTCCAGGAACGACGCATAGGGCAGGTCGCGGCTCAAGGCTTCCTTCGTGGGTTCGTACTGCTGTCGGAGATCGCGGATCACATAACGGAAATGGCGGTGCTCCGATGCTTCGAAGTGCTCGAGGCAGTGACGCAGGGCGATCACGGTGTCCAGCGTGGCGCCGTTTGCGCCAAGGTGGTCCCAGCGCCAGCCTGCCTCGCTCCATCCAAATACTTCCGCGGCCGCAACTAGCAGCGCTTCGTGCCCGTGTTTCCAGCCCTTCAGCAACAGAATGCCTACCTGGCGTTCAAATTCGGCCTGGGCTGCTAGATTGAGCGGCCGCAGGGCCTCCAGCAGACGTCCAATCTCGTCCTTCCATATCAATTCGTCATCGGCGATGCGTCCCCGGGCTATGTCGGCTATGCCGCGTTCCAGTTGTGCGACCAGTTCGTGGACTGGCACGGGCGCCGGAAGCGGTTCGGGAGCGGGTGCTGGCAGCGGCTCTGGCGCCGGCGTCGGCTCCGCCTGGTGAGCGTTCTTCAGCGCCGCCTCATAGGCCTCGCGTAATTTTTGAAAGGCTTCTGGATTCTTTTCGAGGTCGATCAGCTTGAGTTCGCGGGCGTAAGCGCGTTTGATCTCTTTAACAGTGCCGTGCATAAAAACTGAATGTTGTGTGGAAGCTAAAAAACACTACCACACTCCTTCAACACCGTATAGAATGCCGGGTTGAAGTTGAAAGCCCCGGGCGACCCCGTTTTCACTGTAAGGTCGCCCTTTGCTTTTGTGCAAATATGCCGCGAGGATGGCGAAATTGGTAGACGCACCAGGTT
>Ga0209257_1002485_pt1 | contig 18221 bp, 25 predicted proteins | sample AraplaCvi_mCL_r2_FD_184277 | JGI IMG/M metagenome (GOLD analysis project Ga0209257, IMG submission 184277) | Arabidopsis root microbial communities from North Carolina, USA - plate scrape MF_Cvi_mCL_r2 (SPAdes) (version 2) | ecosystem: Host-associated > Plants > Roots > Endosphere | place: USA...
TACCGCCGGTCAATCCGTCGCAGTTGTCGGTTGTCCAGAATTTCGGTGTCGCGACCGGCGTTATCACCGGCGCGAGCGGCAGCCAGGTTCCGTGCCTGCACTTCACCTGGACCACGCCTGACGATCCGACCATCGTCTCGGTCAACATCACCTATCAGGTCGTGGGCGACACCCAGACCTTCAGCGATGTGTCGAATGATCCTGAGAGCGGGTTGAAGCTGACGACGGACAATGTTGTCTCGGGCAAAGCGTACCGTGCAAAGGCGACGATCACGACGAACCCGGATCGGTTCCGGACGGAAACGCCGTGGGTGACGACTGCCGCTCCAACCGGCAATTTGAGCGTGCTCGACAACTCGATCACCGCCACCAAGATCGCCGACGCCGCTGTCACGGCCGACAAGATCATGAATGAGGCGATCACTAGCCTCAAACTCGCGGCAGGTGCGGTTACGACAGCTAAGATTGAGGTCGGCGCGATCGACGCGCTCCGCCTCGCCGACAACTCGGTCGTGGCGAACAAGATCGCCAACGCTGCCGTGACCGGCGCGAAGATCGCGGACGCGGCCATCACCGGCACGAAGATTGTCGACCTTGCCATCACTGAGACGAAGATCGCCAATGATGCGATCTCGACGCCGAAGCTACAGGCGAACGCCATCACGGCCGATAAGCTGCAAGCGAACTCGGTCACGGCCGGCAAGATCGCGGCCAATGCCGTCACCGCAACGGCGCTGGCTGCCGACTCAGTCACCGCTCGGTCGCTGGTCCTGACGGATTTCTCGAACATCGCTGACAACGGCTGGCAACAAGGAACGCTCGACGGTTGGTCGACCACCTTCATGCAGGAGTTCATCCTTGCTCCGGCGGTTGGTGACCAGGCTGGTTGGCGCATGCGGAGCATCGGCCGCGATCAGGCCGTCTCGCAATGGATCGCTTGCACGCCCGGTGAGCAATATTACTTGGAGGCTTGGGTCTATCAGACGGACGCGTCGCCGGCCAATCTCTACTGGTTTGCCTGGGATGCGACGGGCGTGAGCTGGACCGGCCAAGCGATAGCTACCACCAATCTCAAGAACCAGTGGGTCCGACTTCGTGGGATCGCGACAGTGCCTGCCGGCAAAGTACGAATTGCCATGGCACTCACGACCGATCGGACGGCAGGGGTCGGAACTGAAACCTACTGGACGAAGCCGGTCATGCGACGGGCTTCGGGCGCAGAGCTGATCGTCGACGGCGCCATCCTTGCGAAGCATCTTTCGGTCGGCTCAGGGAAAAATCTACTTCCGAACACGGAAAACTATGGGTTCACCCAGGATTGGTCCTATTGGAACCAGAACGGTATCGCCAACCGCCAATGGAGCTATCGTTCGGACGGAGATAATTGGGCTTTGGCGGGGCAGCCGGTCACCATCGTGTTGGAGCAGACCGACGCGAATGCCGATTTTTCCGCCCAGCAGTGGACTTGTGATCGACGCATCCCGGTTAAGGCCGGAGTGCGGTACGAGGCATTTGCCTTTTTCGGTTCTCACCGGTGCCAGCACTTCGTTGGGATTTCATTTTCCGACAGCGCCGGGGTGTGGATCTCAGAAGTCAGCAGCGGCTGGATCAATGAGCAAGTTCAAGTCAGCAATGGCAAGGCGCTGTCCGGCTATGCACAAGCTGGCGTCTTTGCGATCGCGCCCGCCAATGCAGCCACCGCAATGTTCTTTGTTCGGAAATCCGCGACCCTACCCGGCCAAGCGAATAGCTACATGCACATGGTCAAGCCGTACTTCGGCGAGGCCTACCCCAACCAGACGCAATTCTCGCCTTGGGAGCCGGGTGGTATCACTACGATCGGCGCGGATTACATTCGAACGGGCGCGGTCATCGCGGGCAAAATCGCGGCGAATGCCGTTACTGCGGGCACGATCGCCGCAGGCGCTGTCACTGCGGAAAAAATCGCTGCGAGTGCCGTGACAGCTGACAAGATTGCCGCCAACTCCATCGGCGCGGTGCACATAGCCGCCAACTCGATCACCGCCAGCAAGCTCGTGCTGACCGACTTTTCCAACATGGCCGACAACGGCTGGCAGCGTGGCACTCTGGAAGCATGGTTCACCCAGAACCAACAGGCCTACTACTACGGGGCGAATGAGCAGGGCGGGGATGCGGCCGGCTACGTCTTACAGAGCCTCGGCCGAGACTGCGCGACATCGCAGAGGATCCAGTGCTCGCCGGGAGAGGCCTACTTCTTCGATGTCTGGGTCTACAATACCGACGCCGGCCGAGCGAACATCCTTGCCCTCGTCACGGACGGCAATGATGCCAGCCACCAATGGCTGGGAGTAACCGGGTCGGACACGAAGCATACTTGGGTACGCCTGCAGGGCCGCATCACCGTTCCGGCCGGCAAAGCCTTCATCCGCATGATCCTGCAGAACGACCGGGCGGCGGGAACAGGGTCACCCACCTATTGGTCCAAGCCAGTCATGCGTCGCGCAGCGAATGCCGAACTGATCGTAGATGGGTCGATTACGGCCAACAAGCTGAGCGTCAACAGCCTTTCAGCCATCTCGGCGAGCTTCGGGGACGCCTACTTCACCGGCATCGCTCGCAGCGTCAACGGCAAGCTGCTGTTGGACTTCAACACCGGCGGCGTGGAGATCTTTACCTGATGGCGAGGATCCGCATAGGCAACGACTATAGTGGCTCAGGCGCCCTGAAGATCATGAAGAGCAACGCCGACGATCCCTATTCGACGCCGGATAGCGAGCGCTGGAAGTTCCTCTACAACAGCAAGTTCGGCATTCAAGCGAGCCTGTGTGACATATGGGTGGTGAACACGTTCCAGGCCGGCAGCGGCGTCACCTACTATCCACCCGGAAGCAATTCCGCGACGTTCACATACATGTCCGTGACCGTCGCCAGCGGCACACTTTGGGGTTTTCGCAACAGTGCGTTTCCGGCGCTCCGCTACAACGTCCCGCTGTTTGACGTGAAGGCGAAGAAGGGCGGCGGTAGCAACGTTTATAATCAACAGATGGTCGCCTGGACCGACAGCGGTGAATACTACCGTGGCCAGGGCGGCTATTACGCCGTGGGGAACTACGCCCAAATGGGATGGGCGGAGAACATGGTTCTCAACAACAATCTGGGCAACTTCGCATACGGGATGCCGATCATCGTCACGCCGAATGACGGGATTGATGCGTTCAACAGGTTCCGTTCCCGCGACAAGCGTCTGATCGTCTGGAACCTTCCGGGCAACAACGTCGCTCCGGATGATGCACCGATCCTGGCGCCGAACGGGACCAAGACCATCAAGATCACCGCGACCGCGTTGGAGATTGCCAAGCCGGGCTACAACGTCGACACTGCAACCGCCCAACAGATAGCTTTTGATGCTTCGAAAATGCCGGTGAAGGTGATCGCAGCGGCGGACATCGCGCTTCCAGCTGGCGTGAGCTACTACAACACCGGCGTTCCGCTCCCGGACACCGTTGTGCTGGACGTTCATTTTTACGACAGCGCGACGATCATGTATCCGTCCAACCCGCAAGTGCTGGATTTCGGCGCTGAGTATTGGTTTGACGGGACGAACATCGGCTTCAACGCAACAAAGGCGATGCGCGCCCGGTTCATGTTGTATCTTGAGGATACGAGCGCACCGACGGGCGGTAGCAATAAGGTTCTGCGGAAATTCAACGAGGGAGGCGTGGACGTCGTCCAGTTCCTTCGCCCAGGCTCGGCCGACCCGCCCTCATGGGCTGATATCGTGATCGATACGCGGCGGCCGCAAGTCCAGATCTTGAAGGAAGGTTACTTCACCTTCGGCGCCGGCAACGGCGTCATCACGGACATTCCCTTTGATGGGACGGGCATGTTCCCGATGGTGAAATACCTCACCCACCACGGCCTCGGGAACGGTGCGAGCCTCGGACAAAACAATCTCCCGATGTCGTGGAGCGCGATGTGGCGCCTGCCGTTCGTGAAGCGGCTCAAGTACACCTACAACGGTCAGGCCCACGCCGGCGAAAGCACCTTTTGCGAGCTGACCGCCAACAACGCCAGGTTCTACACCTTCGCCGGCAATGTCGGCGATTACTACAATCGCGGCGACAGTCCCGGAAACTGGCAGACCTCCGGTGCCTATGCACCCGGCGGCATCCGCTACTTCATCTTCGGCATCCCTCAACCCTAAGGAACCACCGCATGTACAGCATTGAGAACAGCTACAACCCAATGATGGAAGCGCTTCACGCCGCGATGGCGGGCGACGTGGTCCACCGCTCGATGGCAGCCACGGCGTGGTGGCTCGGCCGGCAGCAGATTATGAATGAGCGCCACTACTGGTTCCAGATCGCCGGCCGTATCACGGCGATGCTGCCGGCGGTCGATCGAGACGCGATCGTCGCGCAGCTCGGCAAGCAAGAGGACGCCTATGTCGACACGCCGGTGACGGCTTGGCCCGATGTCCCGCCGTCGCTCGCAGGCCTGTTCGCATCGTGGGATCCGTCGCAGCCTGCTCCTGATCTCGCTGCGCTGCGAGCGGACGCCATCCGCAAGATCGACCGCGAGGCCGAGCGGTACCGGCGCCATTTCATCACGCCGGGCTCCGGCCAGATCATGGCCTACCAGCAGAAGCTGGTTGAGGCGCGCGCCGCGATCGCCGATCCGCCGGCGCCGGAAAGCGAGATCCCGCACATCGTCGCCGAGGCGGCGGTCGACGGTGTCAGCATCGCGGAAAAGGCCGCAGAAATCATCGCCACTTTCGAACAGTGGCAGGCGGTTTCGGCCGGCATCGAGGCCAAGCGCCTCGGCGCCAAGAAGGCGGTCGCAGAGGCCACCACGGCAGAGGCGATCAACGCCTCAGCTATCGTCAACTATGGAGCATGACATGTCCTCACTCGCAGCATCCCTGAAGAAGCAACTGGCGCTCGCTCTGGAAGAGAATGAACGCCACGCGATCAGCTTGGACACAGTAGTGGGAGCGCTCAACGAGGCGTTATCGGCTCTGGAGAAGCATGAGCCCGATTTCGTTTCAACGATGCGCGTGCATCTCGGGGTCGCGTCGCCGGCGTCGCCTGCCATTGATCCCTCGGCGATGACTTCGGTCGGACCTCAGGCTTAATGTTAAATCCCGAACCAGGCGCCGACCACGAGCAGGATCAACCCACTCCCCACGGCAAGGAACCATTGGTTCTGGAATACCTGGTTCACCACGCTAGGTGATCCGGGGCCTTCTTTTATGTACCGTTCGGTCACGTCATCGTCGGCGTAGACGATGTCTTCGTCTTCCCACCCGTAACCAGCAGAGACCATGGTCGCCCAACTGGACTGGCGGTTAAACTGCTCGACGGCCCTTAAGCTATCTTCTTGAACGACCTTAAGGGCTTCGTCCTTGGGGCACGGCGTTTCGATTATCTTGACCGCTGTCAGGTCTGAGACATTTAGAATTTTTTGCCGGACAAAGAACTTTCCGCCCGTGCGATACGGCTTCAGGAATTGTCTGCGAAGTTCTTTTTCAATCAGGTCGCCGAACAGAAAGATAGGAGTATCGCCGCTCTGCGCGGTCCAAACGACGACATGGAAGTATTGCTTGGCGGCATGCTTCATATGTTGCCTCAAAAGAGTTTGAGCGAATGAAGCAAACAGTGGCAGAGGAGTCTATACCAGTTTTGTTCTCAGCTTCATGGTTACAGCGACATAGTCACCACCTGAGCCGCGACCGATACCAGTAAGGCCGTCAGTGCGAAGGCCGTTCCAAATCGCACCAACTTCATTCGGCGCCCACGAGCGCCATCCCAGTCATAGCCCATTATGCTCTCCCTGCCGGCCTCATGCCGAGTGGGATGGTGGCCTGCTTTCCTAACGAAGAGGTAAATCCGATGAACAGAACAACGTTCCTCGCCTATGCGAGGCGCGCGCCTTTTGGCGGCCGCCTGAAACAGACCCAGATCGACGGTCTCAACGCCATTCTCGACGAGTGGGATCGGCGCCAGGCGATCGGCAAGGTGATCGACAATCGTTTCCTTGCCTACATGCTCGCGACGACGTTCCTTGAGACTGGCGGCGAGATGCAGCCGGTGACCGAGAACCTGAATTACTCGGCCGAGCGTCTGACGCAGGTCTGGCCGACACGCTTCCCCGACCTAGCCAGCGCCAAGCCCTACGCTCGCAACGCCCGCAAGCTGGCGAATAAGGTGTATGGCAACCGGATGGGCAACACGGTAGCGGACGACGGCTGGCGGTATCGCGGCCGGGGCCTCGCGCAGATCACCGGGAAGTCGAACTATTCGAGGTTCGGGATTGCTGACACGCCGGAGAAGGCCGGCGAAATGGTGACCGCCGTGCGGATCCTCTTCGACGGTATGATCGGTGGCATCTTCACCGGAAAGAAGCTCGCCGATTTTTTCAACCAAGTGGCAAACGATCCGGTCGGTGCGCGTGCGATCATCAACGGCACAAACAAGGCCAAGCTGATCGCCGGCTATTACCAGAACTTCCTTGACGCGCTCGAGGCGTCTCGCGCGCCGGCCGAGCTGCCGGACGTGAAGCCGGAGGCAGCCAAGGCCGACGACGTGCCGGCCACTCAGAGCGGAACGGCGGTGACGACCGTGGGCGGCTTGTTCGGAGGCGCTGGCCTTTCGGCGGTTCTCGGCGTCAATAATCCCTACGCCGCCGGCATCGCCGCGCTGCTGATCGTCATCGGCTCAATCGCAGCCTTTATGTTCTTCACCGGCCGCTGGTCGGTGAACCGCGCTCCGGCCCGCTGATATGTGGCCGCGTGTCGTCATCGGCGGGCTCATGCTTGCCGCTCTCATCTGGCTGGTCGCCGAGATCCGCAAGGACGGCGCCCGGTCGGTCACCACCAAGATTGAAAGGCAGAACAATGCGAGCGGTGATGCAGCGAGCAATGCTCGCAGCGATTTTGACCTATGCCTCGATCGGGGCGGCGTGTGGGACTACGGCGCCGGCAAGTGTCGACGGTCTCAGGCGCGTGGTCGGCACTGATCTGATCGGCGCGCGAGGGGCGACGCCAGAGGATCAGCGGAAGATAGACCGGACTGCCGTCGGCATATGTGCTGCGGCGATTTGGACGAAGGCGGAATGCGAGCGGCACGGGGAAGGGCGCTAAGGTGATGGCACCTGGGGAAATTGATGCGGCGGTACATCGCCAGCTCGGCGAGCTGGTAGCGGGAATGAGGGCGATGCAGGAGTCATTCAGGCGGCTGGAGGAGGGTGCAGTGCGGGCCGAGGATAAGGCGGCGACCAGTCGGGCGGCTGTCCATCAGCGCATGGATCAGCTCGTCGACCGAGTTGGCGACCTGGAGGCATCGGTATCGACGATCGACGCGAATGTTGCGGAGATGAAGCCGGTCACCGACGACGTGAAGCGATGGAAATTGATGGGTATCGGCGCCCTTGGTGTCACCGGCATCGCGGCGATGGCGCTCGGCGTGAGTTTCGCCGAGGCCATCAGGCGAATCGTCTTCGTGATAATCGGAAAGGGTTGAAGCTACTCTTCGTCTAGCTAGCGTCCTCTGTCCTACCAGCGTCCCTCTTGGACTGAGCCCAACGCAGGAACTTTTCGTACCTCTTGCGAGTATATGCAAATGCCGCGAGGAGAAATCCGCCAACAGCCAGCCACATTGCCGTTGCTTCGCTGACAGCGGTTTTTATCCCCGCCCATACGTCTCGGCCCGATAGTGGTTTGACTTCAACCGTGATGTTCTGGTCGTATGAATCGACCATGATCTCAACTTCATCGTCACCGCTTTGAACGACTGCATAAATCATTGCCGTTAGTGTTTGTGTGCCTTCGGTTGAGGCATTTACGTTCCACTTCCACAATGTAGGTACACCTAACGCAACTACCTGTTCTTCCGTGGTCACTCTCTCGACCTTGAAGTTGGCGCCAGTTAGCCGCGCCTTCATCTTGTGACTAATTTTCGCGGCGCCGGCAAAATGCTGGTCTCCTTGGCGAAAGACTGCCTCAAGTTTCTCTTTTGGCACGCCGACACCAACAAGTGCGCTTACCTCGCGCATTTCGCCTACCGTCATCTGCTTCGGTGCGTTCAGAGTCACTTTCCCATCAGGGAGATTCTGGATGGTTGCACCCAGCTTTTTCATTTGGAGGTAGGCCAAGTTTTGTTCGATGTCGGATGGCGGTTGAAAACGCGGAAACTCCGCGATGGCGTCAACGGGCACTGACAAAAGGAGCCGCTTGTCAGCAGAAGCAATCAGCGATACGCCCGCGGGGTTGTTGCTGTTTCTAGCTGCCCAGAGAGCAACTTTTGCCCTAAGAAGCTCCTCAGATTGCTCTCGCTCATATCTGAGGCGGACAGCAGCAAGTTCTACTTTCAGCTTATTTGACTGAGCAGTCTGATATACGAGGAAAGCCGTTACCATCAGGCTCAGTGCCAGTGGCGCTACCGTCCTAACAAGCTTTCCAAACGTTTTGAGTTGCATAAATCTGTCCACCCCCTGAACCGCTCAATAGATAGTTGAAAAGCAAACGGGCATCAACGAGATGTGGCGAGTGGAAGCGCAGGGCGGCAGCGGCGGACATCAGATCAATAGAGGCAGTGGCGCTATTTCTGGGGGAAGGACAGTCATCGCGTCGCTGGGATAGGGACGCTGCAGCACCTTCGCCTGTTGCCAATCCGCGGTCATCCATAGCTCGATATCGGCTTCGCTTGTCAGTAGCACCGGCATTGCCTTGGCGTGAATGGGTTTCACGACCGCGTTGGCATCGCACGTCAGGAAGCCGAACAGTTCATGCTCACCGGAGCGTGGGTTCTTCTGCGAGCCCCGCTCACCCTTCCAAGGCGTCCAGACGCCGGCGAAGAAGGCAAGAGGCTTGCCGGCATCGATCACGAAATGCCGTTCTGTTTTCTTCGGCTTGGTGTCTTCCCACTCGACGAAGGTCGTCCACGGCACCAGGCAACGGTTCTGAACGCCGAGCCAGCGCCGCCAGTGCGGGGATTCGACGTTGCGGATGTTGGTCACGCCGTAATCAGGCTTGCCCTTGGTAACGAAGGGCGGTGAGGGCATGCCCCAAGTTAGGTTCGAAATCTCGCGCTCACCGTCGGGGGTGTTGCGAACCACCGGCGCAACCTTGTCAGGATAGGCCTCCTGCGATGGGTTCGCCCGGTTGGTGATATCGCGGGTCGCCTTTGATCGGCGCCAGAGTTCGTCAAAGAGCACTTCGATCGTGTACTTGTTGCACATGCGGACCTCTCAGGCGTTGCGATTTATCGCACCAAGTCTCAAACCGTTGCCGTCTCGATTGCCGCATTTGCTGCAGCGCAGGTGCGGACGGAGAACGGCGATCGGGGTTTCGGCGCCATACTTGTTTGCCAGCTTCCAGCGGTCAAGCCAGTTGCTGTAACCGCACTTACCGCATCGGGCGCCGATGATCTCCCATTCGGCCAGGTCTCGGAACCGGATATGGCCGATGCCTTCTTCGGGGTCGATCTGGCGGTGGTCGCGAACCAACTCGATGCCTCGCTGATGTTTCATCCGACCTTCACAAGTATTGCGGCGCGGCTCGCGTTCAACGGATCAGCCCTCGATCTTTCCGCCTTTAGCGACGAGTAGGATCCGGGCTCCTTCGCGAAGAATGAGGCGGCGGCTGGCATACTGAGGAACCAGGGCATCGAAGGCGGCGCGCGCGGCAAGTATGTTGTCGGCGCCAGCGTGCGACCTTGTACGCTTGCCCGCGTCGTCGGTTTCATCGATAGACAGATGGTATTTGTCGCCGAAGAAGTTCAATCGCTCGAACTCCGGCATATCTTCGACCTGACATTCCTTGCCGACCTCGCAGACGAAGTTTCCGTCGACATTGCGCAGCCATGCGCGGATGCGGCGCCCGTCGAGAGTTCCGTTGGTCTGAAAGCAGATCTGCCAATCGCCTTTGAGGCAGACGAGTTTCAGATGCGAGGGGTAAGGGTTGTTTGCATAGAGGACGCACGCCATTGCAGGCACCTGACCTTTCCAATTTGCCCGCTTGTTAAAAGGATGGCGGCCGCCGCGGCGCCGGTGACGTGTCTAATTGATGCCGTGACGGCGGCCAGGTTTCCGGCCGGTGCTCGAAGCAAAACCAGTTGGACGGCCCTTTGCCAATCGAGAAACCCCATCCGCCCCATTTCGTGCAGCCTGGATGCTCGCAAAGATGCACCCACGGTCCTTCGGTCGACTTTTTCGCGCCAGGCTGCTCGTCACTCATGGCAGTCTCCGGCGAGCATTCGCGCGGCGTAGGCCGCCTCACAAGCGGCGGCGGCTTGCGCTGCCGTCGATGCAGCACCATTGAGGTTACAGAGCGTGGTGACGGCAAGCTCAGTCGAATTGAGTGACATGAACCATAGCCAGAACTTGCCGGTATGCGAGCGCTCTACGCGTCCTATGTTTTGGCCGTGGTCGACGCCCCGGAATACGTTGCCGCCACTTTCCGGCCGCCAGCGATATCTGAGCGCAACATTGCTCATGCTTCGACTTCCAGTGAGCGCTCAAGGGCCGGGCGCCACCCGCGGGCAAAGCCGACGCTCATTGTCGCTTCGGTCAGCGCCAGTTGTTCGCGAAGGTGCCTGCAGTCTTCGAGGAGCGTGCGGATGGTGGCATCCTTGTCGCCTTGGTGCCAGGCAAGAGCGGCGGCAAGCTCGTCGACCGGATGATCCTCGTTCTCGTCTTGCTTCTGGACGGCGGACATGGCTTCTCCTTCTCCGAACGTCGCCGGAGTTCTTCATTCTTCAGATGTCTGGTTGCCGGCGATTATCGCCTTCGAATGTTCCTATATTGTTCTCATGGCGAGCGAGAGTCAACGCCGAGAAATAGGGAGGCGGTCAGTGCAGGGGCGGTGACTTGGGCTTCCGTATGACGACGCCGGCCGTCTCGTTAAACATCCGGTCCTTGGCATCGAGCGCGAACCAATGGTTATGGGCCAGTTCGATCAGAGCGTCCGCGATCTCTTGTTCGGTCCAGCCAGCGGCGCCGGCGCTTTCCGCCACCGTCCTGAACGCGTTTTCGATCGCCATCTGACAATCTAGGTCACGATCAGGATAGGAGCCTTCCCTCTTCGGGGCTGCGAAGGTGGGTGGTTTCGACATGGCGGAGATCCTCCTATCGCGCTTGCTCATGTAGCGAGGGGATGTCGCCGCGGTGGGATGGATCTGGCACCGTATTTGGCGTCCTGACGGCGCTGGTGATGCTGATGACGCAGACAATGGCGAAGTAGATCGCGAACGAGATAATGACGATCCACCGCTCTGTTTTGTAAGCTGCGCTACGATCGAACAAATGCAACGCCCGTCGGTACCGCTTTTCCCACCCTTCATCATCCCCGACATCGGCTGCTACTCGCATTACCCACCAGACTCCGACAGTCCATCCAGTACCAAAACTCGTGATGAGCCCGACCATAGTGAACAATCCGAGCCATGCAGTTAGGGTCGCGGGAACGCCGTTCGTGTGCAGCGTATGGGCGGCCACGGCCCATCCGATGGCAAGGGCGGCAGCAGCGGCAACAAAAAGCGTGGTTTTTGCAGCCATTCTCAACCCTTCATCTTTGGTCAAGTGCGCTTCTATCAGAAGTATAGTGCAACCTACGGGTATTCAAGATAATCCTAAATCACTATGGAGCAGGCGCCGACCACGTGCGTTAATGCTTCATGGCTAAAACAGCAAAGAAAGCATCGCCAACTACGCCGCCGGCCGATCCGATGCCGCGCCGCGTCGACCCGTGCGTTGCAGCTCTCGTCGACAAGCCACCGAAAGGTCCAGACTGGGCCTTTGAGGTGAAATGGGACGGATACCGCCTGGTGGTCCATGTCGAGCCAGGCGAGGTGAGAGCGGTCACGCGCGGCGGCTATGACTGGACCAAGAAATTCCGCCTGATCGTCGACGAGGCGCGGGAGCTTGGTCACGCGTCAATGATCATCGACGGCGAGGCCGTCGTTCTCGATGATCAGGGGCGATCAGATTTCGGGCTGCTGCAGCGCGCTGTCGGCAAAAGACCGAGCGCGCACGACGTAGGCGAGATCATTTTTTACGCCTTCGATCTTCTCTATCTCGACGGGCGCGACCTTCGAAATCTGCCGTTATCTGAGCGCCGTCGATTGCTCGAGCCGATCGTTGCAGCGCGTGAGGGGGCGATACGCTTCTCCGAGGAGGTGCCGGCCGACGGTGAAGAGTTCTTTCGCGTAGCGTGCGAACTCGGCCTTCGAGGGCATTATCGCCAAACGCCGCGACAAGCCCTATCGATTGGGGCGCCGGCCGGAGTGGCTCAAGATTAAATGTGTGCGGCGCGACACCTTCGCGATCGTCGGTTACGAGCCGCCAACGATGCCTGGTGCGGTCGGGCGATTGTTGCTGGCGGCACGGAGGGGCGACGATCTCGTCTACGTCGGTGGTTGCGGCACTGGGTGGAGCAATCAGGAATCCGTTGCGCTGCGCGAGCTGCTCAACGCGGTCCCGGCCGATCGGCCGGCGGTTGCGCTGAAACGCAAGGGCGCAGTCTTCGCTCGGCCGCTGCTGGTTGCCGACGTCGAGTATCGCGCCTGGACACAAGACGGCAAGCTTCGTCACCCCTCGTTCAAGGGTGTGCGCGAGATGGAAGGCCCGAGCGAGGTCTACGAAGTCAAATCAACGCCCAATGAAGGGTGAAAGAGATTGGCCGGAGGGCATGCCCTCCGGCCTTTGGCTGCCCGGCCACGGGTGGTCGCAGCCCTAGAGCTGCAACGGCGGAGCTGATTGGCGTCGTTCCCGCCTGGCAATCCACAGGGATCCTTGCCACACCCGCTGCCTGCGCAGGCGCTCGGCGGTGTGCCAGAAAAAATGGTTCTCGACAATGCAAGACAGTTTTCAGTTCACGGCCGTTCGGCCCGTGTCCCCGCCGGCGGCTTACCTCGGCGGCAAGAAGCAACTCGCGGCGCGGATCGCCTCGATGATCGAACAGATCCCCCACTCACTCTATGCCGAGCCCTTCGTCGGTATGGGCGGGGTGTTCCTGCGCCGATCGCTGATCCCGAAAGCGGAAGTCATCAACGACCGTTCCGGTGACGTGATAACGCTTTTCCGCATCCTGCAGCGGCACTATCCGCAGTTCATGGAGGTGATGAAATTCCAGCTTACGTCGCGGCGCGAATTCGAACGGCTCGCGGCGACTGATCCGTCTACCTTGACGGATCTCGAACGTGCTGCCCGTTTCCTCTACCTGCAGCGCCTGGCATTCGGCGGCAAGGTCACGGGCCGATCATTCGGTGTCGACACAACCGGGTCGGCGCGGTTCAACATAGGCCGGCTCGGGATCATCTTGGAAGAGGTGCATGAGAGGCTGAGCGGCGTGGTGATCGAGAACCTCGACTGGTGCGATTTCATCGATCGATATGACCGGCCGGGCGTGCTCTTCTACCTGGACCCGCCGTATTTCGGCAACGAGGGCGACTATGGCAAAAATGCCTTCACGCGTTCGCGGTTTGCTGAGATGGCGGATCGACTAGCGACGATCAAAGGGCGCTTCATAATCTCACTTAACGATCGGCCGGAAGTTCGCGAGATCTTCTCGGCGTTTCCGATCGCGCGCGTCGATCTGACGTATACGGTTGCTGGGGGAGGCGGCAAAGAAGTGGGGGAAGTGGTGGTGATGGATGGGAAGGAGCCGGCGGTCGCGAACCTTCCGGTCTCCTAGCTGAGCCCAAAGCGCGATTGTTAAACCTGCAACAATCTACGCCGAAACAGGCTTGCGTACGTTAAGTCGTTCGCGAGTCCTTTGTCGTAATGTCCCTTAGCGTAAACGATCTCCGCAGCGGCGCCTGTGGATGCAATGGGCAAAACAAGCGCGTCCGGATTCTCACTTTCAAAGATTGAGAGTTCCTTGAAAACTCCTTCCATTCCACCAATGATCACCATTGCATGGAACGGGCGGCTCTTGATCATCTCGGAGCGCATCTCGGCGAGGCTTGTATCGAGATCCTGCCTTGCTGGTGTGATGTGAACATCTAAAAACTCTTGAACTTCCGGCGGGATGTTTTTTCCAAAAAAGGCGGTTTGAAAAATTGTAACCCGCTCCCGAGGTAAGTTTGCTTCCTTCACGAATAAGGACAGCAGAGGTGTAATTGCAGGATGGCCGCCGAACGTTATCCGTCCTTTTGGTAACACGACCTCAACCAATGCCTTCACCGCCTCGCGAATTGCGAGCACGTCGGCGGTATCGAAGAAAGCACGATCTCTCTCCGGCAATGGAACGCTTGCGGACAAAAACACGTCAATCATGTCACCATGCCTCGCAGTCTGTCTGGTGCTGAGGACATTTGGATCGTTCGGATCGGCAAATGTTTGTCGAGCCACTCCAGATGACGCAACCAGTTATTCAGTATGCCCCGATTGTCGTAAACGATCCAGAGATCGTCGCGTTGCGGTTCATTGGTAGATGCAATCGCTTCGAAGATCTCGTTAATTCGTTGCGCAGTCGGCACGCCTATGGCCGGCACCACTGAAAGGCGTCGCCCTCGAATGTCCACTGAGATCCATTGCTCCGGATGAACGACAGGATCGAGGCTAAGATCGCGTGCTGCGTCGCAGAAATTGTCGACTAGATAGCGGTAACGGGCAGCAATCGCCCTAGCTCTCAATCGCTCGGCTTCGTCGCAGATTGCCGCTACTACCGTCTTCTTGATCAGGTGGCCGCGAAGGGGGATGTGTGCGTAAAAGTCTCCTCGAGCGAGCTTGTGGTAGTGGCTAAAAGAAGAAGCTTCATCCTCCGACTGGCCTGGCCAGAGCAGGTGCAATATTTGAATGTTTGTCGCGTTTGCGGTCGCCAACTCTTCTTTGGTCCATCTGCTTGATCGGAAACCTGGAGTATCAACGAGCACGACGACATCTGAGTCAGACATGCGATGCCACAATTCCGCCTGGAAATCGGCTGCCGGTGGCACTGAGCGCACGTCGATGAAGACGTCGAAGCCGCGCGCGTCGAGGGCGTCGTATAGGAGATTTGCAAGCGGCTGTGAATCTGTTCGCTTATAACTGATAAAGAGCTTCCGTTCGCGGCGCAGCAACCTGAAAGCTTCCAAGATTAGCGTTGCGATGCGTGGTATTGCTCGGCCCTCGTCGAACGGCAAGGCGTTAACGTGCCTGAGTTGAGGTGGAACCTCAGCGCTGACTTGCGTTACGTTGGAGACGATCGGTGCGATGATAATCGAATCTTGGATCAACTCTGCGATCAGAGGTGAGTCATTCGTGTGAGCGGGTGATCCGAAAAACACCGCCAATAGCGGTGCTTTCCGGTCGCGTGACTCGACAGTGTGCTCATCCAAAAAATGGAGCTTGCTGCCCAAACCTAGCTCGAGCATTCGCCGCCCAAGCTCATCTTTCAGCAGTTTCTGGCAGTGTTCCAGATCGCCGAGCAGCAAGACTTGATAGAAGGTTGGAATTTTCATCGCCCGGCCATCGCGGCCGCGGTCTCAATCCACCCGCCAATGTTGCTCGAACCTTTTTGACCGGCATAATCGTACGCCAAGCAGTGTTTGCCGAGAGGAACGACGGTATCGTTCGTTGGTGCGGTAAACCAAAGAGTGCTGGCCGGAATTGATAGCTGATAATCGTCGTACTTAACCCAGGTGCCGCTGCTGTTGAGCTCGGCAAGGTAGATGCCCGAGTCAACCTTGTATACGCCCATGTAGTTCAATGGATCCGGTCCTTTGACCGCCATTTGTCCTTCACTATTTTTGACGCCGTGGATATGCACCGTAAGTAAGCCGTTCCCTTTGATGATACTGCGAGCGATTTCGTATCTGACCCAGCGTCGCGCGAAGGTGTTCGAGCCTGCAAGCACGCAAGTCACAGACGTGTTTTCAAGACCCTCCCGCAGAAAGCGTTTAAGCGCGTCAGCGCTCTCTTTCCTTGAGGCTTCGAATACGCTCTTGTCGAAAAAGCCCACGGACTCTTGATCTGCTGGCTTCACGATCCAGCTATTTCTCACGTTCCACGCTCGCCAGACATCTGGCGAATAGTGATACGAGAAGAATGTGCGACGCGCCAATTTACCCCTCCGTAAATTGTGTTTCTTTAAAATCTCGACTTATAATGGCAGGTGATGGGGGCGGCAAGAGGAGCTATGGGCCTCGTGGGCGAAGCTTGTCGGCGCTCTGCTTCCATTCGTCGAACGGCAGCGAGTCCGCGTTTTCTACCCTTGCCGCTTTAGTAACTCGCAACTCCGGCCCTCCTGGCCGCACTGCTATTTCTACTTTGGGGTAGATCTGGAGATATTCCTCTCCGTCGAAGTCGAGCTCGCCTTGGTCGGGTCGAATTGGGAAGACGGCGACGTTTCCGTTAAGGCCATCAAAAAATCCAAGTTCCCAAGGCATCCAGCGAGAGCGCTGAGAGTGCTTCGAGTAAATATAAATGAGCGAGGCGCATTGCCTCATCCGATTTCTAAGTTGCTCCGCCGTATCGCCATCAACTGCCACCCGGTCATAGTCCTTATCTTGGACCCAATCGACGTAGACACTCTTGCCCGTTGCCTCAAGCGCACGCATTACACCCAGCACGATCGCGGCGTCCTTGATAGAGTGTGAGAGGAAAATGTCGAACTCATCACTTACAAGGGCGTTTTTGAGGCCATTCACGGCAAGGAATGTAGGCGCAAAATCCTTGCTGTCGGCTTTGTTTCGAGCCTCCGATTCCGTCAAAAATGGCATTCTTGGCGCCCCTCTTCATCATCGCCCGGCCAGTTTGGCGGCTGTTTCGATCCAGGATGCGAAATTGTTGAAACCGTCATCGGTTACCCAGTTGTAGGTTCTGAACAGCGAACTGAACGGCCTTTGTTGACCGTCCTGCCAGTAATCAAGGGGGTTTTTGCCCTGAACGTCGGACCCGAACTGCGGATCCTTCACGTTGTGAATATCGATCGCAATTAGGCCTTTCCCAAGTTCGTAGCTGCGTTTGATCTCATGGCGCACCCAGGGCCGGGTGTATGTCTCCGCGCCGAACAACACCACTGTAACGGACGTCCCAGCCAGTTGTTGTTCGATCCATTTCTCGATGCCACCGGCTCTCCGCTTCACTTGTTCGAACTCAGCCTTGTCATAAAACGGAACTGCTTCGCCGTGAGCTCGGACCACCCATGAGTTTCGTACTTGAACAACTCTTCGAACGTCGCGATCGTAGTGAAAGCTGAAAAAAACCTTACGTGCCATAGCGAGGGGGATCCATTTCGACAGTGTTGTTATCAACTATAATGCCTTAGCTTCTCGCTTCCGGCGATCCACTCCTTAAAGAGGCGGTAATTCTTCTTATCCTCCGCGCTAACCGGGCCTTGCTTTGTACGATTGACCCATAGGCCACTGTCTTGCAGCTCAATCTTGGGGTAAAGGTCCAGGTACTCTTCTTGTGAGAAATCTAGACCACCAGCGTCCGATACAATTGGCAGCACCGCGACGTTCCCCTTGAGCGCATCGAAGTAACCAAGTTCCCACGGCATCCAACGGGATCGCTTTGAGTTGTTTGAGAACAGGTATAGTAAGCTACTTGAATTCTGCATGCGGTTGCGGAGTGTGTCTGCTGTCTTGGCCGTTACTGCTGATCGGTCCATTTCAGGGTCAACAATCCAATCAACGTAGACCTGAAGTTTCTGTTGTTCCAAGATGCGCTTGGCGCCCAAAATGATCTCGGCGTCGCGGATCGCGTGGCACAAGAATACGTCAAACTGCTTGTTGCTTGGGTCCAACTCGGACGATTCTCGAAGTACTGCTCCCGAATCCATCGATTTCGCAAGCACTCTTGCGTCAGCTCTCGCCACGCGACGCACGTCAGACTCTTTCAAATACGCCATTCAAGATGCCCCATTTTAACCACTGGCATGCGCAACTCTAAATCGAGTCTTTTTTCGTTGAAAGAGACTCGTCGAGCCAGGGGGTACGAAATCTGTCGTGAAATGGGTGTTGAGACGCCTGGGGTCAGGTACGGCGTTTTCCATTGCCGACAGCCAATGTAATGGGTCGACGAATTGGCCGGATGAAAACCTGAGGGATCGTGGCTCGTCCTCCGCTATCAGCGGTTCGCCAGGAATCGAGAACATTGGTTGAACCACGTTGGCTAACCGCCGTGGTAGCTAATTGAATTTGCTTGATCTTCGCAGGCCCTCCGGGCCCACCATTCATCTCTCTCCAAATCGGCTGCCTGAAATGTGGAGAACGAAACATGTTGGGGTTGTTGCGCCAGGTTATCGGCAGCCAGTA
>Ga0209257_1002486_pt1 | contig 18212 bp, 10 predicted proteins | sample AraplaCvi_mCL_r2_FD_184277 | JGI IMG/M metagenome (GOLD analysis project Ga0209257, IMG submission 184277) | Arabidopsis root microbial communities from North Carolina, USA - plate scrape MF_Cvi_mCL_r2 (SPAdes) (version 2) | ecosystem: Host-associated > Plants > Roots > Endosphere | place: USA...
CTTCGCACCTGGCTGCGTTACTGCATCGCGCTGTGCAGCCATTACAGCGGGCTCGACGGCCTCTATCGCCAGGTCAGCGGCGCCGGGCTGGTGATCCTGATGCTGCACCGCCTGCGCGACGACCACGACCCCTACCCGCTCAGCGTCTCGCGCACGCAGCTGCGCCAGATGCTGGCCTGGCTGCGCACGCGCGGTGCGCTGGTCGGACTCGATGACGGCCTGCGCGCGCTCTCGCCCGATCGCGCGCAGAAGGTCCATTACGCGCTGACCTTCGACGACGGCTATCGCGACAACCTCAGCCTGATCGACGCGAACCTCGGCGGCCCGGTGCCGGCGGTGGTGTACGTCGCCACCGGCCATATCGGCGGCGAGCCGATCTGGGCATATCGGTTGGTGCACGCGGTGGAATCGCGCAGCCGCGACCAGATCGACCTCGGCGGGCTCGGCCTCGGCCACTTCGATCTCGCGCTCGCCGACGATCGCCATCGCCTGTACGAACTGCTGCCGCCGCGCCTGAAAACCCTGGAAGCGCCGGAACTGGAAGCCTGGGTCGACCACGTCTGCGAACAGGCGCGTCCGCGTCCGTTGCCGCACGAGGATCGCGAGATGCTCGACTGGGGCGACGTGCGGCGCCTGGCCGAAGGCGGCGTCGAGATCGGCGGCCATACCTGCAGCCACGCGATCCTCAGCCGCCTCGACGATGCGGCGGCGAGCGAGGAAATCGGCCTGTCGCGCGCGAGCATCGCAGCCGAACTCGGCAACGCGCCGCGCCATTTCGCCTATCCCAATGGCGGGCGCAGCGATTTCGGCGACCGCGACGTCCGCCTCGTGCGCGATGCGGGCTTCGCGACGGCGACCACGTCCATCGAAGGCGTGAACCGCCCCGGCGCCGATCCCTATCGCCTGCTTCGCTTCAACGTGCACGCGGACCGCTTCCGCGCGCCGTCGGGGCAGCTGTCCAAGGCGCTGTTCTTCAGCGAGACGAGCGGGATGCTCGGCTGGCTGCGCGGACTGCGCACTGCATGAAGTTGCTCGAAGGGGGACGCACATGAGCACGCTGCCGATCCTGATGTACCACGGCCTGCATCGCGAGGAATCCTCGCGCGGCCGCTACGACCCGGTGTACAGCGTGCATCCGGAGATGTTCGCGCGGCAGCTCGACTGGATCGTGCAGCAGGGCCATCGCGCGACGCTGCTGGAAGACGCCGGCGACGCGCGCGATGTCGTCATCACCTTCGACGACGGCGATGTGTCGAACGTCGAGGTCGCGCTTCCGCTGCTGATCGAACGCGGTCTGCGCGCGGAATTCTTCGTCACCACCGATTTCATCGGCCAGTGCGGAATGCTTGCGCCCGACGACATCCGCCGCCTCGCCGCCCATGGCATGGGGATCGGGTCGCACGGGCGCACGCATTCGTTCCTGTCCGATCTCGACGTGGCCGATCTGACGGCCGAACTCGACGACAGCCGCTGCCGGTTGCAGGCGATCTGCGGCCGGGCGATCGATGCGATCGCCTTGCCCGGCGGACGCGGCGGCGAACGCGAGCTGCTCGTCGCGCAGCAGCTGGGCTATCGGCACCTGCTCGGTTCGGTGCCGGGGCCGAACAAGCGGCGGCGTCCGGATGTCTGGCTGCAACGCCTTCCGGTCACGCGCAACCTCTCGCTGGATGATTTCGCCGCGCTCGTGCACTGGCGCGGCCTGCCGGCGCGCTGGATGCAGGCGCGGCATGCAGCGCTGGCGCTGCCCAAGCGCGTGCTCGGCAATGATGGTTACCAACGCCTGCGCGAGCGCCTGCTATGAGCGCCGCGCTGCTGTTCTGGCTGTGCATCGCGGTGGTCGCGTGGGCGTACGCGGGCTATCCGCTGCTGGCGGCGCTGCTCGCCCGGCGCTACGGCCATGTGCCGTACCAGGATGGCTCCCAGTGCGAGGCGATGATCGTCGTCGTCGCCGCATTCGACGAGGAGGCGCGCATCGCCGCACGCGTGCGCGACATCCTCGAACAGGACTATCCCGAAGATCGCCTCCAGGTGCTGGTCGTCAGCGACGGCAGCCGCGACGGTACGGCGCGCGCCGCCGCATCCGTCGACGACCCGCGTGTACGCGTGCTCGAACTTCCGACCAACCTCGGCAAGGCCGCCGCGCTGACGATGGCGCTGCGTCAGGTCGACACGCCGCTGGTGGCCTTCACCGACGTGCGCCAGCGCTTCGCGCCCGGCGCGCTGCGCGCGTTGTGCGCGCCGTTCGCCGATCCTTCCGTCGGCGCGGTCAGCGGCGAGTTGATGATCGCCGCCGCCGAGCACGGCACCGGCGAGGGCGTCGGCCTGTACTGGCGGATGGAGAAACGCCTGCGTTCGGACGAAGCCTGCCTGGGCTGGCTGCACGGCGTGAGCGGTTCGATCCACGCGATGCGCCGCACCCTGTTCGTGTCGATCCCCGCCGGTACCGTGCTCGACGACATGTGGATGCCGTTGCAGGTGCTGCGTTCCGGCCATCGCGTGTGGATGGCGCGCGACGCGCTTGCGTTCGATCGCGCCAGCCTGAGCGTGGACGAGGAGTTCCAGCGCAAACTGCGCACGCTGGCGGGCAACTGGCAACTCGTCGCGCGGCTGCCGTGGCTGCTCAATCCGTTCGGCAACCCGGTGTTCTTCGCGTGGTTCTCGCACAAATTCCTGCGATTGCTGGTGCCGTGGGCGCTGCTGGTCGCGCTGGCCGCGTCGGCGCTCGCCGACGGCGCGCTGTATCGCACGCTGTTCGGCCTGCAGCTCCTGGCGTACGGCGGTGCGTTGGGCGGACTGGTGCTGCCGCGCGTGGCCGCGCGATTGCCGCTGCTTCCGGCGGCGAGCAGCTTCGTGATGCTGAACTTCGCCGCGCTGCTGTCGTTGCCCGCGTCGCTGGCGATGGATCCATCGCGGTTGTGGAAGAAGCACTGATGGCCCGCATCCTCGCCGTCACCAGCCGCCTGCCCTTCCCGCCGCGCGAGGGCCATCAGCTGCGCGCGTGGCACGTGCTGCGCGCGCTCGCGTCGAAGCATGAAGTGACGCTGCTGAGTTTCCAGCGCAACGACGATCTTCCCGCCGAAGCCGCGCCGCTGCATGCCGCGATGGCGCGCGTGGAAACCTTCCGTATTCCCGCCGAACGCTCGCGCAGTGCGCTGGCGCGTGCGGTACTGCGCGGGACGTTCACGCCGACGCCCTTCCTCGTGGCTAAGTACGATTCGGATGCGCTGCGCGAGCGCCTCACCGCACTGGCCCGCGACGCCGACCTCGTCCATTTCGACATGCTGCCGCTCATCGCACATGCCGACTGCGTGCCGGAGGGCGTGCCGATCACGCTCAACGCGCACAACGTCGAACACCGCCTGCTGGCAACGCGTTCGCGCATCGAGCCACGGCTGTGGGCACGGCGCTTCCTCGCCGGCCAGGTCGGAAAACTGGAAACGTTCGAACGCCAGGCCTGCGAGCGTGCCGACGCGGTGCTGGCCTGCTCGGACGTGGATGCGCAGGGCCTGCGCGAACTCGTCCCAGACTGCAACGTGCATGTCGTCGCCAATGGCGTCGACCTCGAAGAGAACCGCCCGGCCGCGCATGCGCCCGATGAGGACCGCCTGGTGTTCGTCGGCCAGATGGGCTGGTTTCCGAATCGCGATGGCGTGGAGTGGTTCCTGAGCGACGTGTTTCCGCGCATTCTCGCGCGACGTCCGGCCACCCGGTTCGAACTGGTCGGCAAGGCCGAGGGCTTCGAGGTTCCGGAGAACGTGCGCGCGAACGTCGACCTCGCCGGCTTCGTCGACGACCTGCGCCCGCATGTGCACGATGCGTCGGTCTACGTCGTGCCGTTGCGTGCGGGCAGCGGCACGCGGCTGAAGGTGCTGGAGGCGATGGCGCTGGGCAAGGCGATCGTCACCACGACCATCGGCAGCGAAGGCATCGCGCTGCAGCACGACCGAAGCGCGATGTTCGCGGACGATGCGGAGGCGTTCGCGAGTGCGGTGCTGGGGTTGCTGGCATCGCCGACACGTACGACCGAACTGGGCATCGAGGCGCGCTGCCTGGCCGAGGACGAGTACGGATGGGAAGCGATCGGTACGCGGCTGCTGCGTGCCTACGAGCCGTTGCTGGGCGGCCGTGTTCAACCGGTGCGCTCGATGCCGGGGCATTTCGGGGCGATCGAGGCGTAACAAGCGACCTCGTAGCCCGGGTAAGCGAAGCGCACCCGAGTTTCGCGTGACAGGCCCCGGGTGCGCTTCGCTTACCCGGGCTACCAAGGGTTGTTGCGCCTGACGATGGGTTTCGCGATGCGAAACCCATCCTACGGTCGCTTCTGCGATAGGCGCCTTCTGCAGCGCAGACAGATTCGTAGGATGGGTTCCGCGCTGCGGAACCCATCGCCGTTGCGCCTGACGATGGGTTTCGCGATGCGAAACCCCTCCTACGGTCGTTTCGCAACCCGGCGCGAGCTAACCCCCACGCCTCGCCCGCCACCGGTAGCTCACCGCCCCCACCAACTCGTACAGCGCGATGTGCGTCTTCTGCATCGCCGACAGCTGCGGCAGGAAATACCCCACGCTCCCCATCGGCACGTACAGCGAATCGCTCGCGACCATGCACGGCGTGAAGCCCGCGGCCTGGAACGCCACGAGCGCACGCGGCAAATGCGTGGCCGAACTGACCACGCGCACGCGCGGCGGAAGCGCTCCGCGCAGCGCCATCGCGCTTTCCCACGTGGTGGCCGATTTGGTTTCCTCGTGCAACAGCTGCGCCGGAACGCCCCAATCCTGCGCGAGCCGCGCCAGCACCGCGGACTCGCTGATCGCGAACGGCCCGCCGCCGGCGATGGTCATCGGCACCGGCGCGGCACGGCGCCACAGCTCCACGCCGCCACGCAGGCGACGCCAGCTCGACGGCGTCAGCGCGATGTAATCGTCCTGCGCGCGCGGCTCGTCCTGCAATCCGCCGGAAAGAACCACGATCGGCGCGCCTGCATCGCCCGCACCGCAGCGCGCCGACGCAGGCACGCGGGTTTCGACCGCACGGATCAGCGCGTTCGCGCCCAGCGGCGTGCACAGCACCACGATCGCGATCCCCGCCACGACTAGCACCACGCGCCACCACGCACGGGCGCGCGTCCACGTCGCCCACGCGGCGGCCAGCCACAGCAGGGCCCAGGTCATCGGCGAAAGGAGGATGTGGAACATGATGGGAATCGGGGCCACCGGCGCGGATTCGCCGCAGTCTTGCATGAACGGGGCGAGCCCGCGACAGAGGCCGAATCGCGCCACGCAACGCGTTCTTCACGGTATCGGGCCAACGCCCACCCCTTCCCCGTGCCGGAACTCGCCATGGCCATCGTGCGGCTTCGCGCCTTCGTTCATCCCCTGCTGCTCCTGCTCGTCCTCGGCGCGGCCGCGCTGCCCGCGCCCGCATCGGCGACGACCTACTACGTCCGCACCGACGGTGGCGACGACGAACAGTGCAACGGCCGCGCCGACGTCGCCTATCCCGGCAGCGGCAGCAACGTCGATTGCGCATGGAGCCATCCGAACTACGCATTGCCGACCAACGACCGCCCGCGCATCGACGGCGGCGACACGCTCATCATCGGCCCGGGCGAATACATGATCGGCTGGGAATCGCCGGGACTTTCGACCAAAAGCACGCGCTGCGACCGTTCCTCGCCCTACGACTGCTATCCCGCCGCGCCGCCGAGCGGCACGAAGGAAGCGCGCACGCGCATCCTCGGCGCCGGCTACGACAGCGGCTGCAAGGCGCCGCCGAAACTGTGGGGCACCAACCGCGTCGACCTCGTGTTCAACCTGCAGGATGCGGACAACGTCGAAGTCGGTTGCCTGGAAATCACCGACAAGAGCGATTGCGTCGAATTCCATTCCAACGACGACGTGCGCTGCGAACGCGACGCGCCGCCGTTCGGGCAGTGGGCGTCGATAGGCATCGGCGCCAAGCGTTCGAAGAACGTCTGGCTGCACGATCTGAACATCCATGGACTGTCGGGCCGCGGCGTGATGGCCGGCGGCCTGCGCGACTGGACCATCGAGCGCGTGCGCATCAACGCGAACGGCTGGGCCGGCTGGGATGGCGATGTCGGCGAAGGCGAAAGTTCCAACGATGGCGACATCATCTTCCGCAACGTGGAGATCGCCTGGAACGGCTGCGCGGAGCACTGGAAGACCGGCGAGCCCTATGCATGCTGGGCGCAGGAGGAAGGCGGTTACGGCGACGGACTTGGCACCGGCAAGACCGATGGTCATTGGCTGGTGGAAGATTCGCGCATCCACCACAACACCTCCGACGGGCTCGATCTTCTCTACACCGATGAATCGAAGACGGCGACCGTCGTCGTGCGCCGCGTGTATGCCGCGGCCAATGCCGGCAACCAGGTGAAGACCGCCGGCAATGCGCTCATCGAGAACTCGGTGATCGTCGGCCAGTGCGCGTACTTCCACAAGAAATACGACATGAGCGATGGCGACATGTGCCGCGCGTACGGCAATGCGCTGTCGATCGGCGTGGGTCCGAAGCAGACCGCGACCGTGCGCCACAACACCATCACCGGCGAAGGCGATTGCCTGATCCTCACCGCCGGCGGCAACCCGACTTCGCGCGTGGACATCTACAACAACGCGCTGATCGGCCAGAAGGACGTGACCGCCAGCGACGGCGACATGCGCAGCTGCGCGCATTACGCCGATGAGAGCACGGCGGTCGTGAATTTCGCCGGGAACGCGTTCTGGAACGTCAAGGACGACATGTGCCCACCCGGAAACGTGTGCGGGCGCGAGCCGAAGATCGCGAATGCGACGATGGACGCCTTCGACCCCGCGCCGCTCGCGGGCAGCCCGCTGATCGACCATGCGACGCAGAACACGAGCGTGACGTCGGATTTCCTCCGCCAGTCGCGTCCGATGGGCGCGGCGGCGGATATCGGCGCGATCGAATACCAGGGCGGCCAGGCGGCGGCCTCGGGTTTGCCGGATGCATCAAAAGCCGCGCCGGCGCACGCGGATGGCACGATCAACGACACCACCGGCGCTCAGGCGCCGCGTGAGTCGTCGGGGTGGATGATCGGCACGCTGGCCGCGGCATCGTTGCTGACGGCGGGTGTGGCGGCGGCGATGCGGAAGCATCGGGGGCGGAAGGTTTGACGTAGTCGTCCGACGGGCCATCCGCCATTTCGAAAGGCGGAGCTTGCGTTGACGCCATCGCGCCTGACGATGGGTTTCGCGATGCGAACCCCGTCCTACGGACCTTTGACGCCATCGTAGGATGGGTTCCGCAAGGCGAAACCCATCCTACGGACCGGACGCACGCGGCGCGCGGAAGTCAAGGTGGATTGATGCGCAGCGACGACGACTTGTCAGTCGTCGCGCGACACGTTTAGATCCGTCATCGGACCGCATGCCCTGCGCGGTCGTCCATGACGGAATTCCATGAAGAAGAATCAACCGTTGCACATGCTGGCGCTCGCGTTCGCGCTGGCGATCGTCGCCCCCGCACACGCACACAGTGCCCGGACCGCTCCCCCGGACACGGACGAAGCGGGCATCCGCGCGACGATCGAATCGTTCCGCACTGCGATCATCCAGAAGGATCGCGAGCGCTTCCTCACGCTGTTCGTCCAGAACGACGTGCCCTGGCAGAGCGTGATGGAAGATCGCAGCCTGGCGCAGATACGGGCCAAGCGGCCGGAGGCGATCAAGGCCCGCTTCAAGCGCGAGAACAATCCGGTGGCGTTCATCGACGGCATCGTCGCCAGCCGGAATGCCAGCGAGGAAACCTTTTCCAACATCCATATCGATTCCGACGGCGACGTGGCGACGGTGGCGTTCGACTACCAGTTCCTTTCGAACGGGAAGGCCACCAACTGGGGCAAGGAATGCTGGCTGATGGTCCGCACGGAAGACGGTTGGAAGATCACGTCGCTGGCGTACTCGGTGGTGTTGCCGGCGGCGGGCTGAGCTACGCAGATGGGTTCTGCGAAGCGGAGCCCATCGCTTCCGCGCACGACGATGGGTTTCGCGATGCGAAACCCATCCTACGTTCTTCGCTTCGGCATTCCCGGCCGTGCCTCGCAGGATGGGTTCGTGCAACGGAACCCATCGCACCCACGCCCGACGACGACCCTACCCCGCCACACCCTCCACCCGCCGCTCCACCGCACGCAGCTTCGGATACAGCATCGCGCGCAGCCGACCGTCCAGGGCGAGCAGCACCAGCAGGTACGGTCCGCCGATCAGCATTCCGCCGACGATCATCCGCTGCCACCCCGGACGCAGCGACAGCTGCACCGTGAGCCATTCGCCGAACAGCGCAGCCGCCGCGGCACATGCAACCGTCACCAGCGTCCGCCGGTCCGGGAACTGCCGCAACGAAGGCGACACCAGCAGGCACGCCGCGATGCTCGACACCGCCGAACTCACCAGCGTCGCGTAGGCCGCGCCCATCACGCCGTACGCGGGAATCCACCACCCGTTCAACGCCGTATTGACTGCAACGGCAAGGCACATCAGCGCCAGAACGGTCTTGGTGCGGCGCTCCAGCACCAGGCCGAAACCGCACACCAGCATCACCGGCAGCACCGCGTTCATCGCACCCATCAGTTCAAACACCGGACCCGACTGCGACTTGCCCGCACCGCTGAGCGCGATGATCAGGTCCGTGCCCAGCGTCCACAGCAGCATCGCCACGCCGATCGCCGCGTACGTCATCGGCATCAGCATCGTGCGCTTGAGCGCGCGCACGGCCGCCGCACCGTCGGTGGTGAACACGCGGTTCGCGGCGGGCGTGAACGACTCGAACACGGTGAGGTTCATGAACATGTGCACCTGCATCGCCAGCGCCGCGCCGACGCTGTAGATGCCGACCACCGCGAAGTCGCCGGACAGGTTCTTGAGCATGATGCGGTCCACCGACACCAGCGCGACCGCCAGGATCTCGGTGGCGACCAGCGGCATGCCATAGGCGAACGACTGGCGGATCTCCGCCGGGTCCATCGTGCTGCGCGCGAAATGCAGGTTGCGCCGCGCCCAGCCGAAATAGAACGCCATGCCGATCACGACGGCCAGCAGCTTGCCGCCATACGCCGCAGACGCGGTGTGCTGCACCGCCATCACCGCGCCGAGCATCAGCGCCAGTTGCAGCCAGCGCCATGCCACGCGCGTGAACATCACCACGCGCGACTGCTCGGTCACGCGCAGCACGGTTTCAACGAGGCTGGAATACACCAGCATCGGCGTCATCACCAGCGCCATCCAGAACACCGGCGAATGCCCTTCGCCAGTGACGTAGCCCTGCACGATGACGACGGCGCCGACGAATGCCCACAACACCAGCGAGCCCAGCATCGGCAGATAGAACAGGTTCGTGGCGAACGAGCGCATGCGTGCTTCGTCGCCGCCGTGCGGATAGAAGCGCTGGATCGAGTGCTGCGCGCCGAGCTTCGCGACGGCCACCGCCATCAGCACCCAGGTTTCGTAGTAACCGAGGATGCCGTACTGCGTGTTGTCGAGCAGCCGCGTGAGCAGCGGGAACGACACCAGCCCCGCCATCATCACCAGCAGGTTCGCGGTGGAGTAACGCAGGTAGTGTCGGGCCAGGCCGGGTGTGGAATCGCTCATCGGGTCAGGGCGTCTTTCCGCCGAATTCGGAAGCCATCCACGCAGCGATGCGCTTGAGCAGCACGCGCCGATGCTTGCGCAGGAAGAAGGTGTGGTCGTACTCGGGCCAGAAATCCAGGCTGACCTGTTTCTCGTGAGCGGCGCGACCGAGGCTCGCGCCGAGCTGCGCGCGATGGTTGAAGTAGTGATACGCACCGCCGGTGAACACGAACAGCAGGCGCACATCGCGCGCCACCATCTCGGCCAGCATGCCGCGTGCCTTCGTGCGCTCCGGCCAGTCGCGGAAGTCTGACAGCGATGGCGCGGGATTGCGGCGCGACATCAGGAATCGCAGGACCTTGCCGAAGTCCAGCAGCCGTGGCAATGCATGCCGCACCCAGAACCCCGGCGTGGGATACGCGACGCCGTCGAGCAGGATCGCGCCCGCGACACGCGCATCCACCGCGCCGACATGGAACGCATCGTCGGCGCCGGAGCAAAGCCCGCACAGCACGAAACGCTCGACCCCGGATTCCTGCGCGAGCAGGCGCATGGCTGCGTCCGTCTCGCGCTGGCGACGTTCGCCCGCCGCCTTGCCCGGCGACGCGCTGTCGCCAAGGCCGGACTGGTCGAAGCGCAGCACCGCAAAGCCCTGTCCGGCCAGTTTCTGCGCGAGTTCGACGTGCATGCGGAACGGACCCGTATGGCGCGTCAGGCCCGCATTGAGCAGCAACACACCAACCTTCGATGCCGCAACGCGCGGACGCGTGAGGACACCGACGAGTCCATCGCCGAAGCCATGCGCGGTTTCAACGAAGGCCTCGTTCGAGGGTGCGCCGGCAAGCGCGCGCGCCGGAGCGAATTCCTGGCGGTTCTCCAGCGTCTTCTCGTCGAGTTGCAGGTTCACCATGGCACCTGTGCGGTCATGCGCTGCGCAAGCTGGGCCACCGCGCGACGCGGAAACACCTGGCCGCCGAACCGCGACGGCACGTTCCATTCCGGGCGCTCGCCTTCGTCGAGCAGCACCGCCTCCACCGACACGCCACCGGCACGCTGCTCGCGCGCGAAGCGGTCCAGATCGTCGTTCATTTCCCAGATCGCCATGCGCACGCGACTGCCCTGCGGCAGGCGGATGTGCGCGGCGTCGAGCGCGGAGAGCGCATCGAGCAGCGTATCGCTCACGCCGAAGCCGAGCAGTTCGCCTTCGTCGGATTCGTGCGTGACGTTCACGTAACGCCCGCTTCCGTTCAACTGCTCCAGATGCTGGCGCTTCCACGAGTCCACGAGCTTCGCGCCATCCAGCTGCGGATCCCACAGCACGATCTCGACGGGATCGACGCGACGCTCCAGCGCGGCCAGCAACGGCAACGCCGCGCTGCGCAACGCGAGGAACTGCACGCTCGATACTTCGCCGCGACGCAGCACTTCGGCGCAGGCGCGCTCGAGATCATCGAGCATGCCCGGCAGGGTCAGCTCGACATCCTGTCCACCCGAATCGCCCGTCCCGTACCAGTCGAACGTGAGCGCCGGGATGCCGAACTCGCCCACCGTCTGCGCCAGCGACCACAACGCGCGATGGCTGCGGATGCCGTCCTGCAGCAGCGGGGCGCACAGCAGCAACGCGTGCTTCGAGACCGGATGGGCTTCCTCGCGCCCGTGCAGCAGGCCGAAGAGGTTGCGGCCGGGCGCACCGAAGAAGAAGGGCGCGCTCATTCGACCGTCCCCGGCGTGCGCAGCAGGCGCTTCATCTGGCGTGCCATGCGCGCGCCGACGCCGCTCCTGTCCTCGCGGCCGATGCGCGTCGGAAGGTCCGCCGCGATCTGCGCCAGGCTCGTCGCCGCCAGGCGCATCAACTGGATGCGCACGCCGGTGTCCTTCGCGACGCGGCTGGACATCTGCACGGCGAGCATGGAGTTGCCGCCCAGGTCGAAGAAGTTGTCCTGCGCACCGACCTCCACGCCGAGCAGCTCCTTCCACAGCCCGCGCAGGTAGAGCACGCGCGGGTCGTCGTCGGCTACATCATCGTCGAGCGATGCGTCCGCGACCTCGACGGGGAGCACGTCATCGCGCCCCTGCGCGCGCACGATCGCCGCACTGAGTCTGGCGACGAGCGACGGCGATTCGATCATGCCGCGGTGATCGCCGGGGATCGGCACGATATCCACCGCGCCGCACATCGCTTCCCAGCCGAGCATCGGCTTGGCGCTCAGTTCCGGCGGCTGATTGTCGGCGCGGAACAGCACGATCGATCCCGCGTACGGCTTGACGATGTACTTCACGTACGCGCGCATGTGCGTGGCTTCCAGCTCCGCATACCGCACGCTGTGCGGCAGCGCCTCGCCGGCCTCGCGCGCCTGCTGCGCCTGCTGGCGGACCTTCGAGGCCTGCATGCGGCCGTTGAGGACGTCGCCGATCGTCGCGATGCGTTCGCCCAGGGTCTGCCCCTGCATGCGTCGATGCAGGCGCTGCACGCGCCCGGAAAGCCCGGCCTGCGCCTGCGCGCGATAACGGATGCCGAACTCGGCCGAGGTGTCGACCAGTCCCAGCATGCCGACCGTCTCGCCGGCGGCCATCAGCTGCTGCGCCATTTCGAACGCGATGATGCCGCCCATCGAGCCGCCGGCCAGATGGTACGGACCGTGCGGCTGCACGCTGCGGATCTCGCGCACGTAGCGTTCGGCCATCGCCTCGACGCTTTCGAGCGGCGCGGTGCGGCCATCAAGGCCCAGCGCCTGCAGGCCGTAGACGGGAATGCCGGCCGGCATCGCTTCGGCGAGCGGGCGATAGTTCAGCACGTTTCCGCCGACCGCATGCACGAGGAACAGCGGTGCGCCCTCGCCCTGCGGGCGGATCGGCACCAGCGGCGCCCAGGGGTCGCGACGCGCGGCATCGTCGTGCATGTCGGCATCGTTGCGCGCGTGCTGGTACTCGCGCGCCAGCGCACGCACCGTGCGCGCGGTGAGCAGCGTCGCCAGCGGCAGGTTCACGCCGGTCTGGCGATTGAAGCGATGGAACATCTGCACGGCCTGCAGCGAATGCCCGCCAAGCGCGAAGAAATCGTCGTCCGCGCCGATGTCGGGCTTGCGCAGCAGGTCGCGCCAGATGTCGAGCAACTGCACGCCCAGTTCGTCGAGCGGCTCGTACAGCTCCTCGTCGATCGCGGCCGGCGCTTCCTGCACGGCCGGCGCCGGTTCCACGCTGCGACCGAAGCACAGCGGCTTGCCGTCGGCGAACGTCGTGATCTGTTCCAGCGTGAGCGAGGGATCGCTGCCCAGCGCCTTCAGCACGGCGACGTAGCGGTCGCGCAGCAGCGCGGCGGTTTCGTCCAGGAAGATGTCGGCGTTGTAGATGAAGCCGCCGGACAGCCCCGTGTCCTGCTCCACGAACCACAGGCCCAGGTCCTGCGTCGATGCGGTCTGGAACACCGGATAACGCTCGTGCGTGAGCGGACCCCATTCGCACATGCGCTGGCGGATGTCCTGGAACGAGAACAGCGCGTGGTACAGCACCGCGCCGCCTTCGCGACTGCGCACGCTCAGCTCGCGCACCAGGTCTTCCAAGCGGATGTCGGGATGGGCGAAGCTGTCGAGCACGACGTCCTTAACCTGCTTCACCGCCTGCGCGAAGGTCATCGACGGATCGATCTCCATACGCAGCGGCAACAGGCTGGTGAAGTAACCCATCAGGTTCTCCACTTCGGCCGTGTTGCGTCCGCGCACGGGCGTGCCGACGATCAGCTCGCGCAGGTTCGAGGTGCGGCTGATCAGCGCGAAGTACGCCGTCAACAGCACCATGTACAGCGTCGCATCGACCTTGCGCGCGGTGTCGTGCAGCGCGGCGGTGACATCGTTGGCGACGGTGATGCGATGCGTGACGCCGCGTCCGGACATGCCCGGACGACGCGGCAGGTCAGTGGGAAGCGCTTCGATCGCATGACCGGCGCCGCCCAGGCGCTCGCGCCAGAACGCGAGCTGCTTCGCGTACTCCGGCCCCTGCAACCACTCGCGGTGCCACGCGGAGAAATCCGCGTAGGTGACCGGCAGTTCCGGCAGCTTCGGCGCGCGGCCTTCCAGCTGCGCGGCGTAGAGCTCGGCCATGTCGGTGTACATCAGATCGAACGACCAGCCGTCCCAGATCAGATGGTGCGTCATGAAAAACCACACGTGCTCTTCCGGCCCGAGCCGGAACAGGCGCGAGCGGATCAGCGGCGCATGGTCGAGTTCGAACGGCGTCTGGATCAGCGCATCCATGCGGCGCGAGACTTCCGCCTCGCGCTCGTCCCGGGGCAGATGGCTCACGTCGACCACGTCGGTGACGTCGACATCGACCGCGTCGTGGACGATCTGCATCGGCTCGCCGTCGACCAGGCCGATGGTGGTACGCAGCACGCTCTGGCGCTGGATCATCGCGTTCAGTGCGGCCTGGAACGCGTCGAGCGTCAGCGGCCCGCGCAGGCGATGCGCGCTGGGCGTGTTGTAGGTGATCTGGCCGGGGTTGAACTGTTCGAGCAGGTAAAGACGCTCCTGCATCACCGACATCGGGCCGCGCGAGGGATCGGCGAGCGGCTTGATCGGCTCGCGCTTCGGCACCGCTTCGCCATCCATTCCCTGCACCATGCGCGCGAGCTTGGCGACGGTCGGGCCGTCGAACAGCGCACGCAGCGACAGCGCAATGCCCAGTTCCTTGTTGATGCGCGAGGTCAGCTGCGCGGCGAGCAGCGAATGGCCGCCGAGCGAGAAGAAATCATCGTCCACGCCGACTTCGCCGACGCCGAGCACGCTCGCCATCGCATCGGCGATGGTGCGCTCCAGCGCATTGCGCGGCGCGAGGCGTTCGCCGCTGAGCTTCGCCGTGAGGTCCGGCGCCGGCAGCGACTTGCGGTCGATCTTGCCGTTGGGCAGCAGCGGGATCGACTCGAGGAACAGGATGTGCTGCGGGATCATGTAGTCCGGCAGAGAACCCTTCAGATAGGACGCGAGCGCGGCTTCATCCAGCGACGCGGCGCCTTCGACCACGACATACGCCACCAGCCGCACGTCGCCCGGACGATCCTCGCGCGCCACCACGACCGCACGCGCGACCTGCGCATGCGCGGCAAGCAGGGCTTCGATCTCACCCAGCTCGATGCGATAGCCGCGCACCTTCACCTGGAAATCCAGGCGCCCCTGGTGTTCGAGCACACCGTCGGGCCGCCAGCGACCGCGATCGCCGGTGCGGTAGAGCAACGCGCCCTTGGGTGCCATGCCGTTCGACGTCTGGAACGGATCGGGCACGAAGCGCTCGGCCGTCAGTTCGGCGCGGTCGAGATAGCCCAGCGTCACGCCGTCGCCGCCGATCCAGATCTCGCCCGGCACGCCGAGCGGGCACAGTTCGCCACGCGGATCGAGGATCCATACCTGCGTGTTGTCGATGGGACGGCCGATGTGGATGTCGCTTGCCGAGGTCGCGCGCGAGCACGTGGACCACACCGTCGTTTCGGTCGGACCGTACACGTTCCACAGCGAGCCGCAGCGCTTGAGAAGCTGCGCCGCGAGGTCCGGCGGCAACGCTTCGCCACCGCAGAGGATCTTGAAGTTCCCGTCGCCCTGCCATTCGGCGTCGAGCAGCAGGCGCCACGACGCCGGCGTCGCCTGCATCACCGTCGCGCCACTGCTGGCGATCAGCGCCTTCAGCGCGACGCCATCGGCGGCGGTGACGCGATCGGCCAGCACGATGCGACCGCCGACGCTGAGCGGCAACAGCAGTTCCAGCACCGCGATGTCGAACGACAGCGTCGTGACGGCGACCAGGCGGTCGTCCGCCGTCAGTCCCGGTTCCTTCGCCATGCTCGACAGGAAATTGCTGACCGCGCGGTGCGGCACCTGCACGCCTTTCGGGCGGCCGGTCGAACCGGAGGTATAGATGACGTAGGCGACGGATTCGGGTTCCGCCGCGCCTTCGTCGCGACCGATGCGCGAGGCCGGCAGTGCGGCCAGCTCGTCCTGCAACGTGTCCAGCGACAGTACCGGGCGACCGCGAAGATCGAAGTTTCCGGCGTGCGTCCGGGTGGTCAGCAACGCGGCGAGACCCGCATCGCTCGCCATGTACGACAGACGTTCCGCCGGGAAATTCGGGTCCAGCGGCACATAGCCGGCGCCGGCCTTCAATACGGCCAGCAGACCCGCGAGCATGTCCACGCCGCGATCGAGCACCAGCCCGACCAGCGACCCGCGACGCACGCCACGCGCGCGCAGCAGGTGCGCGATGCGATTGGCGCGCGCTTCAAGTTCGTCGTAGCGGATTGGCGTGCCGTCGAATTCGACGGCGATGCGGTCGGGCGTACGATCGCACTGGCGTTCGAACGACTCGTGCATGCGGCATTCGCGATCGAACGCGACCGGCGCGGGCTGCAACGAAGCGAGTTCGCCGCGCGCGGCCTCGGACACGATGGAAAGACGTCCGAACGGCAGATCCGGGCGCGCGACCGCTTCGCGCAACAACGTCTCGTACGACGCCATCCAGCGCCGGATCGTCGTGTTGTCGAACAGGTCGGTGTTGTACTGGCACTCCAGCCGCATGCCGCCCTGCACCTGCACGGCGTTGACGAACAGTTCGAAGTTCTCGTAACTGCGCGGGTTGGTGATCAGGCGCATGCCCAGGCCGTGGAAGCCGGTGCTTTCCTGGTCCATCGCCTGGTCGATGTTGAACATCACGCTGCACAGCGGCAGGCGCGCGGGATCGCGCTGCAGCGGCAGCTTCTTCAGCAGCGTGCCGAAGGTGTAGCGCTGGTGTTCGATGGCGTCCAGCAGCGTGCCCTGCGCGGTGCCGAGCGCCTGTTCGAAGGGCTGCGCGTGATCGAGGTCGAAACGCAGCGGCAACAGGTTCACGCAGTGGCCGACCAGATGGTCGTGGCCGTCCACCGACTGCCCGGCGGCGGGAATGCCGATGACCACGTCGTTCTGCGCGGTCAGGCGCGACAGCAGGCCGGCGAAGCCCGCCAGCAGCGTCGCGAACAGGCTCGCGCCCTGGCGCGCGCCGAGGCGGCGCACGGCAGCGACCACGTCGTTGTCGAGAAGATGGTCCTCGCGGATCGACGGGAACGTGCGGCGCGTCGGGCGCGCGCGGTCGGTCGGCAGGTCGAGGATCGGGCCGCCATCGGCGAAGCGCGACAGCCAGTACGCTTCGTCGGCACGGTAGGTCGCGCCGTGCGGATGCTCGGCTTCGGCCAGCGCGTAGTCGGCGAAGGATTCCGCTGCGGGCAACGCGGGCGCGCTCTGCCCCAGCACCTGGGAATACAGCGTGCCCAGTTCGCGCACGATCACCCACCACGACCAGCCATCGCAGACGATGTGATGGGCGGTGAGCACCAGATGGTGGTGGTCGTTCGACAGGCGCAGCAGGTCGGCGCGGAACAGCGCGCCGTGGTCGAGATCGAACGGCGTTTCGACCACTTCGCGCGCGTGCGCGTTCACGCGCGCCAGGCGCTCGCCTTCGTCCAGCGACGACAGGTCGATCAGCGGCAGGTCGATCGCACGGCCTTCGTCGGCGCTGGGGTCGTTGACGCACAGCGTGCGTCCATCCGGGCCGAAATTGGCGCGCAGGATGTCGTGGCGCGCGACCAGGCCGCGCAGCGCCTCGCGCAGCGCGGCCGCATCGAGCGCTCCGCGGAAATCCAGCGAGATCGACTCGTTGTACGCCAGCGACGCATCCTCGCCCAGGCGATCGGCGAGCCACACTTCGCGCTGCGGTTCGGTGGTCGGCGCAACGCGCGACAGCGGACCGTCCGCAAACGGGTCGTAGTCCACGGCGGCATCGGTTCCGTTCGCCCTGCCTGTCGCGTCCTTGTCCTGCAACGCTGCATTCATGCGCTCACCTTCATGTACTTGCCCGGCTGCTCCGGGTTCGGCACGAACCACGCCGGCGTTCCATCGGGCTCGCGTCCCAGGCGTGCGCCGGGAACGACGGGCTTGCTGGCGTCCATCACCGTCTTCGGCGTCGCCGCGCGGCGCGGAAGCAGTTCCATGTCCTGAAGTTCCGCCACCGCGTCCTTGAACGCCGTCGCGATGCGCGCGATGTCCTCATCGCTGTGCGCGGTGGTGATGAAGCACGGGAAGTTGTCGAGGATGTGGATGCCGCGCATGCGCATCGAGGCGAACAGCAGGTCCTGCAGCGGATGGGCCTCGTGCCAGTGCGTCTTCCACACCGACGCGTACTGCTTCACCGACACCGGCGCGCCGACGTCGGCGCAGTACGCATTGATGTCCGCCGCCAGCGCTTCGGCCTTCGCGTTCAGGCGCTTCTGCAGTTCGCCACCGTCGGCCTTGAAGTGCTCCAGCACCGCCTTCGCCGCCACCAGCGCCAGCGGATGGCGCACGAACGTGCCGGCGAAGTAGGTCACGCCCACGGTCGGCACGGAATCGTCGCCGTATTGCCAGTGGCCGCCGTCCAGCGCATCCATGTATTCGCGCTTGCCGGCGATCACGCCGATCGGGAAACCGCCGCCGACGACCTTGCCGTAGGTGGCGATGTCGGCCTTGATGCCGAAGATCGCCTGCACGCCGCCCGGGTTGGAGCGGAAGCCGGTGACGACCTCGTCGAAGATCAGCAGCGCGCCGTTGTCCT
>Ga0209257_1002495_pt1 | contig 18169 bp, 16 predicted proteins | sample AraplaCvi_mCL_r2_FD_184277 | JGI IMG/M metagenome (GOLD analysis project Ga0209257, IMG submission 184277) | Arabidopsis root microbial communities from North Carolina, USA - plate scrape MF_Cvi_mCL_r2 (SPAdes) (version 2) | ecosystem: Host-associated > Plants > Roots > Endosphere | place: USA...
GGTCGGTGTGCTGATCCACACCGTCGATATCTGGATCTAGACGAGCGCAGCGAGCCCCTCGCGAAACGTCGGATAGCGCGGCGTCCATCCCAGCAGCCGTTTCGCCTTGCCGTTCGCCACGCGGCGGTTCTCGGCATAGAAGGCGCGCGCCGCGGGCGACAGTCCGGCCTCGTCGAGCGTCTGCAAGCGGGGCAGGCCCGCGCCGGTCATCGCGCAGCACCACTCGACGAGCCGGTTCTGATGGCAGGGCTCGTCGTCGGCGAGATTATAGGCGCCCGCTGGCCCCCTGAACGACGCGATCACGCCGCCCGCGATGTCGTCGACATGGACGCGGCTGAAAACCTGATCGGGTAAATTGATCCGGTGCGCGCGCCCTTCGCTTATACGGTCGAGGATCGACCGGCCCGGGCCGTAGATGCCGGGCAGGCGAAACACGCGAACGTCGCTGCGCAGCACCTGCCACGCCGCATCGGCCGCATTGCGATCGGCGCGGCGGCCTTTGACAGGCGCGCTTTCGTCGACCCACGCGCCGCCGGCGTCGCCATAGACGCCCGTCGAGGAGAGATAGCCGACCCATGTTGCGGGCGCGACGCCCAGCGCTTGCCCATAGCGCGCGAGCACCGGGTCGACGCCCCCGGCGGGCGGGACGGACGACAGGATATGCGTTGCCGAGCGCAGCGCGCCGATCACCGCCGCCTCGTCGCCGGACGCGATGCTGCCGTTACGGCCATCCTGCGTCGTACCCGCGACCTCCCAACCGCGCGCATTGAGCCGTGCAGCGAGATGCCCCGCCGCATAGCCCATTCCGAAAATCAGCATCCTTGCCATCGCGCGCCTTATTGCGCGCCTGTGCCCCCGCGCCTAGACCCTCGTGCATGACCGACGCCTCTTCCACGCCCGCCGTTCCCGTCACGATCCACCGCGGCGACTATCGCCCGCCCGAGTGGCAGGTGCCCGATATTGCACTCGATTTCGCGCTCGGGATCGACGAGACACGCGTCACGGCCGCGCTTTCGGTTGTGCGCCACGCCGATGTGCCGGTGCCGCTGACGCTGCGCGGCGACGGCCTGACCCCGCTGGCCGTGCGCGTCGATGGCGAAGGCTGGAACGACTGGCGTATGGACGGCCCCGACCTGATCGTCGACCTCGGCGACCGGGCCGAGGCGGTGGTCGAGGTCGATACCGCGATCAATCCGGCTGCGAACACGCAGCTCATGGGCCTCTATGCCTCGAACTCGATGCTCTGCACGCAGTGCGAGGCCGAAGGCTTCCGCCGGATCATCTTCCACCCCGACCGGCCCGACGTGCTCAGCCGGTACAAGGTGCGGATGACGGGCGACAAAACGCTCTTCCCCATCCTGCTCTCGAACGGCAATTGCATCGCATCGGGTGAGGAGGGGAGCGATCACTGGGCGCTGTGGGAAGATCCCTGGCCGAAGCCGAGCTATCTTTTTGCGCTCGTCGCCGGCGACCTTGTCGTCAACCGCGACGAATTCGTCACCATGTCGGGCCGCAAGGTCGAACTCGGTATCTGGGTGCGCGAAGGCGATGTCGACCGCACCGGCCATGCGATGCAGGCGCTCAAGAACAGCATGGCGTGGGACGAGCGCGTCTACGGCCGCGAATATGACCTCGACCTGTTCAATATCGTCGCGGTCAGCGACTTCAACATGGGGGCGATGGAGAACAAGGGTCTTAACATCTTCAACACGCGCTACATCCTCGCCGATCCCGACACTGCGACCGATCTTGATTATGACGGCGTCGAGGGCGTCGTCGCGCACGAATATTTCCATAACTGGTCGGGCAACCGCGTCACCTGCCGCGACTGGTTCCAGCTCAGCCTGAAAGAGGGCTTCACGGTCTTTCGCGACCAGAGCTTCTCCGCCGACATGGGCTCGCCCCCGGTCAAGCGGATCGAGGATGTCCGCCTGCTGCGCGCGGCGCAATTTCCCGAGGATGCGGGGCCGCTCGCGCACCCGATCCGGCCCGATTCCTATCAGGAAATCTCGAACTTCTACACCGCGACCGTCTATAACAAGGGCGCCGAGATCATCCGGATGATGGCGACGCTGCTTGGCCCCGAGCGCTTTCGCAAGGGCACCGACCTCTATTTCGACCGCCACGACGGCGAGGCCGCGACGTGCGAGGATTTCGTCCGCGCGATGGAAGAGGGCGGCGCAATCGACCTCACGCTGTTCCGCCGCTGGTATGAACAGGCCGGGACGCCGCGGCTCAGGTTCGCCCTCGTTGAAGAGGACGGCGAATGGTCGCTCGACGTCGCGCAGCTCGTACCGCCGACACCGGGTCAGCCCGACAAGAAGCCCGCGATGATGCCGCTGCGCCTCGCCGCCTTCGCGATGGACGGCAGTGGTTCCGCGTTGCCCGATACGCTGGTCACATTGACCGAAGCGACGCAGCGCATATCGCTCGGCAAATTCGCCGCCCGCCCGGCCTTGTCGGTCAACCGGGGCTTTTCCGCGCCCGTCATCGTCGAGTTCGAACGCGCGCCGGGCGAGCTGGCATGGCTCGCGGCGCATGACGACGATCCATTCGCACGCTACGAAGCGCTCCAGCAATTGATGCTCGATACACTCGTCGCGGCGGTGTCGGGCGAGGCTGCCGATCATCAGGCGGTAATCGACGCCGTCGGACTGACGCTTGCGGCGCGCGCGTCCGACCCGGCTTTCGTGGCCGAAGCTATCCTGCTGCCGAGCGAGGCCTTTGTCGGCGACCAGATGGTGACCGTCGATCCCGATGCGATCCGCCGCGAACGCCTCACGCTACAGGCAGCCATCGGCCGCGCGCTCGAACGCGAGTGGCGCGCGATCCTCGGCGAGGTCGCGCCGCCCGCCGCGATCCTGTCGCGCAAGGCCAAGGGCGGCCGCCGGCTGCGCGGGGTGGCGCTCGCCTATCTTGCCGCGACCGGTATCGAGGATGTCTCGGCGCTGGCGTTCGGGATATTCTCGGGCGCCGACGGGATGACCGAGCGGCAGGCGGCGCTCGCGACGCTCGCGCATGGGAACAGCCCCGAACGCATCGCGGCGCTGGATATTTTCTACCAGCGCTATCGCGACAACCCGCTCGTGCTCGACAAATGGTTTCAGGTGCAGGCGTGGTCGATGCGGCCCGACACGGTCGATGCGGTCAGGGCGCTGGCCCTACATCCCGACTTTACGCTCGCCAATCCGAACCGGGTGCGCTCGCTATACGGCGCGCTCACCGGCAATCAGGCGGCGTTCCATCAGGCCGACGGCACCGGCTATCGTCTGATCGCCGACCTGGTGATCGCGCTCGATCCGAAAAACCCGCAAACCGCCGCAAAGATGATCCCGCCGCTCGGCCGCTGGAAGCGTTTCGACGAGGCGCGGCAGGCGATGATGAAAGCGGAGCTGGAACGCATATTGGCGCAGCCCGGCCTGTCGCGCGATGTGACCGAGCAGGCGTCGAAAAGCCTGCTGGGCTAGCCGCCGAGCCAGGTCGCGACGTCGACCGCGACCTTGTTCGCGGCGCGCGTCAGCGCTTCGCCGACCGGCTTGGCCTCGACCTTGCCGCCGATGCTCTCGCGCACCTCGAAGCGGCGCTGGGTCACGGTCTTGCCGCCCGCCGAGACGAGCATCGCCTGAAAGACGACGACCGCCTCGTTCGAGCGGGCGTCGACGCCGAATTCCATGAGCTGGCCGGCAAGCTGCTCGCCCGGCGCGGTCAGATACTGGCCCTCGTCGAGCACCACGCGCGACGTGCGCGCGGCGACGGTTTCGGAAACGAGCCGCTGGAACAGCCGCGAGGGCGCCTCGACCCACTGCGCATCCTTGACGTAGGTCACGCTGGCGCCGTCTTGCTGTACTGGAATGCGCGTCGTCCGCAGCTTCTGCGGCGCGGTCGGGATCAGGATGGTCAGCGTCGCTGCCTCGGCTGCCGTGCGCGCCGCGCCCGCGGTCGGCGCCGCGTCGGCGTCCATCGTGAGCAGAAAGGGCGGCGTCTTGCCGCCAAGCCCGATGCAGCCCGAGAGCGTGATGGCGAGGGCGGCGCTCATCAGCGTGGCGCGGAATGGTCGCAGCGTCATGGGTTTCGGCATCCTCATTGCTTGTAGTCGGGCAGCTTGCTGCCGCCCAGAACCGCACCCGCACCTTGCTGGTCGAGCTTGTCGGTCAGGCTCGACAACGAGGCGGAAGTACGGCGAAGGTCGCGGATCAGGGCGTTGGCTTCAGGGATTGTGGTCTCGCTGAAGGTCTTGAGCCCCGGACGGGCGTCGGAGATAGCCGCCTCGAGCGTCTTGATCGAATTGTTCGCGGATTTCAGCGTGTCGCGCAGGTTTGCCATCGCGGGATCGACATTGCGGTCGATCGTGCCTTGCGTCGCTGCCGCAAGATTGCCGACCTGCTCGGCGGCATTCCCCGCTTGCTGGATCGCGATCCGCGTATCGGCGATCGCCTTTTCGAGCGCCGGGCCGTTTCGCGCGAGCGTCGCTGTCGTCGCCTCGACATTATCGAGAATGTTCGCGAAGCTCTCCTGATTCTTGTCGTCGGCGAGTTCGGCGAGGCGTTCGGACAGGGTCGACAGGCGCTGCAGCAATTGCGGCGCGGTGTTGAGCAGTTCGCCGAGTCCGCCGACGCGGGTAGGGATGACAGGCTTGCCCGCGGGACCCTTGTCGGCGATCGCCGGGGCACCCTTGACCGCGCCGTCGAGCGAAATCTGCGAGACGCCGGTAAAGCCGACGCCCTCGAGTGCGGCGGTGGTGCCCTGCAGGATGGGGACGCCTTCGTTGACCTCGATCCGCACGCGGACGAACTGCGGGTCGTCGGGCCACAGCGCGATCTCGCGCACCTGTCCCGCAGGGACGCCCGAGAATTGCACCTGTGCGCCCTTGTTCAGCCCGTCCACCGACTGCTTGAAGAAGATGTCATATTCGCGCTTCGTGCCGCCGCTGTCGTTGGCGAGCCAGACGACGAAGATCGCGAGCGCCGCGACGAAGAAGAGGACGAACGCGCCGACGAGCACATTGTTCGAGCGTGTTTCCATCAGCTTTTCCTATCCTGCCGCTCTGTCGCAATATTGCAGCCAGCGGCCGCCCGGCCGCGGGGGCCGTTGAAATAATCCTGTATCCACGGATGCTCGGTGGCAAGCAGTTCCGGGATCGTCCCGACCGCGATCACCCGCTTCTCTGCCAATACCGCGACCCGGTCGCAGGTTGCATAGAGCGAGTCGAGATCGTGGGTGATCAGGAAGACGGTCAGGCCCATGGTATCGGCCAGCTCGCGGATCAGCTCGTCGAACTTGGCGGCGCCGATCGGGTCAAGGCCTGCCGTGGGCTCGTCGAGGAAAAGCAGGGCCGGGTCCAGCGCCAGCGATCGCGCGAGGCCGGCGCGCTTGACCATGCCGCCCGAAAGCTCGGCAGGATATTTCGGCCCGGCGTCGGGGGGCAGGCCCACCATCTGCACCTTGTACGCGGCGATCTCGTCGAGCAGCCGCTGGTCGAGCCGCGGATAATATTCGCGCAGGGGAACCTGGATATTCTCGGCGACGCTGAGCGTCGAAAACAGGGCGCCGCCCTGGAACATGACGCCCCAGCGGCGGCGAAGGTCGCGCGATTCTTCCTGGTCGGTGATCGTGTCGAGCGTCTTGCCATAGACCTCGATCTCGCCCGCCGTCGGGGTCTGCAGCCCGACGATCGATCGCATCAGCACCGATTTGCCGGTGCCCGATCCGCCGACCACGCCGAGAATCTCGCCCGAGCGCACGTCGAGGTCCAGATTTTCGTGGATCACCGCGTCGCCGAACTGGTTCTTGAGGCCGCGGATGCGGATCGCATATTCGAATTTCTCTGGCCGCACGGCGTCGGCGGCAGCAAGCTCCTCCTTGATTTCCTGCTGCTGGAGATCGTCGGCCATCAATTCCATCCCAGCGAGGAAAAGAAGACCGCGAAGAAGGCGTCCAGCACGATCACGAGGAAGATGGCGGCGACCACCGCCGATGTCGTGCGCTTGCCGACCTCCTCGGCATTCTGGCGAACCTGCATGCCTTCATAGCATCCTGTAACGCCGATCAGGATGCCGAACACCGGCGCCTTGATCAGCATGATCCAGAAATCGTGCATCGGGATGATTTCGCGGAGCCGCTGCACATATGTCAGCGGCGGGATCTCGAGCCCGACCCAGCAGAAGACGCCGCCGCCGACGATCGCGCAGATGCTGGCATAGAAGCCGAGCAAAGGCATGGTGATCGTCGAGGCTGCGACGCGCGGCAACACGATCGCTTCCATCGGAGATACGCCAATCGTGCGCATCGCGTCGATCTCTTCGGTCAGTTTCATCGTCCCGATCTGCGCCGCAAAGGCCGATCCCGACCGCCCCGCCACCATGATCGCGGTCATCAGCAGGCCGAGTTCGCGGATCGACGCGCGGCCGACGAGATTGATCGTGAACACCTCGAGCCCGAATTGTTCGAGCTGCACCGATCCTTGCTGCGCGATGACGATGCCGATCAGGAAGCTCATCAGGCCGATGATGGGGAGCGCGTCGACGCCGACGGTCTGGAAACGCGTCACGACCGCATGCCAGCGCAGCCGCCGCCGCGCGCGAATCTGGACTGCGAGCGCGACGATCATCGCGCCGAAGAAATCGACGATGCCGACGAGCTCGCGCCAGATTGCGACGCTTGCTGTGCCGACCTGTTCGAGCATGCGCTCGATCGCCGAACGCCGGTCGCGGTGAACGCGATATTCGCTCTTGTCGTCTTTCAGTGCTTCGAGCAGCCGCTCCGCTTCGGGGCTCGCGCCGACGACCTTTGCGCCATGCTCGTTGACCGCACGCGTGACGATCCAGGCGCCGACGGTATCGATGCGTTCGATTTCGGAGAGGTCGAGCGATTCGATCGGACCCAATTCTTCAAGGCGGGCAGGGACGTCGCCGAGGCGCGCCAGCGTCAGGCGGCCGGTAAAGCGAACCGCGGCGCCGTTGGCGCCGTCGCTAAAGTCGAAGTCCGCCCGGGCCACCATCTCGCCGGGACCTTGTATTATTTCATTTGTGACAGCAAGCGAATCCCGCCTCTTGGCCGCCACCTCGCAGAGCCTTATGAGGGCCGCCATGGAAATTCCGTCCGTCCCGCCGTCGGCCGACTACGCGCACCGCGTCGCCATGTATGATATGGACCGGACGATAACGCGTTCAGGGACTTACAGCGGATTCCTGATGCACGTTGCGAGGCGGCGCCAGCAATGGCGCCTGCTCCTGCTGCCGCTCGTCGGGCTTGCCGGCGTCGGCTATTCGCTCCGCCTGATCGACCGGTCGCGACTGAAAGCGATCAACCTGCGGCTGCTTGTCGGAAAGCGTTTCAGCCGCACCGAGATTGCGCCACTCGCCGAAAGCTATGCCGATCAGGTCGTGGCGCGCGGATTACATAGTGCCGCGCTGGACCAGATCGCCGCCGACCGCGAGGCGGGATACCGGCTGCTGCTCGCAACGGCATCTTTCCACCTTTACGTCGATGCGATCGCGCGGCGGCTCGGGATCGACGACGTGCTTGCGACACAGCTCCACGAGCCCGACGGCGCCGACCATATTCACGCGCGGCTGGCAGGCGATAATTGCTATGGCGAGGCGAAGTTCGCGCGCATCTCGGACTGGCTCGCGGCGAATGAAATCACCCGCGATCAATTGCATGTCCGGGCTTATTCGGACCATGTCTCGGATCACCCGATGCTGCATTTCGCCGATCACGCGGTCGCCACCACACCTTCGCGCAAGCTGAAGCAGCTCGCGCCGAAGATGGGCTGGCAAGTGGTCGACTGGCGCGCGAAGCGCGGTCGTTAAACCGCGTCGAGCGCCTGCGCGAAGTCGGCGATCAGGTCGTCGGCATCCTCGATGCCGATCGACACGCGCACCAGATTGTCGGTGATGCCGAGCGCCTTCTTGCGCTCGTCGGGAACCGACAGGTGCGTCATCGCGGCGGGGTGGCTCGCAAGCGTCTCGGTACCGCCGAGGCTGACCGCGAGCTTCGCGATCTTCAGCGCGTCGAGGAACCGGAAGCTCTCGGCCTCGCCGCCCTTGATGAACAGCGAGAAGGTCGATCCGGCGCCGCTGCAATGGCGATCGAAGATGTCCTTCTGCCGCGCGTCGCTGATGAAGCCGAGATAGCCGAGCCCCTCGACCTTCGGATGATCGCGCAGGAAAGTGCAGACCTTCAGCGCATTCTCGCCCGCGCGGCTCATGCGCAGCTCGAGCGTTTCGAGACTGCGGAGCAGCATCCACGCGGTGTTCGGGTCGCAGATCGTGCCGATCGTGTTGCGCATCGGCCGGATCGCATTGATCAGATGCTGGTCGCCCGACACCCCGCCCGCGACGAGGTCCGAATGGCCGCCGGCATATTTGGTGAGACTGTAGACGACGAGTTCGGCACCCTGATTGAGAGGCTGCTGCCACAGCGGGCCGAGAAAGGTGTTGTCGATCGCGATGGCGGGCTTCCGCTCGCCGGGGAAAGCGGCATCGCGGGCGCCGCGCACCGCTTCGACATCGACAAGCGCGTTGGTCGGGTTCGCCGGGCTTTCGAGATAGACGAGCGCGACCTTGCCGCCCTTTTCTGCGGCGAGCGCCTTGGCGTGATCGAGAATCGCGTCGATCTCCTCGCGCGTCGCGCCGGCAGGGAAATCGAGGAAGCTGACGCCGAAGCGCGACAGGATGCGCGCGATCAGCGTTTCGGTCGCGGCATAGAGCGGGCCCGAATGAACGATCACGTCATTCTGGTTCACCAGCGCGAGGAGCAGCGTGGCGATCGCCGACATGCCGCTCGAAAAGACGAGGCTGTCGTCGGCCCCGTCCCAGACCGCAAGGCGGTCCTCGAGGATTTCCTGGTTCGGGCCGTTGAATCGCGAATAGACGAGGCCATCGGCGGGGCCTTCACGCTTGCCGGTGATATGCTCGAAGAAGCGCTTGCCCGCCGCGGCGTTTTCGAATGCGAAGGTCGAGGTCAGGAAGATCGGCGGCTTCAGCGAGCCTTCGGACAGCATCGGATCATAGCCGAGTCCCATCATCAGCGTCGCGGGGCTGAGGTCCTTGTCGCCGATCTTCTTGCTGTTCGTCTTGGGTTTGCCGCGCATGGCCATGGGGGAAGCTCCTTGAGATATGGCGGCCCTTATAGCGCTCAAAGTTTCGTTTGAAACTATATTGCGCGGTCAGTCCTCGACGATCAGGCTGCGCTCTTTCGTTTCGGGCAGCATCATCGTGGCGACGCCGGCCATGCCGATCACCGCGGCGACATAGAAATAGAAGAGCCATTCGACGCCTGCGCCCTTTAGCGCGAGCGCGACCATTTCGACGGTGCCGCCGAAGATCGCATTGCCGATCGCATAGGGCAGGGCGACGCCAAGCCCGCGAATATGGGCCGGAAACAGCTCGGCCTTCACCAGTGCATTATTCGCGGTGTAGCCTGCCTGGAACGTCAGCGGGATCAGGATCAGCAAGGTCGCGACGATGGGCGAGGTGACGGTTTCGAGCGTCAGGAAGGTCGGTGCCGCGACGATCGCGCCGCCGATCCCGAACAGCAGCAGCATCGGCTTGCGCCCGAAGCGGTCGGCGAGCGCGCCGAAGACCGGCTGCATCAGCGTGAACCAGATCAGCGCCGCGGCGATGATATAAGTCGCGGTCGCCTTGTCGAAGCCGACGGTGTTGAACAGATATTTCTGCATGTAGCTGGTGTAGGTATAGGCTGCGAGCCCGCCGCCCGCCGACAGCATCCCGACGAGGATGCTTTCGCGGCGATGCTCCTTCCACAGCAGCTTTGCGGTCGACACCGGCCGATCGGCCGCCTGATTCTCGAACGACGGCGTTTCGGCAAGGTTGCGCCGCAGCATATAGACTAAGAGCGCCAGGATCGCCCCGATCACGAAGGGGATGCGCCAGCCCCACGCAGTCAACTCGGCCTCGGTCAGAAAGGCCTGCAGGATGACGGCAACGAAGATCGCGCAAAGCTGGCCGCCGATCAGCGTCATATACTGGAAGCTCGCCCAGAAGCCGCGATGGTCCTTCGGCGCCATTTCAGAGAGATAGGTCGCGCTCGCGCCATATTCGCCCCCCAGCGACAGGCCTTGCAGCATACGCGCGACGAGCAAGGTTGCAGGGCCGAACAACCCCGCGGTCGCATAGGTCGGGGCGATGGCGATCAGCATCGACCCGCTGAACATCAGCGCGACCGACAGTGATAGCCCCGCCTTGCGTCCGCGCGTATCGGCGAAGCGCCCCATCACCCACGCGCCGATCGGCCGCATGATGAAGCCGACGGCAAAGATCGCCGCCGTGCTCAGAAGCTGCGCGGTCGGGTCGGCCTTGGGGAAGAAGACCGGCGCGAAATAGATGGCGAAGGCGGCATAGGCGAACCAGTCGTACCATTCGACGAGATTGCCCGCCGACCCGCCGACGATCGACACGAGGCGTTTGCGCGGTATGGCGAAAGCCTTCATCGATCCCCCCTCAGCTCAGCCCGATCAGCGATATCTGGCGGCCGTAGCTGTTTTCGCCGCGATGGCACGCGCGGCGGTAGCTGAAATAGTCCGCCTCCTCCGCATAAGTATCCTGTCCGCCGATGGCAATTCGGGTGACGCCCGCTGCGGCGAGACGCGCCGCGACATAGGCGGCGATGTCGAACATCGCGTGGCCCGGTTTGCCCGCCGCGAAGAAGCGTTCGTTGGCGGGAGCGTCGGTGAGGAAGCGGTCGACGAAGCCTTCGTCGACTTCATAGGAGCCGCGGCCGATGCAGGGGCCGATCGCGACCGCAATGTCGCTGCGGCGGGCGCCGAGGCTTGCCATCGCGTCGAGCGTCGCATCGGTGACCCCGGCCAGCGCGCCTTTCCATCCTGCATGTGCTGCGCCGACAACGCCGGCCTGCGCGTCGGCAAAGAGGACCGGAACGCAGTCGGCGGTCAGGATGCCGAGCAAGATGCCGGGCGTCCGCGTCGCGAGCGCGTCGGCCTCGGGGCGGGCGGCTAGGTCGCTGGTCTCGTCGACGATCACACAGCGATTGCCATGGACCTGATAGAGCCCGGTCAGCTTCGCGCCGGGCAGCACCGCGCCGGCGGCGCGTCGGCGGTTCTCGGTAATCAGGTCGGGATCGTCGCCCGACCCGAGCCCGCAGTTCAGCGAGGCGAGGTCGCCCGTGGACACGCCACCCTGCCGCCCGAAGAAGCCGTGCGGAACACCGAGCGTCGCAGCGCCGATGAAGCTCGCGGTCACAGGTCGAGCCTGAAGAAACGGTCCTCGTCGACATGGTTGCCGACGCGAAACGCGTTGCGGCCGACGTCGTAGAAGCCATAGCGGCGATAGAAGGCCTGCGCGCGGTCGTTCTCGGTGAACACGGTGAGATACAGGATCGACGCGCGCTCGCGCGCCCACGCAATGCCCCATTCCATCAGCGAGACCGCGACGCCGGTGCCCTTGGCGGCTTCGGCGACATAGATCTGATGCAGTTCGACGGCATCGTCGGTCGGCTGTTCGGGCGGCAGGTCGAATTCGACCGGCCCCATCTTGATATAGCCGAGGATCGCGCCGGCTTCACTCCGCACGAGCGCGATGTCATGCCCCGCATCCTCGATCTGCGCGCGTACGCGCTCGGGCGGATTCCAGTCGGCAAGGAAAGCTGACAGATCGGCGGGGTCGTAGATATGTCCGAAGGTGTGCGTGAAGGAGCCGTTCGCGAACATCGCGATCGCCTCGGCATCTTCGGGTCTGGCCATCTCGATGACGGTCATGCGGCTTCTCCTGTAAATCCTGCGGGGGCCGGCCAGCCCGGCGCGGTGATCGCGATCAGCTTGAACAATTCGCCCATCGCATCGGCTTCGACCAGCCGGTCGCGCTGGCCCCTGAGTTCGTTGGCGCGCTCGGGCGCGGCTTTCGACAGCGACCCGAGCCGCGCATCGATGCCGAGCCGCTTCAGCCAGTCGCCCTGCGTCGCGACGCTGCTGGCCGCCACGCCCGCCGGCCGCGCGGCGTCGGCGAGCGCGGTGAAATCGACATGCGCGGTCAGGTCGACCTCGCCCGGATCGGCGAAGGGGTCGGCGAATTGATGCGCCTTCACCGCCTGCAACGTGTCGCCCGCCGCCGGGCCGCTATAGCCATAGTCGATCGCGAGCATCGCGCCGCCTTGTCGCACGATGCGGAAGGCGCAGCGCTGCATTATCGCCGCCGAGACCGGTGTCGTCTCGACGATCGCTCCTTCGGGCTGGTGGTGCAGGGCGGCCGGAATCGTCTCGTCGGCGGGAGTGTCGTCGGCGGTGGGCGCGAGGACGCCATCGCGCCGCTCGACCATCCGCTCGCGCCAGCCGTCGGCCGTGCGGATATATTGATGGATCGGCAGCGCGTCGAAAAACTCGTTGGCGACGATGATCAGCGGCGCATCGTCGGGCAGGGCATCAACCTCGTCATGATGCTCCGCTTGCGGAAGGCGCGCCGACTGCGCGGCCCGCAATGTCGGACTGGTTTCTACGAGGTGCACGCCGGCCGGCACGCAGCCGAAGCGCGCGGCTGCGCGGAGCGCGTCGGCGGCGAGCGTTCCGCGTCCCGGCCCCAGTTCGACATAGCGGAAGGCCGGACTGCCCGCGCGACTCCACAGGTCGGCGATCCAGATGCCGATCAGTTCGCCGAACATCTGGCTGATCTCGGGCGCGGTGGTGAAATCGCCCGCGGCACCGAGGGGGTCGCGCGTTGCGTAATAATGCGCGTTCGCGGCCGCCATATAGTCGGCGACTGTCATCGGCCTGGCGGCGGCGATATCCTTGATCAGTTGTTCGGGTGTCGGCGGGCCGTCACGCAACGGCGTCGGGTCCCGCGATCGGCTCGACGCGCTGGCGCCGCTTCTTGGCGGTCGCGACGAGCCAGATTCCGATCAGGATCATCGGCACGGTGAGCCATTGGCCCATCGAAAGACCGGTCGCTTCGACGACATTCATCCGCTGCACGTCGGGCTCGCGGAAAAATTCGACGGTGAAGCGGCTGAGGCCATAGATGATCGAGGCCATTCCGACGAGAAAGCCGGGCTTGTAGCGCGCATCGGTACGCCAGAAGAGGAATGCGAGAATCGCCATCATCACAATGCCTTCCAGCCCGGCTTCGTACAGCTGGCTGGGGTGGCGCGGGTCGGGGCCGCCGTGCGGAAAGATGATCGCCCATGGCACATGCGCGACCCGGCCCCACAGCTCGCCGTTCACGAAATTGGCGAGGCGACCGAGGAAAAGGCCAAAGGGAATGGTGCAGGCGATGTAATCGCAGAAGCGCAGGAAGCTCAGTTTTTCCTTCCGCGTCACATACCAGATCGCGATCAGCACGCCGATCACCCCTCCGTGCAGCGACATTCCGCCGTCCCACAATTTGAAGATTTCGACGGGCTTTTTCAGATAGGATTCGAGATTGTAGAACAGGACATACCCAAGCCGGCCGCCCAGAATGATGCCGAGCATGGCATAGAAGATCATGTCGTCGGCGTGGCGACGCGCCATCGGGGCACCGGGCTGCGCGATCAGTTTCAGCAGATACCAGTAGCCGAGGAAAACGCCCGCCAGATAGGCGAGCGCGTACCAGCGGATCGGCCAGCCGAAGACGCTGAATGCGACTTCGCTATGCTCGCCCATCAGATCTTGAAAGTTAAGATATTGCGTCGCTTCGGCTAAGGTTGCAAAAAGAAACATATAGTCGCGCTGTCCTTCCCCAGGAGAGGCCTTCCCCATAGGGGGTAAGGCGAGCGAGACCAAGAGGAGAGATGCCCAATGCCTTCCGCGCTCGATCTGCGCCTGGAATCCGCCTATAATCTGATCACGGGCCCGGGCGGTCCGATCCAGGTGGGGTCCGTCGAACGCTTTGGCCGCGAACTGCCGTTCATCACCAATGCGCCCACGAATCTGGCCGACTATGTCGCCTATTTCAGCGCCATGCACGGTGACGCGACCTTCTTGGTCGAGGGCGACGAACGGCTAAGCTTCAAACAGGTCTACGCGGCCGCGCGCCAGGTGGCCGCGGGCCTGATCGAGGGACATGGCGTCCAGCGCGGCGACCGCGTCGCCATCGCGATGCGCAACGCCAACGCGTGGTGCGTGACTTATGTCGGTATCCTGCTCGCGGGCGGCTGCGCGACCTTGCTCAACGGCTGGTGGCAGGGCGCCGAACTGGCGGCAGGAATCGACGATGCCGAAGCGAAGCTTGTCATCGCCGACGTCCAGCGCGCGGCGCGGCTCGCCGAGCCGGACGTCAGCCACGGCGCGAAGGTGGTCACGCTAGACATCACGAAACCGATAGACGAGGCGATCGCGCCGATCGCTGCGGGTGGTAGTGCCGAAACGGTGTTGCCGACGCTGACGGGACAGGATCTGGCAACGATCCTGTTCACTTCGGGATCGACCGGCCAGTCAAAGGGCGCCTATTCGCGCCATGAGGCGGTGGTGCAGGCGATCTTCAACTATGTCACCCAGACCGCGAGCATCGTCCATCTGCTGACCGAGGACGGCCAGATGTCGGAGATTCAGCCCGCGACGCTGATCTGCACGCCGCTCTTCCACGTCACCGCAGAAATCCCCGTGTTCCTTCAGAGCTTCGCGCTCGGGCGCAAGCTCGTCCTGATGCCCAAATGGAACGCCGACGAGGCGATGCGGCTGATCCAGGACGAGAAGTGCAATTATTTCGTCGGCGTCCCGCTGATGAGCTACGAGATTCTCGTCAGCCCGAACCGCAAGAATTACGACCTCTCGACGTGCAAGAGTTACGCTGGCGGGGGCGCCCCGCGTCCGCCCGAGCATGTCCGCCGCCTGGCATCGGAGATGGGCGAGGCGAAGCCCTTGCTCGGCTATGGCCTCACCGAAACCAATGCGGTCGGCTGCGGGATCATCAACGAAAATTACGTCGCAAAGCCGCTGTCGACGGGGCCGGCATCGAAGCCGCTCGTCGATCTCGCGATCCTCGACGACAATGGTAACGATCTGTCGCAGGGCAGCGTCGGCGAAGTCTGCATGCGCTCGGTCTGCAATTTCGAGGGCTATTGGAATAATGAAGCCGCGACGAAGGCCGCCTTCTTCGACAATGGCTATTTCCGTTCGGGCGACCTCGGTTATCTCGACGCCGACGGTTATCTGTTCATCGTTGATCGCAAGAAGGATATCATCATCCGGGGCGGTGAGAATATCAGCTGCCAGGAAGTCGAGGCTGCGATCTACGAGCACGCCGAGGTCAATGAATGCGCCGTGTTCGGCCTGCCTGACGAACGGCTCGGCGAATGCGTCGGTGCGGTCGTCTGGATGAAGCCGGGCAGCGAGGTGACCGCCGACGAATTGACGTCGTTCCTCAGCGCGCGCCTTGCACCCTACAAGGTGCCGTGCCGTATCTGGATGTCGAACGAGGCGCTGCCGAAGCTGGGCAGCGAGAAGATCGACAAGGTATCGCTGCGCAACGTCTATCGCGAGCAGTACGCGGCTGAGGCCGTGGCCTGAGCGGTTGAACAATCTGCGTTGATTATGAACGGGATGGGGGTATCAGAGGGGTAGACAGGGGAAGATCATAATAACGAGGTCGCGTCCATGTCGATCCTGCATCCCTTCCTATCCCGCGTCATTCGTCACGGCCGACTGACCGTCATCGACCCCGACGGCGCCGCCGAGCATTTCGGCGAGCCTGCGGCGGGTTTTCCGGAAGTGAGCGTCCGCTTTGTCACCCGCGCGGCAATGCGCCGGGTGATCCTCGATCCGCGGCTCGGTGCGGGCGAGAGCTATATCGACGGTGATATGGAGGTCGTCGAAGGCGACATCATGGCACTGATCGGCCTGCTGCGCATGAACACGCCGTGGGATCGCGGTGCGAAGCTAAAGGACAAGACGCGGATCGGCCGCTGGATCGAAGGGCTGAAGACGCGGATCGGCTCGATCAATCGGCAGCGCCAGTCGCGTGCGAACGTCGCGCATCACTACGATATCGGCAACGACCTCTATCGCCTCTTTCTAGACCGCGACATGCAATATAGCTGCGCTTACTGGCCGCGACCCGACATGACGCTCGATGAAGCGCAAGAGGCGAAGAAGGCACATATCGCGGCGAAGCTCGCGCTGGCGCCGGGGCAGCGCATTCTCGACATCGGCTGCGGCTGGGGCGGAATGGCAATCACGCTCGCGCAGCTCGAGGCGGTCGAGGTGCTAGGTATCACGCTATCGGTCGAACAGCTCGAACTCGCGCAGCAGCGCGCCGAGCAGGCGGGCGTCGCGGGGCGTGTCCGTTTCGAGCTGATCGACTATCGCGATCTTGCCGCGCGCGAGGTCGGGGGCTTCGACCGCATCGTCTCGGTCGGCATGTTCGAACATGTCGGCGCCCGCAATTTCGAAACCTTCTTCCGCGCCTGCGCGAACATGCTGACCGCCGACGGGGCGATGCTGCTCCACACGATCGGGCGTTTCGGCAAGCCGGGCGCGACCGACGCCTTCACGCGCAAATATATCTTCCCCGGCGGCTATATTCCGGCCCTCAGCGAGACGCTCGCGGCGAGCGAGAAGAGCCGGCTGATCGCGACCGATATCGAGACGCTGCGCCTCCACTATGCCGCGACCCTGCGTCACTGGTATGCGAACACGCTGGCGCACGAGACCGAGATCGTGAAGATGATGGGCGCGCGCTTCTTTCGCATGTGGTGTTTCTATCTCGCCGGAGCGACCGCTGCATTCGAAAGCGGGGGGATGGGGAACTATCAGATCCAGTTCGCGCGCAGCCGCCATGCGCTTCCGCTGACGCGCGATTATTTGGCCGAAGCCGAGGGGCGCTATACCGGGTAACGCTCGTTCATGACCTCCCAGCTCAGCGCGACGAGCTGCTCGAGCACCTCCAGATCCACGTCCGCGAGCTTGTTGAGGTAGAGGCACGACTTGCCGGTCCTGTACTTGCCGAGTTTTCCCAGAAGTGCGTCCGCCTCGGGCTGGCGGTCGAGGTAATGGCCCATGAGATACAGGGTCATCGCGGCTTTGCGCGGCGAGAAACCCGCACGGCACATCGTCCCCGAGTGGCCGCTGTCATAGACATAATCATAGCTGCCATAGCCGATGATCGACGGCCCCCACATCTTGGCCTTTTGTCCCGTCACACGCTCGTGCATCGCTTCGATGACCGCGGCCTCGTCGCGGCGGCGCGCGTCGGGAAGTGCCAGGATGAAATCGGCGACGCCGGCTTCGGTCGCTTTCGTTTTGATCTCCGCCTTGCCCATTACCTGATCTCCCTTCGCGCAAAGATATCCTGTCCCTTCGCGCCGTCCAAGCCGGTTGCACCTTGGGCGGGGGCCTGCTAGCCGCGCCCGCGTCTTTCCCTCGACATAAGGTGCTATCATGTCCGAGTCCTTCAAGCGCGTCGTCCTCGCCTATTCGGGCGGTCTCGATACCAGCGTCATCCTGAAGTGGCTGCAGGTTACCTATGGCTGCGAGGTCGTGACCTTCACCGCCGATCTGGGGCAGGGCGAGGAACTCGAGCCCGCGCGCGCCAAGGCCGAGCTGATGGGGATCAAGCCCGAACATATCTATATTGACGACCTGCGCGAGGAATTCGTCCGGGACTTCGTCTTCCCGATGATGCGCGCCAATGCGCGGTACGAGGGCGATTATCTGCTCGGTACCTCGATCGCGCGTCCGCTGATTTCGAAGCGGCTCGTCGAGATCGCGAAGGAAGTCGGCGCCGACGCCGTCGCGCATGGCGCGACGGGCAAGGGCAACGACCAGGTGCGTTTCGAACTCAGCGCCTATGCGCTCAATCCCGATATCAAGGTGATCGCACCTTGGCGCGAATGGGACCTGACGAGCCGTACCGCGCTGATCGACTTTGCCGAGAAGAACCAGATTCCGGTCCCGAAGGACAAGCGGGGCGAAAGCCCGTTTTCGACCGATGCCAACCTGCTCCACACCTCTTCGGAGGGCAAGGTGCTGGAGAACCCGTGGGAAGAAACCCCCGACTATGTCTATTCGCGCACGGTCAATCCCGAGGACGCGCCTGATGCGCCCGAATATATCGAGATCGACTTCGAGCGCGGCGACGGCATCGCGCTCAACGGCCAGTCGATGTCGCCCGCCACTTTGCTCGCGGCGCTCAACGACCTTGGTCGCAAGCATGGCATCGGCCGCCTCGATCTCGTCGAGAACCGTTTCGTCGGCATGAAGTCGCGCGGGATGTATGAGACG
>Ga0209257_1002502_pt1 | contig 18142 bp, 14 predicted proteins | sample AraplaCvi_mCL_r2_FD_184277 | JGI IMG/M metagenome (GOLD analysis project Ga0209257, IMG submission 184277) | Arabidopsis root microbial communities from North Carolina, USA - plate scrape MF_Cvi_mCL_r2 (SPAdes) (version 2) | ecosystem: Host-associated > Plants > Roots > Endosphere | place: USA...
TTATCCTTTTCATAAATGTTTATGTTTTTAAAAGTGAAGTCTCAACTGCTGTTGCGGCATTGCGGGTTTATCATCCCGCAACGCCACAACTTCAGTTTTCTATCGTCAACATCAATGTATTGTTCTCTCTCCAAAGGTTACAGCAGAAGTGCCAAACCAGCCTAATATCTTGATCTTGCCGCCGGTGGTAGTATTCGTAAGATTGGGGCGTATATTCTCCAGCACTTTTGCAAAGAGGCCGAAGCTTTCCTGCTGGTCTATTACCTGCTGAATGAAATAATAACTGGGCTTGCTCAGTGATGCGATCCTTACGATCACTTTCTCTCCCAGCTGGTAAGGCTTCTCCTCATCGGTAATACCTTCTTTGATCGGGTCTACAAAGTTCCAGCCATCTGCCACACCATCGTTAAAAGCGGCGTTAATGGCATATACATCCGTATTTCTGTGACTGCGGTCGTTACGGTAAGAGCGGATCCAGTAGTAGTCGTCACCACCTGCAATGTCTGCTGCATGCAGCCTTGCGTAGTAACCTTCTTTATTGCTCCTCGCATCTTCTTCCTTTTTGAATTCATAAGAGATAGAGTCGATCTGCGGCACTCTCTTGATGCTGTCAGTGGCTACAAATGTTTCACCATTGTAGGTCAGCGTCAGCTTGTAAACGTGTCCCAGCACACCTATGCTTTTGTCGCCTCCCGGATCATTGCGGTAAACACCGTTACTGAAAGTGAAGGGATAAGTAATGCCTGCAGTAAGGTCTTCTACCGTAATGGTGGCATCAGAGATCACTGTTGCAGGTGTATTGTTTGTATAAGAAACTACTGAGTTGGTGAACCGGATCGTCTGCGGACCGTTCTCCGTTGTCAGCCAGGCATCCAGTACCGGGTAGGATTTGCCGTTAGGAACATCCAGGTCTATTGTATCCTCGCAGGCGCTGAAGCCGGCTGCTACAATACCCAGTAATATGGCGAAGCGTATCTTTTTCATGTATCTGCTTTTTTCCGTTTCAGTTTAAATTACCATTTGAAATTGTAGGTGATACCAGGCATGATAGAGCCGATGATAGAGAGGCGTTTGGCTTCCCGTTTGGTACGGTCATCTTCATTCTGCTGGAAGTAGATCGTATAGGCATTTCTGCGGGCGTATACGTTGTACAGTGAGAACACCCATTCACCCTGCCAGCGTTTGTGCTGTTTGCCTTTACGTGTAAAGGAAAGGTCCAGGCGGTGGAAGGCAGGTAAGCGATAGTTGTTACGTTTATCAGTACTGTTGTAAGGAAGGTCCCAGTCCTGGTATTCCAGGCGGCTGTCTGCAAATGTAGCGGGCGTACCGGACGCATATACGAAATTGGCGGAAAGAGAGTTGCGTTTGGACAGTTCACGTGATACCACAACATTCAGGTTATGTGTGCGGTCATAACGGTTCAGGAACCATTCATTCTGGCTGATGCCAGTAGTTTTGCGCTCGGTACGGGATAAAGTATAGCTTACCCAGCCGGTAGTGGCGCCTACTTCTTTCTTAGCCATCAGCTCCATACCCCAGGCGCGTCCTTCTGAAGGCAGCAGGTCTGCTTCTATGTACTGGTTCAGCTGCAGGTTGGCATTGTCAATATAATCCACCTGGTGATCCATCTTCTTGTAGAACAATTCGCCGGAGAACTCGAACAGGTTGGAAGGCGCGTTGTAGAAATAACCTACTGTATACTGGTCTGCCACCTGTGGTTCTATGTTATTGGTACTGGGCGTCCAGATATCCAGCGGGGTAGGAGAGGCCGTGTTAGACAGCTGGTGCATGAACTGGGTAGTGCGTGCATACGCTACTTTCACTGCATGATTAGGCGTGATGCTGTATTTCGCGCTGATCCTCGGTTCAAAGTAATAGTAGCCTTTAATCACCTTATTGTTCTCATAATCCTGAGAGCCGATCAGGCGTTTGCGTATACCAGGCACTGTATCTGCATAATAGTAGGCGGTGCCTTTGCCAAGCAGCTGGTAAGCTGAGAAGCGCACACCGTACTGGATACCGAATTTATCACTGGGTTTGAACTCATGGTCGAGATAAGCGGCGGACTCCAGTGCATGCTGATCTTTCAGCACTACTAAGCTCTGATTGCCGTCCTGGTTGCCTTCTCCCTTACCGGGTTTGAAAGTGTAGTAAATACCCTGTAAACCAAAGTGCAGGCTGTTTTTGGAACTGATATAGTAAGTGAACTGCGGTTTTAATCCGTAGTTGATGATGTTGGAAGTCCAGCTGGAATTCTGGTTGGGCTCGTTTGCTGTTTTGTCTGAGCTGTTGCTGAATTTCAGGCTGTAATCATACTTGCTGTAGAAGGTGGTCAGGTTCAGGAACAGGCGGTTGGTGAACACGTGGTTCCAGCGCACGGTGCCGGTAGTGTTACCCCAGTTCATGTCTACATCGCCGCCAAAGCCAAACACGTCACGACCGGTATAACCACTTACAAACAGCGTATTGTTCTTATTCAGTTTGAAGTTAGCCTTTGCAGTCACATCATAGAAATACAGTTTCGTATCTTTCATATCTCCTTTCAGGAAGGGCTTCATTAGTACGTCAATGTAGGATCTGCGTGCAGCTACGATAAAGGAAGATTCATCTTTCTTGATAGGACCTTCTACTGCAAGACGGCTGAAGATATTACCTATACCGCCTGTCAGGCCAAGGTTCTGGTTATTACCGTCTTTCATGCGGATGTCCAGTACGGAAGAGGTACGTCCGCCGTATTCTGCCGGGAAACCGCCTTTAATCAGGTTCAGGCTTTTTACAGCATCCGGGTTGAACACAGAGAAGAAGCCCAGCATGTGCGTGGAATTGTACAGGGGCGCTTCATCCAGCAGGATGAGGTTCTCATCGGTAGCGCCGCCACGTACGTTAAAGCCGTTGGCGCCTTCACCTACTGTGGTTACGCCGGGGAGCGTCTGGATAGCACGCAGTACATCTACTTCACCCAGGAAAGTAGGCATCTTTTTCATTTGTGCAATATCCAGGCGGTTGATGCTTGTGTTCAGCGTATTCACGGCTTTTTCCTGTTTACCGCTTACCACTATTTCGCTCAGCTGGCTGCTTGATTTTTCCAGCTTGATGTCAATATGCTGGTTGCCGCCGCTGAGTGTTACCGGTTTTTTAAGTGTGGTATACCCAAGATAGGAGAACTGCAGTTCATGTTCTCCGGCAGGCAGGGTAAGCGAATAGAAGCCATATTCATTGGTCACAGTACCAATGCTGGTCCCTGCTTTTGATACAGAGATACCGATCAGGCTTTCGCCATTTTGTTGGTCTTTCACATAACCACTAACAGTGAATCGTTGTTGTGCTTTTAATGCCTTTACCTGGAACAGGATAAATCCAAGTGACATCAGCAGAATCAGGTGTTTTCTCATATAAGATTTATATATATGTGCTTTGTAAGACGGTTTAACCGGCAGTTTATTTTAGGAAAACCGTTTTATTTTATTGTTTCCGAATATATGACGGGGGATGATGGAGCCACCCCTAAAGTGTGAAGGAATTTTTTGACGACATGACAAGCTATCTCGTAGTCTTAACAGGAATATTCATCGTATTATAACGAGTAAAGTAGGGGGGTGGTGTTTCACCGGGGTTTCATAGGGCTTTCATAGGGCGAAAACGTGCTTTTCTACGGATAACGACCGGGCAACAGTGCAGTAAAGCCCCTGTTCCCGGCTAAATCTCCCTCCCATCAATAAGTTGTTGCAACAGGCATTTAATCCAGCAGATCACAATAAAATCCCATTCTTTGTACGAATGCAATGATCGCATCTTCCCCCAGCTGTGGGCTTACCACCCTCAGGACCCTGTCGCAGTCCTCGATGTCTACACTGCAGGCCATTACGCTAAAATGGGACTGGATGGCCCCGATAACTGAGTTCTTATCTTGCTGTGTATTAATGTTAGTACGAAATATTCCGATCATGATTAGTTTTTTTTAAAATATTTCGGGATATTTTTGTACAAATGTGGCCTGTTTCAAAAAAAAACTGTTGCATTTAAAGGATTAAAAGTTACATTAAACGGATTTTCTTATGGCCCTGGTCATTACCAACGATTCCCAGCGTGTATTGTTCCGTGAGGATAAAATGCGGACAGTGGAAGAGTTAACCAGTCCTACCATCATAGATGAAAAGATGGATCTTGCATTTGACTTTGGCGTCGGCAATTTCCGGGAACTATGTTTTGACGGGCTGCACATTGCCTATGGCAATGCCAACGTTTATGAGAACCTGCACATGTCAGTAGAAATGCCCGATGCGCCGAGCCTGGTATCCCAGGTGTTTGTATTGCATGGCGATATCACCGCGCATCTTCCTGGTATGAATGCCTGCCAGTATACATCCCTGGAGCATAACCTGGTGTACAACCCCAATCTCCTCGAAAAAACGGCCGTAAGAAAACAGGATGGAATGGAGATTATCAGCCTTAGCTTCACGAAAGAACGTTTCCTCGGACTGGCAGAAAACAATGGAGATGTACTGAGCCGCTTTGGCGAGCAGGTAGCCGGCAACCGTATTGTATTCCTCAATAAAGATCATAATCAACCCATCACTGCAGATATGATCCGGATACTGACGGAGATCCGCAATTGTCAGTTTCAGGGAGGCATCAAAAAACTGTTCCTGCAATCCAAGATATTTGAGCTGCTGGCTTTACAATGTGAGCAATACGAACGCGCAGGATGGAATAACAACAACGCTGTAAATATATCCGCCACTGATCGTGATAAGATCTATCATGCCCGTGATCTGCTGCTGAGCGCCGTACAGCAACCACCTTCCCTGCACGACCTTTCCCGCCGTGCAGGCTTAAACGAATTCAAACTGAAAACCGGCTTTAAGAAAGTTTTTGATAATACGGTGTTCGGATACCTGAACGATTACCGCCTGGAGCAGGCACGGCAAAAATTGTTAGCGCAACATGATCATTCATTGGCGGAAATAGCGGACGAGCTGGGGTATTCTTCTTTGCAGCATTTCTGCAATGCCTTCCGCAAAAAGTATGGTGTAAGCCCGGGTAAGGCAAGAATGAAATAAGTTATCACCCTAATGCTATCACCTGCTTGCTGAACGCTGCCAGCGTTAGCTTCTTCAGCTTATTATAGATCGTTTCATCTATCTCCGTAAACAGGCCTTCCAGTGCATCATTCATTCCCCTTCCCACCGGGCATTCGGGGTTCGGCAGGTTAGGAGAGAAGCCAAATACATGATCTTCTTTTACCGCCTGGAAAACCTCTCCCATACGGATCTGCGACGCAGGTTTGCGCAGCCTGCTGCCGCCGCTCTTTCCCTCTTTGCTTTCTACCAGCCCCGCCTCACGTAAGGCGCCCAGCTCCTTCCGTACCAGTGCAGGATTGGCATTCATTGATCCTGCAATGTAATCTGAAGAGGTCCACTCTTCCTCACTCGTGCTTAACAGCGTTAAAATATGTACTGCTATAGCGAACTTACTCTTTACCATTCTGTAATAAATTACCTGACAGTCAAAGATACCTGTAAATGCTGAATTGCCCAAAAGAGGCGGTCCCGGCTTGTAACCGGGACCGCACTATAAACAAGATATTTTCTTCCCTAACAGTTGAATACTAATAGCTAAACGCTTTTTTCTCCGTCTTTGCTATCTGCTTTACCTGCTCCACTTTCTGCTCCTGTTTCTTCGCAGTGGTCTTTGTTCCATGTATATCCGCCAGGGTAGGCGCTATTACCAGTGATACAATAGACATCAATTTGATCAGGATGTTCATGGAGGGACCGGAAGTATCCTTGAAAGGATCACCTACGGTATCACCGGTTACAGAAGCTTTATGCGGTTCTGATTTCTTATAGTAAGTTTCGCCGTTGATCTCAACGCCTTTCTCAAAAGATTTCTTTGCATTGTCCCATGCGCCGCCGGCATTGTTCTGGAACATACCCATCAGTACGCCGCTTACGGTAGCGCCTGCCAGGAAACCACCCAGTACTTCAGGACCAAAGATAAATCCCATCAGCAGGGGAGATATTAAGGCGATAGCCCCGGGCAGCATCATTTTTTTGATGGAAGCTTCCGTGGAAATAGCTACGCATTTATCATACTCCGGTTTTCCGGTACCTTCCATAATACCAGGGATGGTCCTGAACTGACGACGTACTTCCTCCACCATGCTCATGGCTGCCTGACCTACCGCGCGGATAGCCAGGGAAGAGAACACGAAGGGGATCATAGCGCCCACAAACAGGCCGGCCAGCACTTTAGCCTTGTAAATATCGATCCCGTGGATCCCTGCTACGCCTACAAAGGCTGCGAAGAGCGCCAGGGCGGTCAAGGCTGCGGAGGCAATGGCAAAACCTTTGCCGGTAGCCGCAGTTGTATTACCCACTGCATCCAGTATATCGGTCTTTTCACGTACATCCTTGGGCAGTTCGCTCATTTCAGCAATACCACCGGCATTGTCTGCGATAGGGCCAAATGCGTCAATAGCCAGCTGCATAGCAGTTGTGGCCATCATACCGGCAGCTGCAATGGCTACACCGTAAAGGCCTGCGCATACATAAGAGCCATAAATACCACCGGCAAGCACCAGGATAGGCAGGAACGTAGATTCCATGCCTACTGCAAGACCTCCGATCACGTTAGTGGCATGACCAGTGGAAGATTGCTTGATGATCGATAATACCGGCCTTTTGCCCATCGCAGTATAATATTCTGTGATGATGCTCATCAGCGTACCAACGGTCAAACCTACCAGGATAGCACCCAGTACACCGTTCCGTGTGATCGCAATAGCATCTTCTCTCGGAGTGGTGGTACCTGGTATAAAATCACGCTGAAGGTAGATGCTGGCGTCAGGCAGGATCCAGTAAACCAGGAGGCCTGCTGCAATGGCGGTCAGAATGATGGAGCCCCAGTTGCCCATGTTCAATGCTTTCTGTACGGAATCTGTTTTAAGACCGGCATTTTCGCCTATCCTTACAAAGAAGGTGGCAATAATGGAAAAGATGATACCTGTTCCGGCAATGAGCATCGGCAAAAGGATGGGAGAGAGGCCGCCGAAATTGTCGCTGGCAACAATCTCGCTGCCCAGCACCATGGTAGCCAGCACAGTAGCCACATAAGAGCCGAAAAGGTCGGCGCCCATACCGGCTACGTCGCCCACGTTATCGCCTACGTTATCGGCAATGGTGGCAGGGTTGCGCGGGTCGTCCTCGGGGATGCCGGCTTCCACCTTACCTACCAGGTCAGCGCCTACGTCGGCTGCTTTGGTATAGATACCACCGCCTACACGGGCAAACAGCGCAATGCTCTCTGCACCCAGTGAAAAGCCGGTCAGTACTTCAATGGTCTTGATCATCTCCTGGGTATTGGCTTCTGCGCCAAACCAGGTTTTCAGTATGATGAACAGGCTGCCCAGGCCAAGCACCGCCAGGCCGGCAACGCCCATACCCATTACGGAACCGCCCGTAAAAGATACCTGTAAGGCCTTGGCAAGGCTGCTACGCGCAGCCTGCGCCGTACGTACATTGGCTTTAGTAGCTATTCGCATACCTATAAAACCCGCAGTAGCGGAAAACACCGCGCCTATAATGAAAGCAAGTGCAATGGTCCAGTCGGAGTTGGCATGGGATGCTCCCATAAAACCCAGTAACAGTGCAGCAATGATCACAAAGTAGGTGAGAATTTTGTATTCAGCTTTCAGAAAGGCCATTGCGCCTTCGGCAATGTGTTTGGCTATTTCTGTCATTCTTTCGTTACCGGCATCCTGGCGAACAACCCAGGAGCTTCTGAGGGCAGTGAACAGCAACGCAATTAATCCAAAACATGGAACGAGGTATACGATACTCATATAAGCGATTTTAAAATATACAAGGTTGACAAAAATAGTGTTTCCAATCTTATTTTCCTATGTCCGTTTGCCGCCCCTGAATGAGCTGTGGAAAACGGTAATTTCCCCGCCGGGCCTGGCTTTCCCGTCCCGAAACCGGTTTTTCCTCCGTTTTGAACTTTGGAATATAGCTTTGGGGAGTTGGACTTTTTCCTACAATTGCAGGAATGCAGGGCCCAAACAATCAATGATGCTCTCGGCTGTCATTGCCTCCTGCGACATCCTGGCTGCGGCAATGTCGCCGGCAAGCCCGTGCAGGTAAGTGCCCAACAGTACAGCGGCTTTCGGCGTATAGCCCTGGGCCAGCATACCGGTCAATATGCCCGTAAGCACATCTCCGCTGCCGCCGGTGGCCATCCCCGGATTGCCGGTGGAATTAAAATATATAGAGCCGTCCGGACAGGCGATCGCGGTATACCTGCCCTTCAGCAATATGTATAAATGCAGCTGTACCGCCTGTTGAGAGAGTAGCTCCAAGCGCTCAAAATCGTTTTCACTGCCGCCAAAAATACGCTCAAACTCCTTGGGATGAGGGGTGAGCAGGCTGCCCGGCGGCACTGCCTGTAACAGGAACGGATATTCGGCAATAATATTGAGTGCGTCAGCATCTATGACCATTGGCTGCCGGTACTGCGCCAGCAGCAGCTCCAGTGCTTTGGCTGTGCCCTTGGCTGTACCCAGCCCGGGGCCTATCCCGATCGTTTTATACGGCCGTCCGCCTCCCGCAGTAAGCCCCTCGTGGAAATGGCTGCTGTAGGCCTCTTCCGGGTCGGTAATGCACATAGCGCTGGGGGCGCTGATCTGGATGATCTGGTATCCGCACTGGGGAACATGACAGGTCAGCAAACCTACGCCGCTATGCAAACAGGCCCTGGCGCTCAGTACGGTGGCCCCTATTTTTCCGTAGCTGCCTGCTATCAGCAGCGCATGGCCGTAAGTGCCTTTATGGGCAAAGGGCTGGCGCGGTTGGTAGATGGTCCGCATCATATGGGCATCCGTTACATGGAACCGTGTAGGCGTATGGTTAATATAGTCCGGATGCAGTCCTATCGGCAGGATATGTACCTGTCCGCTGCAGGGGGCGTTCTCCGGCAGCAGCAGGGCCAGCTTGTATACCTCGAAGCTCAGGGTATGATTGGCGCATACTACCGGCATATGAACAGATGAAGCATCGGCCATCATGCCTGAAGGCAGGTCTATGGCAACAATCGTATGCCGCGCCTGCAGGTCGTTCAGTTTGTGGATGATGCCGGCCATCCAGCCTTCAACAGGCCTGCTAAGGCCGGTGCCGAAAATAGCGTCTGTAATAATACTGCCCTCCGGCAGTACAGGGAGTTCTGCTATGGCGTGAATATCGTACAGGCTTTCGGGGTATGCCAGCTCAAGGGCCTGCCGGTTGGCGGTATGGTCCGCCGAAGGTCGGTTACTATGGTGCAATACACATGCGGTGGCCTGGTAGCCGTTATTCCGCAGCAAATGGGTGATGGCCAGCCCGTCGCCACCGTTATTGCCCATACCACAGAAAATATAAAAAGGATGGGAGCGGTCAAAATGCCGCATCAGCCATTGGGCACAGGCGCCCGCGGCCCTTTCCATCAGCTGCAGACTGCTGACAGGTTCATGCCCGATGGTATAAGCATCTGCTTCACGTATCTGTGTGGCAGAAAATATTTTCATAATATCCGTAGTGTATAAAAATACGGAAAACTGCATAGCAAAAACAAAAAGGATTGCCCCGTATCTCTACGAAGCAATCCTTTTTTATTGTTTACGCTTTGCTTTCTGTTAAAACGTATACCTTGCTGACAGACCACCGATCTCTTCCCCAAAGAAGTTATGACCTCCGGTGAAGTTCACATAAGGTTTTACGTCGGCGCTAAGGTTCAGCGGAATGTTCTTGAAAGTATACTCCACGCCAAAAATACCGTCCAGGCCAACAGTCACATAAGTACCATCGCCATCCCTCAGGTAGCGATCATGGTCCCAGTCACGACGGTCATAGAAGCCCACGTGTGCGCCACCGCCGCCATACATCACCCACTCACGATGCTCGGGGATGAAATTGAAATGGTATTCATACAAACCGGTAAATGTGGCATTCGCGCGTTTGTCAACATTGGTATGCGCAATGCCTTCGATTGCATGAGGCCCCTTGATGAAGTGTTTAATGGTAAAGCCGATAAGCCATGGATTCACACGGGCGCCCAGCGCCGTTTCGTAATTGGCAGGAGATCCGCCTCCTCTTAACCTTTGTGCATTCGCCTGAACTGCCAGCAGGGCAACCAGGCCTAAAAGTAATGCCGCTCGTTTCATTGGTTTTTTGTTTATGGTTTTGATTTTTTATTCATGTACATAACGCTCCCTTCAGCATCTACCCCTAATTCTTACTTTTTATTTAACGTATATCTCACAGAAACTGCAAAAGAGGCCAGGTCAGACGGTGTGCTAAAATGTACCGCAGGCTTCCAGTCCAGGCTAAGGTTCAGTGGGATGGTCTGAAAGGTGTAATCCAACCCTATTATACCGTCAAAACCTGCAATGAACTTTGTTTCGTCACGGATCTCACGCACGCCCATGTGTGCGCCGCCGCCTACATACCAGGCAAATCCGGCTACTGTAAGGGCAGACAGGTCGAAGTGACGTTCATACAGGCCCGTAACCGTAAAAGTTTCATTGTATATGCCGGCTATACCTTCCACCGCGTTGGCATCGTCGAAGAAATAACGTGCCGTAGCTCCCAATGGCTGCCCAAGCCGTATGCCGATCTGTGGATTCCCCTTTGACTGAGCGCTTGTTTCATGCACAAATGCCAGCAGCGGTATGATGAGTAATATGTATCTGTTCATTGTGGTACAAGGATAAAATCACAATAACAGTGCCAAGGTACATTTTTAGCCTCACACTTTCGCGTCGCGCCTCAATATCCTGAGATATAGGTAACCCGCAATACCTGCTATCAGGGAAGCCGCCATTACAGACATTTTTGAGATCACCTGCAAACGGGGTTCCGCATAAGCCAGGGTAGAAATAAAGATAGACATAGTAAAGCCTATACCGGCGATGATACCGGCCCCGCTTAGCTGGGCCCAGGTGGTTTTATGGGGTAAGGACGCCAGTTTGAAACGGGTAGCCATATAAGAGAACAGGAAGATCCCCAACGGCTTGCCCAATATCAGTCCGGCCAGTATACCATAGCTCACGGTATCTGTAAACACCTGCCAGATATCCGGTGGAAAAACAATAGCGGTATTGGCCAGTGCAAACACCGGCATGATGATAAAATTCACAGGGTCGTGCAGGTTATGTATCAGGTCTGCTATTTTGGTCAGCGGAATACAGAAAGCCACCAGCACGCCTGCAATAGTAGCATGGATGCCGGAATTAAAGATACAGTACCATAACACGATCGCGGGTATGAAATACAAGATGAGCCGCTGAACTTTCAGCTGGTTCATCACAAAAAGCAGGGCCAGTGCGCCCGCTCCCGAAAGCAGGTAAACAAGCTGCAGTTCCTCCGTATAAAAAATAGCAATGGTCAGTATGGCGCCCAGGTCGTCAATGATGGCCAGCGCCATCAGGAATATCTTCAAGTTTACCGGTACCCGGTCGCCCAGTAATGATAAAATGCCCAGTGAAAAAGCAATGTCTGTTGCCATCGGTATACCCCAGCCGCGCAGGTGATCCGTATGTACATTAAAGGCGAGAAACAGCAAGGCCGGGCAGATCATACCACCCAATGCGGCCAGCGCAGGCAACATCGACTTCCGGACAGACGACAGCTCGCCTACCATGAGCTCACGCTTTATTTCCATGCCTACCAGGAAAAAGAACAGCGCCATCAGCCCGTCGTTGATCCAGTGCAGCAGTGTGTGCGGCAAATGCCATCCTTCCGGAACATGTACTTCCGTTTCCCAGAAATGAAGATAGGGGAGTTGATAAGGGGAGTTGGCTATCACCAGCGATATAAGCGTGCAGGCAATCAGTACTATACCCACAGCCCTGCTATCCCTTAAGAATTCATATAAGGGCGATAACAGTTTCTTCCGGAAGCGGCGAATTTTCCGTACAACAGTTGTCATGCCTTAAAGTTAATCATTCTACCGGCCCATTAACTCATATTTGCTCTTGGGTTTCCGCTTTATTTCCCAACGGAAATTTTCCAGCAGGAGCTCATCTTTGGGCCGTTGTGTAAATGGATACATCGTGCCTTCAGGGTCTTTGATGAACACTACTTTGTTCAGCTGACCGGCGTTGAAATGAATATTGATAACGGCGCTCAATGATTTATTGACGCTGATAAAACCACCTTCGTCATCCTTCACATAATAGATGCTCTCTGCATTGCCATCCACATGCATCCAGTCAATGGCCTGCCCGGCAAAATAACCGGTAATGATATTGCCTTTGATCTGGTTATAGATCGGCCTGCCAGAATCCGCCTCGTTCACTATTAAACCATTGGGCTCCAGTACCAGCTTGTCTGCCTGCTGGTTACGGGTATACAGGTAGATGGTATCTCCTGTCAGCTGGTTGTTATTGGCCCATAAGACGGGATCGCGGAAGAAACGGAAGATAGAGTCCCTGGAAGAGTAATACACGCTATCGGCCACACCCTGCAGCGAATCAGAAAAGATCCTTACATGGTGATAGGCCAGTATAAAGCGTCTTTCCACCGTATCCCGTTTGGTGCTGTCTGCTCTGAGACTGTCAGGCTTACGTTTGCTTGTATCTGCCTTTGCAAGGCCGGTGGTATCCGGTTTAAGGATAGCGGGTTTGACGATAGCCGGTTTCGTAGTATCTGTGCGGAGACTATCTGTTTTGATATTTTTAGCAAGGGAATCCGGTTTCAGCATACGCCGCAATGTGGAGTCTCCCGGCCGTAAGGGGACCGGCTTTCGCAAGCTGTCTGTGCCCCTGGCGCTGGTATCTAATACGGCGGCCGTGTCAGCATCTTCGCCCATGTTGTTGCTGCGTATCACTACCGGTTGGATGGCGCTGTCCGGTTTAATGATCCCAGAATACAGGGTATCAGCTACCATATACAACGTGTCTTTGCTTCTTTCCAGTATCAGCAGTGGGTGCTGCGTAGCCAGCACGGTTTTATTAGCCTGGTTTACCTTACCATAATTGGCCAGCAGCGACATTTTGTTAGCGGTATCCCGGTACACCATGTTACCGGTAGCGTAAGAATACCCGGTAGTCTTATCTGTTTCGATATTATCTGCCGTAATGGTGCTGGCGCTGTCTACGATCGTAGGGCGGTTGCCGAAGTTGCCATATCCCGTTTCTGTGTTGTAGTAACCGGAGGAGGTGTACATTAGCGTCTTGCCGTCATTGATCGTTGTAGGGGCCACCATCGTGGCTATCTTGGTATCGGTATTATACAGCAGTGTATCCGTTGTAAGCGTGTATTGCGGATCTACCAGCAGCACATCATGTTTGAAGTATACATCTTTGGTGTCAGCATAATAAAAACCTTCCCGGCTGGTCAGCACGCTGGCGCCGTTCACCAGTTTACCGCCCTGTTCATAAGTGCCTATACGGGCATTCATGTCGTATTGCAGCTCCGGACCGGTAATGATCACCTTACCATCTGTGAGGCGTGCGTTGCCTCTGAGGGTGGCCATTTTGGTATTGCCTTCGTAATGCAGGTAATCGCCATACACCTGTACACTGTCTGCCTGGTTGATATGTACATGACCGTAAGCGTCCAGCTGATTGGTAAGGCCATTCTTGAAAGCGCTGTCGCAGTAGATGGTAGTATTGCCCTGGCGGAAGGCCGCATGCCCTATAAAGCGGGCCAGCTGCACAGAATCCCTGGTAATATTGTTCAGGGTATCTGCGTGCAGGATGTGTATCACCGACGAGCTGTCTCCCCGTTGCGCCATGGCCGGTTTGATCCCTAACAGGCAGATGCCTGCGAGGATAAGCACATATCTTATTAAATGCTGCATCTTCTTATAGATCATTATTTCACTGCCACTGTTGTATCAGACGGGATAGGCTTTACTTTATCTTTTTTGCCGAACAGGGAGAAGTGCACGTAACGTTTCGGGTTCACGCGCAGGTCTTCCAGCAGTTTGTTTAGGCTGCCCAGGGAGCTTTGGAGGTTGTTATATACCTTTTTGTCGTTCATTAGCAATCCCAGTGATCCGTCTGTGCTGTTCAGCTTTGTCATCATTGCGTTCAGGTTGGAAACGGTTTGCTGCAGGTCAAGCAGGGAAGAGTCCAGTTTCCCGTTGGCCAGGGCGCCGGTGGTCTTTTCTGCATTGTCCAGGATGGCGGTTATCTTGTCGTTGTTCTTCTTCAGATTATCTGTAATGGAGGCCAGGTTGTTAAAGGTAGCCTGTACATTTCCACGGTCAGGGTCCATCATGCCGTTCAATGAAGCGGCGGTATGCGAAAAGCTGCCCATGGTAGTGTTCAGGTTTGCTATTGCGGAGCGCAGGTTACCCTTGGTGGTGGTGTCAAACAGGGCGTTAACGGTCAGCAGCACAGAATCCACTGCAGAAAGGGTGGTTTCCAGCTTCTTGGCCAGGGGGCTCAGCTGCTCCTTGAGGGCGTCTGTAATCGAGCCGTCTACGGCAGCATATACGGTATCCCCGTCATTCAGATATTCGTTGGAGTTACCAAAGTCGATCTGTACGGCTTTCATGCCCAGCAGGTCGCTGGTGATACGTGCTACTGAATTACGCGGTATCCGTACCTTCTTTTTCGTTATACGCAGTGTCACCAGTATTTTGCCTGCATTGTTATCCATGACATCCAGGTTGGACACGCTGCCCACCTTCAGGCCGTTCACCAGCACAAAGTTGGCGGGCTGCAGGCCGTTTACCTGTTTATATACGGCATAGATGGTTTTGTCGGAGGAAAAGAGGCTTTTGCCTTTGAGTAGATTAAAGCCAAGCACCAGGAGTGTAATAGCTACAACGGTCAGAATGCCTACCTTGGTTTCATTAGATACTTTCAGCATGAGATACGAATACGTTCGGTGCAAAAGTAATCCAAAATCTGATATACCAATTCCAAATCCGGGGTACCCCATCCCTCATGCCGGGTTTCCGGGTATGGGATAGTATAAAAGGATCAGGATCAGCCTTCTGTAGAAAAGCTAAATTTATATTAAAAGGTGGCTTAGGTTATGGTGACGGGGTTGGCAGAAGTCTTAAAATCGGGGTGTATTCGGAGTCAGAAACGTTAACGGGGGATCAGAGTTGCGCATCCAGACGAAGGCCATTTTTGTACGGGACGACAAAAGCATCACGGAAGCCGACTCGCTTTGCTTTACGCAAAGCAGCCCCGGCTTCCGGCTCTGTTTTATAATTTCCCCAGATATATTTATTGAATCGTTTGCTGTTGATGATCACCTGCTCCTGTTCAACCGAGCCCCCCAGTTTTTTAAAAATGGAGGACCTGGTTGTGTATTTTTTATCGCTTACCAGCAGCTGCACCCGGTACCGTACATTGGAGGATACCGCTGCAGGCCTTGACGGCTGCCGGTACCCGGTTTCTATCACGGGCTGTACGGTGGGCTCAGGTACTACGGGCTGTGGCGCAGGCGCTACTTCTTCTTTAAAGTTGCCGAATTTTTCCAGCTCTTCTTTATAGCGTTTTACTGCTTTATAGATACAGTTGGCGGCTTCTTCCTGGCCATTGGCGGAGTTGAGGTAATCTTCTTCGTCAGGATTGCTGATAAAGCCCAGTTCTACCAGCACGCTGGGCATCGCGGTGGCTTGCAGCACCCAGATACCTTTTTCATTACGCTGACGGGCGCCGCGGCTGATCCGGCCCACTTTCGTGAATTCATCTTCCACCATAGTGGATAAACGAAGGCTCTGGTCAAAGAAAGCGTTGCGCAGGGTATTGAGCAATATGAAGGTCTCAGGGTCTGCAGCATCCATCACTTCCTTGGCCTCTTCAGAGTTGGCGTCCAGCACCATCACAGAGCTTTCTTTCAGCGATTCCATTTTAGCGTTGTTCTTGCTGGTGGCCCACACATAGGTCTCGGTGCCCTGGGCTTCGCTGGCGAAGTACTTATAGATAGGTTGTTTAACGGCTATCCTGCGTTTACCCTTTTTACGGTATACCGTTTTGTAGCCGGTTATTTTGCGGCCCTTGGGGGCAGAGCTGCAGTGAATGGATATGAAAAGGTCTCCCCGGGCATTATTGGCAATTTCTGCCTTGCGGCGGGGATCGTCAAAACGGTCCACTTTTCGTGTATACACCACCTTTACATCCGGCATGTTCTCCTCGATGATCTTCCCCAGCTTTAAGGCCACGTCGAGGGTGACCTCTTTTTCGGTGGAATAGCCTCCTCTTGCTCCAACGTCGGAGCCTCCATGACCGGCATCAATAACAATTGTTCTGAGTGGTTTGTCCTGTTTCCGGGGACCCGGCAGGTTCTTGGCCTGAATGAAAAAGGTACAGATAAATAGCGTTCCGCATCCTAAAATCCAAAGTCGGTTCCAGCGCATGTTTCTAATTTTAATGGGCTTTAGTTAGTCAAAAATTTAATTAAGGATAGTCAATTGCGAAATGTGAAACCCAGGTAAGATGTTGGGGTATGATCCACGTCCATCATCATCGTTCATCATTCGAAATTGATCATTCTCAATCAGGTTAGTTAATTATATCTTAATTCATCCGGGGCCCTGTATCACCCGGATGTCTTTTTCGTTTTACAGATGATTAATAAAATTATTTGTGCAAAATCATGTAGGTTTGTGCCCGCTTGACACAATGAGCCCTGACCACAAAAATAATTATAAAAAGCTTTTAAGACAGTACCTGTTCGTGGCAGGTACATTTGCCGCTTTTTTCCTTATTATAGATGCTTTTGCCAGTCCCGCGCCACATTCCAGGCGCTTTTTTAACAAAATTTTCACAGATACGGTGCCTGTAAAGAAGGATACCGTCCCCCTGAAACGCCTGCCTGTATCCGATTCCAGCAAAAGAAAAGATACCATTCCGCCCCCCAGGCCCGATACTACCCAGCCGGCAGATAGCACGGTTGTGGATACCATGTCCATGCCAAAGCTTTCGAAAGACAGCCTGGACGCCCCCGTGAACTATAAGGCCAAGGATTCGATCGTCCTGGTCATCCCCGATAAACGCTTCTATTTGTATGGCAATGCCAATACCAAATATAAGACAGTAGACCTTACCGCTGAACGGATGAACTTTGCGCAATCCACCGGCGTGCTGGAGGCCACTACTGCCCAGGACACCAGCGGCAAGCCCTTTGGCCGTCCGCAGATGAAGGATGGCGATCAGTCTTTCGACTCCGATACCCTGCGATACAATTTCAACACCCAGAAGGCGAAGATCTATCATACCCGCTCCCAGTACGGCGAAGGCTTTGTACACAGCCAGCAAACCAAACGGGAGGACGATAACACCATCTTCGGCTTTAAGAACGGCTATACCACCTGTAACCTTGACACTCCGCACTTCCAGTTCCGTGCGCGTAAGATCAAGGTGGTGCCGGATAAACTGGTGGTGTCTGGCCCCGCCAACCTGGAAATAGAAGGCGTGCCGACCCCCTTGTTCATCCCTTTTGCTATCTTCCCCATTACCCATGGTCAACGCTCCGGTATCCTGCCCCCGCAGTACGTGGTGAACGCCCAGAAAGGGGTGGGCCTGGAACAGGGAGGGTATTACGTAGGAATGGGGGAGTACTTTGACCTCACACTAAGGGGTGATGTGTATTCTTACGGCAGCTGGGCCCTCACGGCCAGTCCTACCTACCGGAAAAGGTACCGCTATAACGGCGGCTTTAATCTTAGTTTCGCTACCACCCGCTTTGGAGACCCTGCCGTGAAATCAGAGTTTACCCGTTCCCGTGACTTCAGGGTGACCTGGAACCACAGTATGGACAGCAAGGCCCGTCCTGGGGTGAATTTTGGCGCCAACGTAAACTTTGGTACCTCTTCCTATAATACGTATAACGTATTTGATTATTATACCCGCGTGAATAATAATATTGGTTCGTCCATCAGTTTTTCCAAAACCTGGCAGGGCAAGCCCTATAACCTGAGTGTCAGCCTCAACCACAACCAGAACCTGTCTACCAAAGATATCTTCATCTCATTCCCGGATGCGTCGTTCAACGTGAACACCATCTACCCCTTCCAGCCCAAGGAGATGGTGGGCACGCCAAAATGGTATCAGAAGATAGGCGTTTCGTACAGCACAGTGCTGCGAAACAGCGTGAATTTTAAGGATACCATGTTCCTGAAAAAGGAGATGTTCGATCGTCTG
>Ga0209257_1002512_pt1 | contig 18042 bp, 17 predicted proteins | sample AraplaCvi_mCL_r2_FD_184277 | JGI IMG/M metagenome (GOLD analysis project Ga0209257, IMG submission 184277) | Arabidopsis root microbial communities from North Carolina, USA - plate scrape MF_Cvi_mCL_r2 (SPAdes) (version 2) | ecosystem: Host-associated > Plants > Roots > Endosphere | place: USA...
ATCCACGGCCGCACCGGCTTCGATACCTTCAGCAAGCTGCTGCCGGTGTTCCGCCAACGCAGCTTCGCGGGCAGCGACCTGCTCAAGCCGCCGTATCGCGGCATGGTCAACACCATGATCCGGTGGCTGTCGAAGTGACCGTGCAGCGCGTCGTCGCGACGCGCTGATCGCCGCGAATCTTCCTGATCGACACGGGACATCACGCGTGATGTCCTGCCGGCGTCGCGCGTCAGTACGACGCGCGATGTCACTTCGATCAGGAGCACTTGATGAAATCGATCCAATCGCGTCGTGGGACGGCGTGGCGGGCCATGCCTTGCATCGGCCTGCTGGTCCTGATGACCACGGCGCCGCTCGGCTGCGCCGTGCAATCCCCGGATGCAAGGTCCGCTACCGCAGCGCAGAACACGGCCACGCCGGCCGATGCAGAAGCCATCGACGCCGAAGCCATGGCCGCGCTCGACCGCATGGGCGCGTACCTGCGCAGCCTGAAGTCGTTTTCGGTCAAGGGCGACAGCACCTTTGACCTGGTCACCGAAGAGGGCGAGCTGGTCGAGATTCCCGGCACGCTGGACTACCAGGTGCGCGTGCCAGATGGCTTGCGCATGCGGGTTCGCAGCGACCACAAGGAACGCGACCTCTATTACGACGGCCACGCGCTCACCGTCTACGGCCCGAAGGACAAATACTTCGCGACCGTCGATGCGCCGGCCACGCTGCATGAGCTTGTGAACGTCGCCGCGTCGAAGTACGGCATCGAGCTGCCGCTCGCCGACCTGTTCCTATGGGGCACGAAGCAGGCGCCGACATCCGCACTGGGCAGCGCCGTCGCGGTCGGGCCGGCCACCATTGGGGGCGTGCCGACGCACCAGTACGTGTTCCGCCAGGGCGGAACGGACTGGCAGGTATGGATCGCCGATGGCGCACGGCCCGCGCCGCGCCGGATCGTCATCACGACGACGACGGACCCGGCGCGTCCGCAGTACGCCACGACGCTGACGTGGGACACCTCGACCGTTCCCGCGCCGTCCACGTTCGCATTCACGCCGCCGCCCGGCGCACGGCGCATCGATCTGGTTCAGGTCGCCGCAATCGAGGAGAAATCGCCGTGAGCAGTTACCGCTTCGCCATCCTTCTACCTGCGCTGGTCGCATCGGCCGGACTGCTGTCGGTGCGGACGGCCGATGCTCGCGGTCAGTTCGTGCGCGGCGCGAATACCAGCGTGAACCGCAGTTTCGACAACCGTGGCGTCGAGAACCGCAACATCAACGTGAACCGGAACGTGAACGTCAATGTCGACGACCACGGCTGCTGCGACCATCACGACAACTGGTACTACGACCATCCCGTGGCGACCGCGGCCGCCGTCACAACGACCGTCGCGGTGACGGCCGCGGCGATCGGGTCGATCGTGCATTCGGTGCCGCCGTCGTGCGCTTCCGTCGTCGTCAACGGCATCGCGTACCAGCAGTGCGGAAGCACGTGGTACCAGCCGCAGTACATGGGTTCCTCGGTCCAGTACGTGGTAGTCGTCGCGCCGCGCTGATGCCGATGACGCGCCCCTTCGTCGTCCACGGCGAAGGGGCGCATTGGTTCAGTTCGAAGCGAATTCGCGCAGCGCCTGCACCGTGCGCGCAACGTCCTCGTCGCCGATGTCGAGGTGCGTGACCAGACGAATCGCCGGCGTGTAGCCGATGGACACGCGGATGCGGGCGTCGTCCAGCGCGCGGCGCAATGCACCGTGCTGCTCCACCGGCACGTCGATGAACACCATGTTGGTGTGCTGCGCGACGACCTGCACGCCGGACAATCCCTGCAATCCTTCGGCCAGCCGCGCTGCGCGGGCGTGGTCGTCGGCCAGTCGCGCGACGTGATGATCCAGCGCATGGGACGCGCCTGCGGCGAGCAGCCCAGCCTGGCGCATGCCACCGCCGACGACCTTTCGCCAGCGCTTCGCCGATTCGACCAGTGCACGCGTGCCGAGCAGCACCGAGCCGACCGGCGCGCCGAGTCCCTTCGACAGACACACAGACACGCTGTCGAAGTATTTCGTGATCTCGCGCGGCGCGACGCTCAGCGCCACGGCCGCGTTGAACATGCGTGCGCCATCCAAGTGCAGCGCGAGACCGCGGCGGTCGCACAGCGCGCGCGCTTCGGCGAGGTATTGCAGCGGCAGCGCACGGCCGTGCCAGGTGTTTTCCAGGCACAGCAATCGCGTGTGCGCGAAATGCGGATCCACCGGCTTGATCGCGCGCTCCACGACATCCAGCGGCAACGTGCCATCGGGTGCGTGCACGATGGGCTGCGGCTGGATCGAACCCAGCACCGCCGCGCCACCGCCTTCGTATTTGTAGGTGTGCGCGTCCATGCCGACGATGTACTCGTCGCCGCGCCGGCAATGCGCCATCAGGCCGATCAGGTTGGATTGCGTGCCGCTGGGCACGAACAGGCCGGCCTCGAAGCCCAGTTCATCGGCCAGTCGCGCCTGCAGCGCGTTGACCGTCGGATCCTCGCCGTACACGTCGTCGCCGACGGGCGCGCGCATCATCGCCTCGCGCATGGCGTCGGTGGGCTGGGTGACGGTGTCGCTGCGAAGGTCGATCCAGTGCATGGCGGCGGCTTGCTCGGAGTGAACGCTGAGTATGCCGCGCGGCGCGGCCGGGTGGCATTGCCGAAGCGGTCGCCGATAGCCGCTACACTTCGCGGCATGAAGATCGCCAGCTGCAAGTTCTGTTAGCAATTCACAACGATTCATATCGTTGCGCCATTACCTCTAGGTAATTGTTTTTGCGAAAGAAAGTGCTTCACAACGTGTCTGGTTGTTGCGTATCTTTGCAGCCAACGCGGGTAGCCAGATGGGTAGCCAAGATCAGTCGGCTCCTAGCTATCCACAGGGGCGCGACTGCATGGCTAAGACAACCAACCTTCTCAGCGACATTCAGATCAAGCGCTGGATTGCAAAAGGCGAGCCGGTAGCGAAATCCGATGGCGACGGCCTGACATTCACGCTTTCCAAAGGCGGGACCGCCGCTTGGGTTCTCCGCTACCGGAATGGCGGACGCCGCAAGGAACTCACCCTAGGCAACTATCCTGACCTCGGCCTCGCTGCCGCACGCGAAAAGGCGCGCGCCCACCGGGTGGCCATCGACGATGGCCGCGACCCGGCCGCCGAGAAACAGGAGAAGAAGACCCGCGCAATGACCGCATGGACGATGCGAGAGTTAGTGGCTGATTACCGGGACAAATGCCTAAAGGAACCGGCTTTCGCTCCGGTGACGATCAAGTACCGGAACTACGACTACGATGACGTCGTGCTGCCTCGCCTTGGCTCGCGGGAGGTTCAGCGTGTCACGACGACCGACATCGTATCGGTCCTGATCGATATCAAGCGGACATGGACGATCACAAGGCGGATCAAGACCACGATCTCCCAGCTTTTCGACCATGCCATTGCCTTGTGCATCGTCCCGGCAAATCCTTGCGCCGGCATCAAGATGAGCGCCCTCAAAGGCAATCGGCCGCTGGTTCGCAAGCGAGTGATGCTGTCCGAAGCCGAACTCCGGACGTTGCTGCCGGACATCGAAGTGATCGGTATGGAGAACGCCCTCGCCTTTCGCATTCTGCTGGCCACCTGCGTCCGCACGTGTGAACTGGTTAAGGCGAAGAAGACTGACATCGACCTGAAGCGCGGGGTTTGGTGGGTTCCGGATGAGAACGTCAAGACGCGCACCGGCTTCCTCGTGCCGCTGACCCCTACCGTCGTTGGCTGGTTCCGCGAGTTAGTGGACCTTTCCGGCGGCTCGGAGTACTTGCTGCCCGCCCGGCAGGAGCGGCGCCGGCGTAACAAAGGCGGTGATACCCATACCGCCGAAACGACCCTGTGGGCGGCCATCCAGCGCGCCTTCACTCGCAATGAGATCGAAGTCCGCCGGTTCACGCCCCATGACACCCGCTCCACGGCTAAGGGGCACATGCGAAACATGGGCGTCTCCCGGGAAATCTCCGAGGTTGCTCTCAATCACGTCTTGAAGGGTATGGACGCAATCTACGACGTGCGCGAGGAAATCCCGGAGCGACGCGAGGCATTGGAGAAGTGGGCCAACTTCATCGTTGCCTGTGAAAGCGGCGATCCCTATCCCGCGTCGGCGCCCAATGTCGTCCCCTTCCGGCCCGCCGCGTAGTTCGCCGGCCCATCTGTGAAAAGCCCCGTGGAACTCCTTGCAAGTTACCGCCGCGTTCGTCTGCAGGACTACTTGATCGAGCAACGATGCGGCGTCGATCGTGACAAGCAGATCGCCATCTTCTCGAAGGTCTATAGCGGCGAACTCACGGCCTTCACTACTCTTCCTCCGGCGCTGCCCCCTACCGATGTCAACATGAGGTCGGTGCTGCGCTACGCCATGAATGAGGTGAACCACGAGCGGGAGGTCCCGGCGCTATCGAACCGCAAGATCAAGGACGAGATCGGTAAGGCTGCGGCCGGTCGAGACGCGGATTGGCAGGTCCTCGACAACTTGATTCTGCTTGTGCCTACCGCTGCCTCACTTCCACACACGCCGGCAAAGGCTGTTCAGCGGGAACCCGCACACAAAGAAAACATCCTCGCAGCCATCCGAGAGTTGGGTTATGACCCGATTCGTCTGCCGCGTCCCGACGGCAACGATGGTGTCAAGAAGGAGGTCAAGATTCACGTCGGCAATGCGATTCCCGACGGGGCCTTCAAGAAGGCTTGGCAAGCACTGCGAGACGAACGCTCGATCCAAGAAGACTGACCATGCCCCAAGCACCCTGCTACGGATTGGAGCAGGGATGACCGTAGATTTGGATGACGGTGGCTGACGCCTAATTCGCTGGCACAAACCAGCAATGAGGCGAAACATGCAGCACGTCATCCAACTCGACCTTCCCACCGAAGGCAAAGTCCGCTATCCGGCGATCAAGCGTGTCACCGGCATTGAGGCTCGTTCCACGATCTGGCGCTGGGAGAAGGCCGGCAAGTTCCCCAAGTCCATCCGGATCACGCCCCGCCTGACGGTGTGGGATGCCGGTGAGGTGCGCGCGTGGCTGGCCGACCCGATCGGCTGGGCCAAGGCTGGGCGCATCGAAGCAGGGGGCGTAACCATGGCCACCAATCCCTTCACCGAGGTCAAGTACGTCAACATCAAGCACATCGCGGCTCTGCACATGATCCGCGAGCTCATTGGCCATCTTGCCTACAAACGCCTCGTCATCGCGCCCGAACTGAGCCACACCGATCTGGACGACGTGGTGCAGTTCCTCGAAGCCGTCGGCGCCACGTTCAAGTCGACCTCCCCGGAGGCTGGCTAATGGACACCACGCCCAACCTCATCGAGATCGGCAATGCCATCCGCGACCAGCTGCACGCGCTTGTCGGCTGCCTCGATCCCAAGTTCGCCGCCAATGTCGTCGTGAACCTCGAAGGCGCCCGCCGTGAGGTGCTCCGATACCGCGAGCGCCTGATGCACTCGGATTCGGAAGGCGGCCCGGAGCCGCCGGCGACGACACCGTGATTGTTCGTGGCCCGAAACCGGTCTCCGGTTACTACGTACTCAAGAATGACATTGCCCGCGATGAAAGCCTCAGCTGGGCCGCTCGCGGGCTTCTCATTCGCCTGCTGACCTGTGAGGACGGTTGGCAGGTATGCATTTCCGCACTGGTCAAAGAGACGAAGGAGGCCCGCGTCAGCAGCGGGCGGGACGCGGTCTATGCGCTGCTGAAGGAGCTGGAGACAGCGGGCTACGTGACGAAGGTTCAGGGCCGCTTGCCCAGCGGCAAGATGGGCGCGATTGACTACCGCGTCTCGGAACTGAAATCCGTCCCCGATTTGGGCGTCGCCCCACCGCTTCCGGATGAGCCGGATACGGTCAATCCGACACAAAGGATTACCAAAGCCTCAAGAAGTACCAACGAAAGCAACTACTCCGTAGAGGCTCATCGCAAAATTTGCGATGCAGCCGAGTCCGCAAAACCGAACTCCCGGCAGGTGGGGAAAAGGGCCAAGCCCGGGGAGAGCAGCCATCCGATCTACGGCGAACAGCTTGCCAAGCTGGTTGCCGACGGGGTCTCCGAAAAGCGGGCGCGCGGCTGTCTGGCAACGCTGCTCAAGGTAGTTTGCCAAGAAGGAGCTATCGAGATGTTGGAGGGCTTCCGCAGCGATGGGTTGGAAGGAGCTTCCCTGATCGATGTGATCATGACGTATGCCTACGGGGAGATGGACCACTAGACCCCATCCATACCGAGGCCGTCCTAGATCAGTTGGCGCACAAGGGGATGTTCAGCTCTCTCGAGGCTCACTGAGGGCTCACTGAGGGCTCATTGAGGATTCAGCACTTGAGCGATTGCTCCAAGAGGAGGAACAAGATAAATCGAGAATGGTCGCGCTGTCCCGGCTGTGTCCCACGGGACAGCACGTGGACAGCGCATATCGCCTGCCGAGCCTCCACCGAGAACTATGCGGAAAGAGGCGGGATAAGGACAGGCGCCATGTGCGGAAATGGTACGACACCGAAGAAGATCGGATTGCTCTGACATGACCACCAAGAGGCAGTCGCCCCGTATGTCCGCGAACTCTCTGTCGAGGGCGGGGGTTGGTCGTCCGACCAAGTATCAGCCTGCTTATGCAGAACAAGGACGCAAGCTTGCTCTGCTCGGTTTGACGGACAACGAAATGGCCGACTTCTTCGGGGTCTCGGAACAGACCGTCAACAACTGGAAACGCGCTCATCCCGAGTTTTTTGAGTCCATAAAGGCCGGCAAGATCGGCGCGGATGTTGCCGTGGCCGACAGCCTTTTCCGAGCTGCTGTCGGTGGCGGAACCGTCACCGAGCTCAGGGAGGAAGCGGACGCCGAGGGAAACGTCATCACCAGAAGGACGGTCAGGGAGGTTCAGGCGAACGTCACGGCGCAGATATTCTTCCTGAAGAACCGCCAGCCGAAGAGATGGCGTGACAAGGTTGACGTTGAAGATACGACGCCGGCCAATGCCATGACTCAGAAGGCTGACGTGTTCGCCAAGATCATGTCCGAGGCCCGAGCACGTCAGCGGCAAGTCCTGATTAAACGTGGCCTCCTCACCAGCTCGGCGTCGGGTGACGAGGGCGAGTGAGGATGGCGGCAAACCCGCCTACGTGCTGTGCGGCCGCGCTTAGCGGGCGCCCGACGCCGGCACTAGGATGGACATTGCCGGCCAAGGGGAGGATGGGTATTCGCCTCGCCACCGGGTTATGGCAATTCTAGTGAGTTACACGGGTCCCGGGAGACTGTACCGTCCAGACTCTGGCCGCCGCGGGCATCTACAGATACGCGAAGCCTTGTTCTCACGGATGGGTTAGCGCGGTCGGCCTCGCTCCCGCCACAGCTCACGGACCATTTCCTCAATGGTAGGCCCTCGATCGTCGTCGCGAACTTGGATGAATTGCACGACGTCCTCACCAAAACGACCGCCTTGTCGGTTTTGTTTAGGCTCAGCCGCGTGAATAAGAATCGCCTCGATGTGGTCCAGAACTCCAGCATGAGTCGAGTGCCGACCATCGGACTCAGCCGCGAGATTCCCGCTCTGATTGACCTTGCGAGTCCCAAACCAAGAGAACTGATTCCAGCGCCCGGCAAGCGCGCCACGCTTATGTTGCTTAAGGCGATTGAATAGCTTCTGGTTTCGAGCGCCCGCTTGGCCGACATAGACCATCTGATAGTCGGCATAAAGAACGTAGACGCCAGACTGCTCGCGAAAGTCCGTTGGATCAGCCGATATGTTCCGGGCCGGAACCCCTAACAAAGTGCCGGCGTTGTTGCCTACTCCCCAGAACACGTCCCTCTCGTGCCAGAACAGCCCGTAGTTCTTTATAAGCAAACGATCCCCCTTAAGCCGAGCCGCGAGGGGGATCGGTTCGGCAGGATTGTAGGCCACGACGCGAACGCTACAAGCTCCCATGGTAATGGCGGATGGAGACTGAGAGCCCGAGGAACCCGCCCCCCCCAATCGGGCGCACGCGGGTCGTTTCCGCGTCGGGATCAGTCAGGCGCCGCCCGCCCCCCCGGGACATGAGTAGCCATCGGTTATTCTTTACGGATGAACGTACCTCGGGGAGCTGCTGTGGCACAGAACGACAATAATGGCGGCACTCTCGGCTTTGAGGCTGAGCTTTTCAGGGCGGCAGACAAGCTGCGCGGCAATATGGAGCCCAGCGACTACAAGCACGTCGCGCTAGGACTGATCTTCCTGAAATATATCTCCGACGCCTTCGAGGCTCGCCACGCGGAACTGCTCGCCGAGGATCCTGCTGCCGCCGAAGATAAGGACGAATACCTAGCCGACAACATCTTTTGGGTGCCTAAGGAGGCGCGCTGGTCGCACCTGCAAGCTAATGCCAAGCAAAGCAGCATCGGCACACTGATCGATGATGCGATGCGAGCGATCGAGAAGGACAACGAGTCGCTCAAGGGCGTGCTTCCCAAGGATTACGCTCGCCCAGCACTAAATAAGGTGATGTTGGGCGAGCTGATCGACCTGATTTCTGGCATTGCGCTCAACGAAAGCGGTGACAAGTCCCGCGACGTTCTAGGTCGGGTGTATGAATACTTCCTCGGCCAGTTCGCCGGCGCGGAGGGGAAACGCGGCGGCGAGTTCTACACCCCGCGTTCGGTTGTGCGCACTCTGGTCGAAATGCTCGAACCGTATACCGGACGCGTGTATGACCCGTGCTGCGGCTCGGGCGGCATGTTCGTCCAGAGCGAAAAGTTCGTTGGTGAGCATGGCGGGCGTATCGGCGACATCGCTATCTACGGACAGGAAAGCAACTACACCACTTGGCGGCTGGCGAAGATGAACCTCGCAGTGCGCGGCATCGACAGTGACATCCGCTGGAACAACGAGGGCAGCTTCCACAAAGACGAGTTGCGGGAGCTGAAAGCTGACTTCATCCTCGCCAACCCGCCGTTCAATATTTCCGACTGGGGCGGCGAGCGTTTACGAGACGACGTGCGCTGGTCCTTCGGTGCGCCACCTGTTGGAAACGCCAACTATGCGTGGCTTCAGCACATCTTCCACCACCTCGCTCCGCGCGGCTTTGCCGGCGTGGTGCTGGCCAATGGTTCGATGAGCAGCCAGCAAAGCGGAGAAGGCGACATCCGCAAGGCGATGATCGAAGCTGGCGCGGTCGATTGCATGGTCGCGTTACCGGGGCAGTTGTTCTACTCCACGCAGATTCCGGCCTGTCTATGGATTCTGGCCAGGGATCGCAGCAACGGACTAGTGAAGAACAGCAAGCTGCGCGACCGTCGTGACGAGATCCTGTTCATAGACGCCCGCAGTATGGGCGTGCTGGTGGACCGCACCCGGCGTGAGCTGACCAATGACGAGATCGCCAAGATTGCGGCGACCTACCATGCATGGCGTGGCGAGCAGGACGCGGGCGACTACGCAGACGTACCCGGATACTGCAGATCTGCCTCGCTCGGTGAGGTCCGCAAGCACGGTCATGTGCTGACGCCCGGGCGCTATGTTGGTGCGGTTGCGCAGGAAGACGATGGAGAGCCGTTCTCCGAAAAGATGCAACGCCTCTCAGTGCAGTGGCGCGAACAGCAAGCAGAAGCTAAGAAGCTCGATGCACTCATTGAGGCCACCTTGTCGGAGCTTGGCTATGGCGGGTGATTTGACCCTTCTCTCACTTGAGGAGTGCCTTGATGCGCTTATTGACTATCGCGGCAAGACACCCCGCAAGGTGGAATCCGGCATTCCGTTGATCACCGCCAGAGTGGTCAAGGCTGGGCGCATTGAGAGCCCCGACGAATTCATTGCTCAAGAAGATTATGAAGCGTGGATGACGCGCGGCTACCCCGAGATCGGCGATGTGGTCCTCACAACCGAAGCGCCGCTCGGCGAGGTCGCGCAGATCAAGTTCTTGCCTGTTGCACTAGCGCAACGCATTGTAACTTTGCGCGGCAAGCGCAATTTGCTAGATAACGGTTATCTGTTGTATCTGCTGCAATCGCGCGAGATGCAGGAGAAGCTAGTCGGCCGCAGCTCCGGCACAACGGTCACTGGCATCAAGCAAAGCGAACTTCGCAAAATCGAAGTCGCGTTGCCTCCCCTCGGCGAGCAACGCGCCATCGCACGCATCCTCGGCGCGCTGGACGACAAAATTGAACTCAACCGGCGCATGAATCAGACGCTCGAGGCCATGGCTCGTGCATCGTTCAAGTCATGGTTCGTTGATTTCGACGGAGTGGATGAGTTCGAGGAATCGGATGGGGGGTTGATTCCGAAGGCATGGCGAGTATCTACGGTCGGAGAAGAAGTGTCGGTGTTGGGCGGCTCCACGCCGAGCACCAAGGAAGCTGAGTACTGGGACGGTGGCACTCACCACTGGGCGACACCCAAGGATCTGTCCTCGCTCGTGTTTCCCGTGCTGCTGGGTACCGAGCGCAAGATCACTGATTCCGGTTTGGCGAAAATCACCTCGGGCCTACTGCCTGCCGGAACTTTGCTGCTTTCGTCGCGTGCACCAATTGGCTACTTGGCAATTACGGAAGTACCGACCGCTATCAACCAAGGCTTCATCGCCATGAGGTGTGAGGGCGCGCTGCCCAATGTATTTATGCTGCACTGGTGCCGCGAGAATATGGACGCAATCGTCGGAAATGCCAACGGTTCAACCTTTCTTGAAATCAGCAAGGGCAATTTCCGTCCACTACGCATTGTCGTTCCACCTGCGGAGACCGTGCACGCGTTCGCGCAACAGGTGGTGCCGTTGCACCGGCGCATCGTCGAGAACGAATGCGAAGCTAGAACCTTAGCCCTCCTTCGAAACACCCTGCTACCAAGGCTTCTTTCCGGTGCGTTGCGGGTTGGCGCGATCACTACCTCCGGGTCGGAGGCTGATTGATCGATGAGACCACAACTTGATGCTAGTCGGTACGATGCTTGTCCGCCGTATAACGATTGGCTCGATGAGCAGTATTCTGTCAGCAAAGGCCAGCTAGACATATTTGGTTATCAGCCGCGTGCTAGCGCGGTGTTATTCATCATGAGCCCTGATACCTATGAGGCAGCCTTCTCTGACTTCATGCAGCAGCGTGAAGAGGGAATCAAGGAAGCTGTCCTCAGTGGATTCCCAACACCGATAGCGTATTACTTTTATCGTTTTGAGCATGGGTACGAGAACGATCTCCAGCGACTGCACTTCCTTCGGGATACTTGGGAAGCTGTTGTCGACGTACTCCACGGCCTTGCGGTGGCTGAGCTTAGGCATCGGCGAATTGGCATGGCGGATCCACTCAAGTTCAAGAATTTGCTGACCGATAGCGTCGCAAAGCGACTTGAGAACATAGAAGAGATCGCAAGGCAGATCGTAGCTTCTGGCGGAACTCCTGAGTTCCAGAGAATTCTGTCCGTCACGACGCTCGCCACGATGCGGGACTTGAATCAATCGCGTAATGCTTTCTCACATGGCGCTGCGCAGTCCGAGTCTCAAGCTAGGGACTGGATCAATCAGTGCCGGGACGACGTTATTGATGTCTTGGAGGACCTGCTAGACCTGCAGAGCGTGCAGATTGCTAGGTATCTGCATCAGCCCGATGCAGTCACTATGCGTTGCGAAACGTTCAAAGGGCATAGCGCGGCAAAGACTATAAGAAATTTTTCTTTGAGCCCGACTCAGGTGGCTGATTCCTCGCGCTACTTCCAGCGAGATCACATGCTCGTAGTTCTTTGCGGCGAGATTCTCAGCCTCCGTCCCTCGGTCCATTTTCGTGAGGACGCAAATGGGCATATGACGAGGCTATGCGTGCTGAGAAAAACCCACGGCGAAGCGCCTAATCGAACTATTGAGTACGCGGTCGTTGGCGAGGCCGCGTCCCACACGCTGGATCGCTCAGTCTTTTCTGCTGAACTTACGGAGATTCGGCGACTATTCGGCATGGGGGATGACTGAGTATGGCAACGTCCAAAGCACTCGGAGAATGAAGATGGCCTTCTTGTCTGAGGCTGCCGTTGAACAAGCACTGCTGGAGCAGCTCGGGAAGCTCGGGTATTCCGTTACTTCGGATGACGTAATTGGTCCGGACGGGGAAGCGCCGGAGCGCGAGAGTCATGATGTTGTGGTGTTGCGCCAGCGGCTGGCCGACGCCGTTGCTCGGCTCAATCCGCATCTGCCGCCAGAGGCGCAGACTGATGCCATTCGCAGGCTCACGCAAACGGTTTTTCCCGTCATATTGGAAGAGAACCGTCGCATCCATACGCTGCTGACAGAAGGCGTGGATGTCGAGTATTACGGTGACGACGGTGTGCTAATGGCTGGGAAGGCGGCGCTGGTGGATTTTGATCAACCGGAACGCAACGACTGGCTGGCAGTACGGCAGTTCGTGGTTATCAACGGGCAAGCCAATCGCAGGCCGGACGTTGTGTTGTTCATCAATGGCCTGCCATTGGCTGTGATCGAACTGAAAGCTCCGGGCAATGCTGGCGCACATCTGGCGGGCGCGTTTAACCAGCTGCAGACCTACAAACAGCAGATTCCGGCACTGTTCCACACCAATGCACTTCTGGTCACCTCTGACGGCATTGTCGCGCGAGTGGGCTCGCTCTCGTCCGATCTGGAGCGGTTCATGCCGTGGCGCACTGCGGACGGCAAGGCAGTTGCGCCCAAAGGCTTGCCTGAGCTTGGAACCTTGATTGAAGGGGTGTTCGAACCTTGTCGCTTTCTTGATCTGTTGCGCCATTTCGTCGTCTTCGGCGAAACCGGCAGCGGCTTAACCAAGATCGTCGCTGGCTATCACCAGTACCACGCTGTCAACCGGGCCATCGATTCGACGATTCGCGCCGCCGCTAGTGCTATTGGCGATGAACCGGCGGATTACGCCCTGCCCAGTGTTGTGACCCAGACCAAGGGCGACAAGCGCGCGGGCGTGATCTGGCACACTCAGGGTTCCGGTAAGAGCCTGCTGATGGCCTTCTATGCCGGTCGGCTGGTGAAACACTCGGCGATGGAGAACCCAACGTTGGTGGTGCTAACCGATCGCAATGATCTGGACGACCAGTTGTTCGCGACGTTTTCGATGTGCCGTGACCTCATTCGCCAAACGCCAGTGCAGGCCGAAGGCCGTGAGCATTTGCAGCAACTGCTGGCTCGGGCATCGGGTGGCGTGATCTTCACCACCTTGCAGAAGTTCGGTGAGCTAGCTGAGCCGCTGACAAACCGGCGTAATGTCGTGGTTATCGCGGACGAGGCACATCGGTCGCAGTACGGCTTTCGCGCCAAGATGGATGTCAAGACAGGTGACGTGTCCTATGGCTTCGCCAAGTACCTGCGTGATGCGCTTCCAAACGCCTCATTCATCGGCTTCACTGGCACCCCAATCGAGGCGGCAGACGTCAACACCCCGGCGGTGTTTGGAAATTACATCGACGTCTATGACATCAGTCGTGCGGTGGAAGACGGCGCAACGGTGCCGATCTACTACGAATCGCGATTAGCGCGCATCGAGCTGGACGAGAAAGAGAAGCAGAATCTCGACGCCGAGGTGGAGGCATTCACGGAAGACGAGGCCGTCGCTGAGCAGGAAAGGCTAAAGGCGAGGTGGGCGACGGTAGAGAGGTTAGTTGGCACCGAGAAACGCCTCGAGCAGGTGGCGCATGACTTGGTGACGCACTTCGAAGACCGCGTCGCAGCTTTGGATGGCAAGGCCATGATCGTATGTATGAGCCGCCGCATCTGTGTGGCGCTGTACGAAGAGATCGTGAAACTGCGACCGGAGTGGCACAGCACCGACGATAACGGCGGGACCATCAAGATTGTGATGACTGGCGCAGCCAGCGACCCACCCGAATGGCAACAGCACATCGGCAACAAGGCGCGGCGCGACCTACTGGCTAAGCGCGCCCGCGATGCGAAAGACCCGCTTAAGCTAGTGATCGTGCGCGACATGTGGTTGACGGGCTTCGACGCGCCGTGCATGCACACGATGTATGTTGACAAGCCGATGCAAGGTCACGGCTTGATGCAAGCCATTGCCCGCGTGAACCGAGTGTTCCGCGACAAGCCGGCGGGGCTGGTCGTGGACTACATCGGCATCGCTCAGAACCTGAAGGCGGCACTGGCCCAGTATTCGGCGCGCGATCAGGAAACCACGGGGATTGATGAAGCCGAAGCTGTCGCGGTGTTGCTGGAAAAGTACGAAGTGGTACGCACCATGTACCACGGCTTTGACTACACCAGCTCCTTGAACGCCCTCCCCCAGCAACGGCTAGCAATGATGGCCGAGGCCATCGAGTGGATACTCGACAGTCAGCAGCAGTGGGCGGCGGCGGAGACGACTGCCGAGGGCAAGAAGAGCGCTCTGCGCAGCTATCAGGATGCGGTGCTGGCATTGTCGAAGGCGTATGCTCTGGCCTCGGCGTCGGACGAGGCGCGGGTCATCCGCGACGAGGTGGGCTTCTTTCAAGCCATTCGCGCCGCGCTGGCGAAGTCGGCCACGGGCTCCGGTGTTGCTTCACAGGAGCGAGATTTTGCCATCCAGCAGATCGTCAGTCGCGCGGTGATTTCAACCGAGATCGTGGACATCCTGAAAGCTGCGGGCATCCAGTCGCCGGACATCTCTATCCTGTCCGATGAGTTCCTCGCCGAGGTGCAGCAGATCCAGAAGAAGAATCTGGCGCTTGAGGCGTTACGCAAGCTCATCAACGACGGCATTCGTTCTCGCAGCAAGGCCAATATCGTCGAAACGAGGGCCTTCTCGGAGAGATTGGAGGGTGCCGTGGCGCGCTATCACGCCAACGCTATTACTACTGTCGAGGTGTTGCAGGAGCTGATCAAGTTGGCGAAGGACATCCGCGCGGCGCGGCAGCGCGGTGAGGAATCGGGTCTTTCCGACGAGGAGATCGCCTTCTACGACGCGCTCGCTGAGAACGAATCAGCAGCGCAAGCAATGGGCGACGGCAAGCTCAAGGTGATCGCGCACGAATTGCTGGTCAACCTGAAGGGAAACATTTCAGTGGACTGGGCGCACCGCGATTCGGCCCGCGCCCGGATGCGCGTGTTGGTCAAGCGCATTCTGCGCAAGTACGGTTACCCGCCCGGGTTGCAAGATTCGGCGGTGCAGATGGTGTTGCAGCAGGCCGAAGCCTTGTCGGCAGGATGGAGTGCATCAGGTACGGTAGGAGCCGTTGGTGCCTAACCACTATCCCAATCTCAATCCGGAGAAGGCGCTGATCTGGCGCATCGTCCATCGCGATAATCTGCCGTGGATTCTTGATAATGGCCTGCATTGCGGTAATGGCGGAACGCAGGCAGAGAACTGGATCAGCATTGGCAATCCGGAACTGATTGATAAGCGTGCCCACCATCCAGTGCCGCTGCCGCCGCGTGGATTCCTGAACGACTACGTACCGTTCTACTTCACTCCGTTTTCGCCGATGCTTCGCAACATCCATACCGGCTGGGGCGGTATCCAGAAGCGCCCTAACGAGGAAATCGTCATTCTCGTTTCCAGCCTGCACCACGTTGCCGCACGGGGCTGGCCATTCTTGTTCACTGACAGCCACGCCTACTACCAGTGGACGAACTTCTACTCCGACCTGACCGATCTGGACAAGATCGATTGGCCACTGCTTCAGGCGCGAGATTTCCGGCGAGACCCGGACGACCCGGCCAAGTTCGAGCGGTATCAGGCCGAGGCTCTGATTTACCGGCACTTGCCGATCAATGGCTTACTCGGCATTGTGTGCTATACGGATGAAATGAAGCTGGCGATTGAGCAGCAGCTTCATGCAAGAAATCTGAACTTGCCCGTCTATGTCCGTATCGGGTGGTATTTCTGATGATCACGTTCACTCAAGGCAACCTGCTCGAAGCTCGTGCTGAAGCGCTAGTCAACACCGTCAACACCGTGGGTGTGATGGGTAAGGGCATCGCTCTGATGTTCAAGGAGCGCTTTGCTGAGAACTTCCGCCGCTATGCCGCTGCCTGCAAGGCGAAAGAGGTGCGCACGGGCAGAATGTTCGTCACCGAGGTCCATGAGCTCGGCGGCCCGCGCTGGATCATCAACTTCCCGACGAAGCAGCATTGGCGCGGCGATTCGCGCATGGAATGGATCACGGAGGGGCTGCAAGACCTGCGACGCGTCCTGATCGAGAAGCAAATTAGTTCGGTTGCCATTCCGCCACTGGGCGCGGGCAACGGTGGTCTGGACTGGGCGAAAGTCCGTCCACAGATCGAGGAAGCGCTGGTCGGATTGGATACTGAAATCCTCGTGTTTGAGCCGACGCAGAAGTACCAGAACGTGGCCAAGCGCACTGGTTTAGAAAAGTTGACTCCAGCCCGCGCGCTCATCGCCGAATTGGTGCGCCGTTACTGGGTGCTGGGGATGGAATGCAGCCTGTTGGAGATCCAGAAGCTGGCGTGGGTCTTGGAACGCAATATCGAGCGCGCGGGTCTGACGCCCTTGGATTTGCGCTTCGCGCCGAACAAGTACGGCCCCTATGCTGATCGTCTACGCCATCTCCTAGAAGGGCTGGACGGCAGCTATCTGCACTGCGACAAACGCATTGGTGATGCCGACCCGCTGGACGTAATCTGGTTCGATGATGGACGCAAAGTCTTCGTCCAGACTTACCTCAAGAGCGAGGCCAAGGAATACGCCCCGGCCTTGGAAGCCACGGCGGCCATGATTGACGGCTTCGAATCGCCCTACGGCATGGAATTGCTGACCACCGTGGATTGGCTATTGTCGCAAGAGCAAGTCGAGCCAAACGTGCCCGCCATCCGCGAAGGCTTGCGTCGTTGGAGTGGCGGCGCCGATGCGGCTGCACGCAAGGACAGACTCTTCGACGACCGCGCTCTGAACATTGCGTTAGAACGGCTGATCGGTGAGCAGGGGCGCTCCTCGAGTCTACAACCGGCCTACTAGTCCGCCGTTCGTCTATGAGCTCATTGGGCCGGGTAACCTACGACCTCTAGCGCTCACAATCCGGGTAGCTAGATGGGTAGCTAGCCGCTTTATACCCCCAATTCCTACGCCTATCTTCTTGAATTAGAAGAGATAATCTATTGCGATGAAGATCGCCAGCTGGAACGTCAACTCGCTCAACGTGCGCCTGCCGCACCTGGAGCAATGGCTCGCCACGTCCTCGCCGGACATCGTCGCGCTGCAGGAAACCAAGCTGGAGGACGCGAAATTCCCGGACGATCCGCTGATCGCGATGGGTTATCGCAGCGTCTTTGCCGGGCAGAAGACCTACAACGGCGTGGCCGTGCTGTCGCGCGAGCGCGCGGTGGACGTGCAGATCGGCGTGCCGGGCTTCGAGGACGAACAGAAGCGCGTATTGGCCGCGACCGTCGGCGACCTTCGCATCGTCAACCTGTACGTGGTGAACGGACAGGACGTGGGCACCGACAAGTACGCCTACAAGCTGCGCTGGCTCCAAGCCGTGCACGACTGGCTGGCGCAGGAGCTGGTGACGCATCCGCGCATGATTGTCCTGGGCGATTTCAACATCGCGCCGGACGATCGCGACGTGCACGATCCGGCGGTATGGAACGACAGCCACATCCTCACTTCGCGCGCCGAACGCGATGCGCTGCAGCGCCTGTATTCGCTGGGTCTGCACGATTCGTATCGCGCGCTCAATCCCGAGGAAAGCCAGTTCAGCTGGTGGGATTACCGGCAGGGCGGCTTCCGCCGCAACCTCGGGCTTCGCATCGACCTGACGCTGGTGTCGGAAGCGCTGCGGCCGCACGCGGTGGCATCGGGGATCGATCGCGAACCGCGTACGTGGGATCGGCCGAGCGATCACGCGCCGGCGTGGGTGGAGTTGGGATAGGCGCGCGTCGCACCCCGACGTCGTTGTTTCCACGACGTCACGCCGCTTGAAGCTTCACACGGCCTGGCGCGTCATCCCGGTCACACCGTCATCCCGGCGAAGGCCGGGATCCAGGCTGTCACGGCATTACCGGTTCCGTGCGCTCATGCGCATGCAACAACGCCTCCAGCGCATTGCGCGGCAGCTTGCCGGTCTCGTTGCGCGGC
>Ga0209257_1002513_pt1 | contig 18041 bp, 20 predicted proteins | sample AraplaCvi_mCL_r2_FD_184277 | JGI IMG/M metagenome (GOLD analysis project Ga0209257, IMG submission 184277) | Arabidopsis root microbial communities from North Carolina, USA - plate scrape MF_Cvi_mCL_r2 (SPAdes) (version 2) | ecosystem: Host-associated > Plants > Roots > Endosphere | place: USA...
GTTTCATTGCAGGCGGTATTGTCCCACAAGCGGCAGCGATACCTGTAGCTACACCGGCTGCGCGATAGCGTCGGCGACCAGCCGCACCGCGGGCAACTGGCCGCGGCGGTGCGGCATCAGCAACGTGGTGGTCACGGTACCGGCCCGCCACTCCGGCAGTACCCGCACCACCTGGCCTGCGGTGATCGCTTCACTGCACAAGCGCTGCGGCAAGCAGGCGATCCCCAATCCTTGCTGCGCCGCCCGCAGCAACACCGTGGATTCGTCCGCATGCATGCGCGGCACCAGCGCCACTTCCACTATGTTGCCGTGATCGTTCTCCAATCGCCATGGGCCGCCGGACATGCTGCTGGCCAGGCCCGCGTGCCGTTCCAGGTCTTGCGGCTGTTGCGGCATGCCGCGCGCGGCCAGATACGCCGGCGACGCGACCAGGCAGACCGGATCGGATGCAACGCGCCTTTGTACCAGCCCGGAATCCGGCAAAGGGGCAAAGTGGTTGCGCACCGCGATATCAAAGCCTTCCTGCACCATGTCGACAAAGCGATCCGTTACGTGCAACGATACACGGATCTTCGGATGCGCTTCCGCCAGTTCAACCAAGGCCGTGGCTAGAATTGTCTGCGCCGTCGGCACCGAAGCTGTGATCCTCACCGTGCCGCTTGGCTCGGCCAGCCGCCCTTTCACCACGTCTTCCGCCGCATCGGCTTCGATCAGCATGGCCGCTGCGTGCCGGTAGAACTGCTGTCCCAGTTCCGTCACCGTGAAACGCCGGGGCGTGCGCTGGATCAGGCGCACGCCAAGGTCCGTTTCCAACGCTGCTACGCGCTTGGCCAACGTCGATTTGGGTGCGCCCGTATGGCGGGCCGCCTGGGCAAAACCGCCCTGCTCCACCACTTGCACAAAAAAGTAATAGTCGTTCAGGTTCCGCATTTATCGTCCACATACAGAGACTTTAGTTCCACATTAGACCATCTTTTCGAGCATCGTTCACGTACGTATATTTCCCCTGCCAATCAATCACAATGGAGAAATCGAATGGAACCAGTCATCTTTTATGGCGTACCGAGCGGCTGCTCGCTGGCATCGGTCATCGCATCCGAATGGCTTGGCCAGCCTTACCACCTGGTCCGCATCGAAATGATGGACAAATGGCCGGAGCAATTCGCGCAAGTGAACCCGCGCATGAAAACTCCTGCCATGCTGACCGCAAACGGCGACAGCCTGACCGAAAGCCTGGCGATCTTGCAGCACATCGGCCAGCGCGGCGTGGCCCAAGGCCTCGGCTTCGTACCTGGCACGCCGGACGCCGACCGCCTGGCATCCATGCTGTCGTACCTGGTCACCGATCTGTTTGCGGCCTTCGCGCCGTTGTGGAAGCTGTATGACGCCGGCATCGACGACCCTTCGGTCAAAGCAGTGCTGCGCAAATATGGCGAGGATAGCGTGCGCACTGAATACGCCTACCTCGACAAACTGCTCGATGGCCGGGAGTGGCTGCTGGGCGGCGCCAGCCCCACTGTAGCAGACGCCTACCTGTTCGCAATCGGGCGCTGGGCGGAATACCACCAGGTGCTTAGCCTGGAAGACGGATATCCTAACGTCGCACGCTATATGCGCAAACTGGCCCAGGACCCCGCAGTGCGCTTCGCGCTCGACATTGAAAAGAGCGGCGAAGCGCGCAGCAGCGGCGGCTTCCGAGGCCATCTGAGTATTGCGCAGTTGGATATGCCGAAACCTTCGTTCACTTCTGCACGGACCGCGGCGTAGACTGGGCTTCCGTTACCCCGTGGAGCTCCAAATGCGCTACCCAGCCTTGAATGACTACCTGGACCGCCTTGCGAGCGGCGAGACACCTTCGAGCAGCCTGCGCCTGGGCAGCGGCGACGAAGTACAGGGACATATCTTCAACTGCTGGCTGGGTAGCGCCTTCCATCCGATTCGCGAACTCGAAAGCGGAAGAATAAGCGGCTATGCCGGCCGCGTTCGTGCCGTGACGGAAGAAGACCAGGGACTGCCTTTATGGTCCTACCTCGATGGCGCGGCAAGCGACGACGAGTCTGTTGCCCTGGACCGCCTGTGCCGCACGCTCCACGCGATCAACTTCTTCAGCAAGGAAACCGTCGACGGCCAGGCATTGCACCTGAATGTGCACGACCGCCTTCTCAGCGCGGTGAGCAGCAACCACGGCATGGCATTTCGCCGCATCCTCGATTCCCTGGGCCTGCCGCTGGACCAGGTCGTGCTGCAGCTGCCCGCAGTAAATGCGCGCCAGAATTGGATGCTGAACTACGTCGCCGACAACTACCGCCGCAACGGCTTCCGCATATCAGTGAAGGTTGCCAGTCCATCCCAGTTGCCATCCGTCCTTGGCCCCGCACGGGTCGACGCGGTGCGCATCGCCAGCCTGCACGGGGCTGGCGCCGCCGAACTGACGCAAGTTCTCGCACAAGTCGCATCGCTGAACGTGCAAGTGCTGGTCAAGGACGACACTCCGGCCCTGCGTGAGGCAGCCGCCCGCACCGGCGCACACGTGCTGGTGCAGGACAACGCAAGGCCCCGGGCCGACCGCCTCGCTGCCTAGCTTATGGCAGCACGACAAAATTGCCGAGGAATGAACGCGCCGACGGGGTGTCGAGCCGATAAATCACATTGCTTTGCACGCAGGGGGAATCGCCGGTGATGGTCGTACCGGCGATCATCCTGGTTTCGCCGCTGCCGCTGCCGAAGAAGTTCGGACCGCCCGAATCGCCATAGCAGGTGCCGCCATTGCCCGTTGCATTGTTCTGCGACAGGCGCAGCCAGCTATCGTTCAGCGCACCGAAGGCCGACACCGACCATTCGCGCGTGTCCTGGTAAGCGATGGTCCAGCCGCCTTTGCCGTCGAAGCTCCGCTCCTGGCCGCCGTAGCCTACCGCGGTGTAACTGGTGCTGGCCAGCAGGCCGCTGCCTTTCAAGCTGTCAAACAGGCCCAGCGTCGGCAACCGGGCCGGCGCCACATTGGGAATCGGCTGGTCGAACACGATCACCGCGATATCGTGCGGATCATTCTGCTGCGCGCGATATTCGGGATGCGCGTGATACTGGCCCACGTGCATCACGGCGGAATTCAGGACCTTGCTGTCGAATGTCACCTTCACCGCCGACACGCCGGGATTGCAGTGCGCCGCCGTCAGCATGACCGTCGCGCTGATCATGGTGCCGGTACAGAACGCGTAAGCAGTGCCCTTGCTGTCGTAATCCACCAATGCCCCGACCTGGGGGTGTTTGTTGCCGTCGGCCTGGCCGTAGGTAATCGCCTGGGCATGGGTGGCCGCCAGCACGGCCAGCGCTGCAAGGGAAAGCGTAGGCTTCTTCATATTGCGTCATCTCCTTGGTGAGGCCCTCGTGAGGCCCGGTTGTGGACGATATTGCATGCAAATCTTGCAATCATCTGCAGCGGCGTGTCAATCTGAACACAGCACGCGCGTTAAGAAGGCGTTAAAACGCTGTTTCGTTGCTACGCTCGTGGCCATGCTGCCAATACTCCCCTACCGCAAACCCCAGTTAGGACGAGACTACTGGGTGCAGGACGACTTCCTGCCCAACGCCGAAGAAATCGCACAGCGTTGCTACAACCAGGAATACTGGGAACTGGGCGCGCCTTACGCCAACGAACCCTGGCCCGGCAAGCGCACGCCGAACGCGCTCACGCCAGCCGAAATGGAGTACGTGGAAACGTGGGTGAAGAAGATGACCGGCGCCAGGCGCCTGTGGCAGGAAGCGACGCCCGAAGGCACGTCGCTTAACCACAATTACGCGCAACTGGTCGGCATGCCCGATTCAGGCGCGCGCCCGCACACCGATTCGACCAGGCTTTGCCGCTATGCCTGCGTGATCTACCTGACGCCGGATCCCGATCCCGATTGCGGCACTTCGTTCTTCCGCCAGCGCCAGCCCAACGGCACGCTGGGCGGCAACCTGTGCATGCCGCCGCACGCCAACCTGCGAGAAGCCTTGAAGGTGAAGGGACTCCCGCCCGAGGCATGGCAAGAGGACGTGCGCATCGAGAACCGCTTCAATCGCATCCTGCTGTACAAGGCAAACCTGGTGCACTCCGCGACCGGGTACTTCGGCTTCGACCACGCAGACAAGCGCCTGACCGCAGTCTTTTTCTGGATGGCCTGAACGCTATTCAGCGGAGGCGTCGATCAGGTTGGTGCGCAGGTTGACGATCGCCTTTTGCAGCACCCTGAACTCCTCCGGCGACAGTCCGGATGCCTTGGCCGTAATCTCTCGATAGGCGAAAGCCTTTTCACGCAGCTCGCGCCCTGCATCCGTCAGGGATACGCGCACGCTGCGCTCGTCTTCGCTGTCACGCTCGCGGGTCACGTAACCCATCGCTTCCAGGCGCTTCAGCATGGGCGTCATGGTACTCGGCTCCAGGAACAATTTTTCGCTCAGGCCCTTCACGGTCTGCTTGTCCTCTTCCCACAGGCAAATGATGGTGACGTACTGCGGATACGTCAGCCCGAGCTGCTCCAGCACGGGCTTGTACACGCGCGAATAAGCCAGGTTGGTCGAGTAAATGGCAAAGCACATGAAGTCGCCGAGCCTGGCCCTGCCGTCGTTGTTTTTGTTGCCCATCTGACATCCCCGTCAAAAATAATTATCGAAATAATGATTATCGTACTTGAAAAGCGCGAAGAACCTGGATATAGTTATCTCACAAATCATTATTACGATAACTAAATCGGAAAAACAAATGAAAAAACTGATCCTCGCCGCCGCCCTCGTGTTTTCCTTCGCAGGCCAGTCGCAAGCAGCCCAAACGGAACTTGCCACCTTCCAGACCATCAAGCAGATCGACGCGGGCCCGCTGAATATCGGCTACGTGGACGAAGGCCCGGCCAACGGCCCGGTCGTGATCCTGCTGCATGGCTGGCCATATGACATCCACAGCTACGCCGAAGTAGTCCCCATGCTGACCAAGGCAGGCTACCGTGTGATCGTTCCGCACCTGCGCGGTTACGGCACGACGCGTTTCCGCGATCCGAATGCCGTACGCAACGGCGAACCTGCCGCGCTGGCCGCCGATACCGTGGCACTGATGGATGCGCTGAAGATCGACAAAGCCATCCTGGCCGGCTACGACTGGGGTGCGCGTACCGCCGACATCGTCGCCGCACTGTGGCCGCAGCGCGTGAAAGGGCTGGTCTCGGTCAGCGGCTACCTGATCGGCAGCCAGGAGGCAGGCAAGAATCCCCTGCCCCCGAGCGCAGAACAGCAATGGTGGTACCAGTTCTACTTCGCCACGGAGCGAGGCCGCATCGGCTATGAGAAGAACCATCGCGACTTCGCCAAATTGATCTGGCAGACCGCATCGCCGCAATGGCGCTTCGACGACAAGACGTTCGACCGCAGCGCCGTCGCGCTGGAAAACCCGGACCACGCCGCGATCACTGTGCACAACTACCGCTGGCGCCTCGGCCTGGCCAAGGGTGAAGCGCAATACGAAGCACTCGAAGCGCGCCTGGCAACCTTCCCCGCCATCACCGTGCCGACCATCACCATGGAAGGCGACGCAAATGGCGCACCGCATCCCGATCCGGCGAGCTACGCGAAGCGATTCACTGGCAAATACAAGCACCAGCTGATCTCCGGCGGCGTAGGCCACAACCTGCCGCAGGAAGCTCCGCGCGCCTTTGCCGATGCCGTGATCGCAGTCGACCATTTCTGATTCCCTCCCCACCCAACCGAAAGGAACACACCATGAACAAAGTTGAAAACGTCCTCTACACCGGCAAGACCCGCACCACCGGCGGCCGCGATGGCGCTGCACGCAGCGAAGACGACCGCCTGGACATCAAGCTGTCGCCACCAGGCTCCAACGGCCCGGGCACCAATCCGGAACAGCTCTTCGCGGCAGGCTGGTCGGCCTGCTTCATCGGCGCCATGGGGCGCGCGGCCAAGGACAAGCGCGTGCTGCTGCCCGCCGACACGGCTGTCGACGCCGAGGTCGACCTGGGCACCAATGAGGGCGGCTTCCAGCTGCAGGCACGCCTCAATGTGAGCCTGCCGGGCCTCGCGCGAGAAGTGGCGCAGGAACTGGTCGAAACTGCGCACCAGATTTGCCCGTACTCGAAGATGTCGCGCGGGAATATCGATGTGACCATCAACCTGGTGTAAGCCGATAAAAAAGAAAAGGCCGCCCGTCGAGGCGGCCTTTCTCCATAGCGGGCGCGGCTTATTGCCCGATGACGGTAAGAGACTTGGGAGTTGTTCCAGTGAGGATGTAGCCGATGCTGGTAAGCGCGCCGGTCCCGGCGTCGATGGTGTACATCATCACAGAGTCATTGCCAGAACTTGTCACGTAGGCGAATTTGCCGCTCGGATCAACGGTAATGGAGTGAGGGGCGTATCCCGCGCCAATCGAGCCTGCTGCCGACAGCGCACCGGTAACGGTATTAACGGTGTACATCGATACAGTGGCGCTGTACCAATTCGTCACATAGGCAAATTTGCCGCTGGGGTGGACAGTTACGGCGCTGGGGCCGTATCCAGCGACGATGGTGCCAACGGGGGAAAGGACGCCCGTGCTGGCAATGATGGTAAACATCGATACATCGTTGCTGAAATTGTTCGCCACAAAGACGAACTTCCCACTAGGATCGACAGTTACGGATTCTGGGCCCATTCCAGCGCTGATGGTACCCATGGAAGAGAGGGCTCCAGTGCTGGCGTTGATGGTGTACATCGTCACATTATTGCTGCCATAGTTCGCCACATAGGCGTACTTGCCACTGGGATCGATGGCCATCGAGTAGGCGACCGATCCCGCGTTGACGGTGCCGATGTCGGTGAGGACGCCGGTGCTGGAGCTGATGGCGTACATCGACACATTGCTGCTGGTTTCGTTCACCACATAGGCGAACTTGCCGCTTGGGTCGATAGTAATCGCGATGGGAACCGTTCCAGCGCCAATGGTGCCAATTGCGGTCAGTGCTCCGGTGCCGGTGTTGATCGCAAACATCGACACATCGTTGCTGTCGATGTTTGCTGTGTAGGCGAATTTTCCGCCAGGATCAGCGGCCATGGCGATGGGACCATTTCCTGCGCCGATAGTGCCATTGGCGGTGAGAGCGCCGGTGACGGGGTTGGTGGTGTAGATCGACACATTGTCGCTATTCTGGTTCGCCACATACGCAAAGCGCGGCGTTGGCGTCAGGCAGGTGACGGCCACAGTACTCACGTTGGCGGCAACCGTGCCGCTGCCAGCTGTCACGCTGCAGACTTGCGCAGGTACGCGAGGCTGGGTCTTGACGCTGACCGCATAAGCGCCGCTGGTCGCCACCGGCGTGGTAAAGGTGAAGGCACCGTTGGCCGAGATGGCCAAGTCGTTTCCACCATTGTTCTGCAACACAAGACCGGTGCCGCTCAAGCCGCTGACAGTACCGCCAATGGTATAGCTGGTGGTCGAGCAGGCCACCAAAACATTGCTCACGTTTGCGCCGGCAATGCTACCGCTGCCATTGCTGACCGTGCAGGTCTGGTTCGGGCTTGCCGGCGATGTCTTGACGGTGACCGCATAGTTTGCCGCACTTGCCACCGGCGTGGTGAAGGTGAAGCTGCCGTTGGCAGAGATGGCCAGGTCGCTTCCGCCATTGTTCTGCAATACGAGGCCGGTGCCTGCCAGGCCGCTGACGGTACCGCTCACGGTATAGCTGTTGGTCGAGCAAGTCACTACAACACTGCTGACGTTTGCGCTGGCAACGCTACCGATGCCATTGCTGACGGTGCAGGTCTGGTTTGGGTTTGCCGGAGATGTCTTGACGGTGACAGCATAGTTTGCTGCGCTAGCCGCCCGCGTGGTGAAGCTAAAGCTGCCGTTGGCCGAGACGGCCAAGTCGTTTCCGCCATTGTTCTGTAAGACGAGGCCGCTGCCGGTCAGACCGTTGACGGTGCCGCCGATCGTATAGGTAACTGGTGGAGTTACATTGCCATTGCCGGAAGGGGCAGTGGAAGAGCCGCCGCCACCGCCACCTCCACCGCAGCCAGCAAGAAGGGCCAGGCACAATGCGGCCACTGATGTTTTAATCATTTCCACCAATCTCCTAGAGTTAGCTTTTTGAAAAGATTGGATTATAAGACACCTGGCCGGACCTGATCGTTCCGTTTTATTAGCATTTGCCCCAACTTGCCAGATAAGCAATAAGACTTTATGATCGTTGCCGTTAAGACAAAAACCTATCTGAAACTCAATGAAACGATTTACTGCATCAGCAATTGTCCTTGCAACACTTTGTGCATGTGGCGGAGGTGGCGGCACTTCAACCAGTAGTTCCAACGGGACCGGCGCACCTCTAACGCCCACAACCCCTGCCGTTGCCACGATCAATGCAAGTCAAGCCTTCAATACTTTCATCCAGACTGATCAGAGCATCGCCCTGCAGTCGAATGATGGATTCCTGTCGACGGCAAATCTGATTGTCAAAGCGGATGAGTCCTATCCATTTGTGACCAATGGCAAATCGCAAAGCGTCACGAAAACCAGGGTCGTCCAGCTTCAGCGCCTTGACGCCAGCGGCCGCCTGGAAAGGCAGAGCCTTTGGAAATTCCATTTCGACGCAAACATGATGCCCGTGGGCGTCGCCTACGGCGCTGATAACAACGGATTCAAAGAGTGCATTTCTGTCGCGAACAGGAACGAACTTCCGACGTCAACCAATTCGTCCGGCGTGTTCTTTTCGGGCTTCGGCACAACCGGCTATGCGGAGACCTTCCGCGCTGGTGCCTTCGCACACTATTGCGACCCAACATCGGATTACCCAGCGACTGTTGAATGGTCTGTTGTTGCTGGCGCCCCCAACCCGTATTTCTGCATGACCTTGCCTATGGGATTCTCGACGTCCAAGATTCGCATCTGCACACCGGTTGATAGCGCAGGAAACCAGAGCAAATCACTGTGGATCCGGGCACTCAACCCTGATGGGTCCACCGTGGTCGACTACAAGGACACGTCGGCGAATCGGCCTGTAGAGCAGTTCAGCAACGTTATCAATCCTAAGGACTATTGGTACGGCACCGTATGGCGTCCACTGGATGGCTATGTTTATCAGAGTTATGAAGGTACGAAATTCTCGTCGGAGCAGGCCTGCAGGGAGCAGTCTGTCATTGACTGGAAGAAGACATGGAGTGCTTCGAATATTTCCTGGTCGTGCGTGCATGTAACTTCAAAGTAACGTTGGCGAATCAAGCCCGGTTCAACGGGCTGACGCTGACGGGGGCAGAACTTCTAAATTGAAGAGTCTGCCCTCGCTTCGAAATCCATTGACATTACCTTCCGTGAGGCGTTTAATTTCTGTATAGACAGAAATTAACGTATTTACAGAAATAAGGCATCAATGAACTACAGCCAGGAAGTCGCGCTTTCGCAGCGTTATTTCAATCCATTCAGCCTGCTGATTTACGACGCCGTCTTGTATGGCGTGATTTCGAAGTTCGCGTGGGGCAGTTCGATCGGACGGCTCGATGCCCACTACAGGAAATACGCCAGCTCCAACCATCTTGAAGTCGGCGTAGGAACAGGCTTTCTGCTCGACAGGGTACGGTTCGAATCGACCGCACCGCGCCTGGCCTTAATGGATCTGAGCGCCTCCTGCCTGGAGAAGACCAGGCAGAAAGTGGCACGTTATGCGCCGGAGGTTTACACCCAGAACCTGCTGGAACCGATAGCGCACAGTCCTGCGCCATTCGATTCGATCGGCATCAACTACGTCATGCACTGCGTGCCGGGATCCTTCGCTGAGAAGGGCGTCGCGTTTCGCCACCTCACGACACTGCTATCCGATCACGGCGTACTGTTCGGCACTTCCGTATTGTCGGAGAGCGTCAACAAGAACCTGCTGGCGCGCCCGTTCATGTGGCTAATGAATGCAATGGGCGTGTTCAACAACCGGCACGACAATGCGACGGAACTGAAGACCGCCCTGGAAGCCTGCGGCAAGCTGGTCTACTTCGAGATTGTTGGCGTGACGGCTTTTTTTGCGATCGAGAAGTGCTGAGCACGCATGCAGCTGTGCGGAGCTCGCGGCATGACCTTGACCCTTGGGTGGTGTGGGCGTGGGTACAGAAATGAAAAACGCCCCTTCGAGAGGGGCGTTTCCTAATCCTTGGCGGAGAGAGGGTCTGCGTGTTTAGCATCTTACAACATCGCATAAAATCGCATTTCCCTATGAAATAGCCCCGGAAACGCATTGCCTTTGTTGCATTTTGTCCTACACTAATGCATAGCATCGCACTTGGCGATGTGGGTAGGAATGGGGGTACAGGTGGCTCGCATATTGGGAAAACTGAGCGCGGTAGCGGTCAAAAACCAGTCGCGTCCTGGATATTATGGCGACGGCGGCGGCCTCTGGCTCCAGGTGGCAAAGACCGCTGACCCAAAGATTTTCAGCAAAAGCTGGATCTTCCGCTTCACCCTCGCCGGCCGCTCGCAGGAGATGGGCCTTGGATCAATCCACACCATCGGGCTTGCTGCAGCCAGGCTCGCTGCCGCGGAGTGTCGGGCTTTACTACAGAACAAGATCAACCCCATCGACCAGCGCAACCAAGCGCGCGCTGACAGCGCCGTTGCAGCAGCGCAGCGCAAGACCTTCGCCTGGTGCGCGGAGGAATATCACAAGCTCCATGAGAGCACGTGGAAGAACAAGAAGCACGCCGACCAGTGGCTGTCGACGTTGAACACGTATGCATTCCCAAAGTTTGGCGACAAACTCGTGTCGTCCATCACCAGCGAACACATCGTCGGCGCGCTTGAGCCTATATGGCTCGAAAAGCCCGAAACCGCATCAAGGGTTCGCCAGCGCCTTCGCTCAGTCATGACCTGGGCCACCGCTCGCGGCTTCCGCAAAGAGACCGATCCGCGCATGTGGGAAGCGATTTCCGAAGCCTTGCCGAAAACGAAGGATATCAAGAAGCCAGTTCACTTTGCCGCATGCCCTTATGCTGAAGTAGCATCGGCCATCACGATAATCCAGAAATCCACTGGCGCCCCATCGATCAAGGCTGCGCTTGAATTTACGGTTCTTACTGCTGCCCGCTCCGGTGAAGTGCGCAAGGCCACGTGGTCGGAAATCGATTTTAAGGCCAGGCGTTGGACGATCCCGGCCGAAAAGATGAAAGCGGGCGTTGAGCACCGCGTACCACTGTCGGCCCGCGCCATCGCCATCCTAGAGGGCCAGCAGAATATGCATAAGGAACTTGTATTCCCGAGCCCGCGTGGAAAAGTCCTCAGCGACATGAGCTTCACTATGCTGTTGCGCCGACTGGAGATGGGATTCACCGCCCACGGCTTCCGTTCCAGTTTCAGGGATTGGAGCGCAGAGCAAACGAACTTCCCACGCGAAGTGTGCGAAGCCGCCCTGGCGCACGTGTCAGCGAAAGGATCGGTCGAGGCCGCTTACTTCCGCTCCGACCTATTCGAGAAGCGCCGGGAAATGATGGAGCAGTGGGCCGGTTACTTGGAGAACCCCGAGCCTAATGCGGATGATCATCCTTCCGAAAAGAACGTGCCATGACCAAGTCTAAAAAGGAACTTAAGCCATCCGTCGACGCGGCATGGATTGGAACATTCAAGCTTTCCGTAGACTCGCGCGCCGTCTTAGAAATTTACCTCGATGCGAAGGCGATCGAGAGAATTGAGAACATAGTTGCGGAACACCGTGACCTTATTCAGCCGCACCTTGTAGGTCGCCCAACTTCGGCTGCGATCGCTACGAAGTTGTTTGAGGTTCAAAGTAAAGCAAAGGAACTTCGAAGCCTGCTCCGCGGGCTTGATACATGCACAAATGCTCAACTCAACGGGGTTGTGGCGAAGTCCCGTATTGAGAATAAAGTCCACTTAGATTTGACGAAGATGGCGGATGATTTGGACTCCTTGGATGTCCTTGCCGGCCACGCTGCCAGGCATACCCCTACCAATGCTGGCGCTGGCGTGAGAGGAGTCGGGCAACGAGTCGCGCCAAACACGGTTCTTGTTGGTGAGATTGCGAGAGTTATTGCGCCCTTTGGGATCAGAATTAACACCTATTCGCCACAGGGTAAATTCACGAAGATCTGCCAAGCCATCTGTGATTCAGGCGGATTTGACAAGGACACCTTCAACATTGAGGGTTCTGTTAAAGCGTATGTTGCCGCAACAAAATAGGTGATTGAATGACCCTGCTTACCGGTATCTCCATCACATGACGCGCATCTGAACTTTTTCTATTCTGCATCTCAGCGCAATACGGCGCATTTAACCGAGAGAGGTAGCAGAATGTCGCGGAAAGTTCGACTCCCTGAAATAGCTTCAGTTAAAGGTCATCCACCAGGCATGCTCCCGGTGTGCGGCTCAACCATCTACAGGTGGATTCAAGCCGGAAAATTCCCGAAACCGACCAAGATCGGCGGCCGAACTGCCGTATGGGATTTGGCCGAGGTCGAGAAGTTCATTGCGGAATGCGGCGAGGTGCAGAAATGAGCGCCCTTTCTGCCCCAAAGAGCCCAACCATCTTGCGCCTGATCGACATGCTCTGGAGCGGCCCTAAGTCCACGATGGACCTGCAGATCGGTGCAGGTTCTACGCACGCACCAAGCATCGCTAAGAGCCTTCGCCGCCGTGGCTTAGAACTACCCTGCCGCATGGTTCGCGTGCGCAATCGTGACGGCGACGAAGTGCTGGCCGGCGAGTATTCACTGACCACTGCGGACCGAAAAATCATCCGCGCTTGGCGCAACGCGAAATGAGGCCGGTGCGTGGGACACGATGCTGCGGCGAAGAAGGGCAAAGGCGGAAAGCTACACGGACACTTCGTCGCAATCCCTCGACAGGTATTGAAGTCAAATGCCTATCGAAAGCTGTCGCTCGCCGCACGGTGCCTGCTTTGGGACATCGCCATTCAGTTCACAGGCCACAACAACGGCGACCTGCGGCCATCCGTGAAGTATCTGGCAGAACTTGGCTGGAACTCACGCGACACCGTGCAGAGGGCAAAGAAGGAACTTGTAGATGTTGGCCTCTTGTTCCTGACTGCGCAAGGACACAAGCCGCGCAAGGCGAGCCAGTACGCCTTGACATGGTTGCCGCTGGATCGCTGCGATGGATTCGATCCAGGTACAGAAAAGGCATTCCGACCCAATGAATACTTGTTGGTCGGCCCGCCTCCCGATGTCCGTAAGACGGTCATCAAACCTTAATACTGTTCCGTCCCACGGACATCAACAAGTGCCGTATGTACCGTCACACGGAACAGTAGAGGGTATTTTCGGTGATTTCCGATGTCCGCCACACGGAAACCCTCTAGAAGTGCCATCTACACGCGATGGTCTGGCGGTAGCAGGTCAAATGCCTGTACAAGCCAGACCAGAGACAGAACAAACCCTTCGCAAAGGCTTTCCTGAAACAGAACAAACCCTTAGCGAAGGCTTTCCTGAAAAGCGGGACAGAGGTAATGGCTGGCGCTGGTGTGACATGGCGCGGCTGCACGTGAAACGCGTTTCAGCGCTGTTTCGAAACGCAAAGGTAACGCCGCGAGCGTTACTTGGGAAGCGCCATTCAAGCCCCTCCGATGGGTCTTCGAAGCACGCGTCAGTCACGCGTCAAGCACGCGTCACTGACGCGTTGAAATAGATCACGAAAAGGAAAATCATGAACGTCGTCCCAATCGAAAAATCAGCAGATGGCACCGAGCCACTGCCATCAACGCCATCGAACAAACCTGCAGAACTCGAAGCGCTGCATGAAATCCGTGATGAGCTTCGACTGTTGCGCGCAGCGATTCAGCAAACCCGCATGCAAGAAGAGACCGTTAAGCCCGACCTAGCCGCAAACATTCGCACCATCGCTGCGGTAGTGGGTGATCGCCTGTTCTCTGTCGCGGAACTCCTCGAACACGCCAGGATACCTCAAGGCTTGCCGCTCAAAGCCGCATTGAATGACCTCGCCGGCATGAGTGGGAAACGCGTGGGCAAGTTACTGCGCGGTCTGGAAGGAAAAACCATTGGCGGGTATCGGATTGAGCGAGTGGGAGCAGATCGACAAGGCGCTATTTGGGCCTTGCGGGTTTGCGAGAGTGAAACCCGCAAACCCGCACCGGTCGTTGAATAACGCGCTGGAATGGACAAACATAGAGTCATCGAAATTTCACCTTGAGGACAACTGCAATGCAACGACTGTCGGACTTAACGAGCGAATTGAGCGGCATGAGCTTCGTTCGCAAATCTGATCCTGATGATGCATATCCAGGCCAGAGCTACATCCGCGGCGTAATCGCCCGCGCTGCCAGCTACATCGCCATGCGCGAAGGGAACTTCACCAATCCCGCCGATATCGCCAAGAAGCGCTGGGGCAAAACTCACCCCCACCTGGTCAACGTCATCAAATCCGGCGTTGCTGGTGGCGGCACTGGCTCCGGCGAATGGGGTGCCGAACTGGCATCGTCCAACACCCGCTATACCGGCGACTTCATCGAATTCCTGTACGCGATGACGATCTTCGACCGTCTGCCGCTGCGCGAAGTGCCGGCCAACATTCATATCAAGGGCCAGGACGGCGCATCGACCGGCTTCTGGGTTGGTGAATCGAAAGGCATCCCGGTCACGAATGTCAGCTTTAGCGACATCGAATTGAAACCACTGAAAGCGGCCACCATCGCAGTTTGCTCCAAAGAGATGATCGCAGACAGCAGCCTCGCGGCGGAGTTATGGGTCCGTGACTCGATCGCGCAAGCGATCTCACAACGCGTCGACACAACCTTCTTCAGTGCTGGCGCTGGTGTTGCGAACGTATCGCCGGCCGGCATCTTGAACGACCTGTCCGCCCTGTCGCCATCCGGCACCGACCAAGCCGCGCTCCACAATGACCTGCTGGCGCTGTACGCCCCATTCCTGGCCGCGAAAAACGTGACGGGCTTGGTACAGATCATGACCCCAAGCATGGCGAAGGCAGTCGGCCTAATGCGCGACGCGCTCAACAACGCGCTGTACCCTGGCCTCGGCGCCGACGGTGGCAAGCTGCTTGGCGACACCGTTTATACCGGCGACAACGTCACCCCGGGCAACTGGATCTTGCTGAAGCCTTCCGACATCTGGAAGATCGGTGACACCGGCATCGAGATCTCGATGTCCGATTCCGCCACCATCGAGCAGGACAGCGCACCACAAGGCGCTGGCGACACCCCGACCGCTGCATCAGCAACCCTGATGTCCCTGTGGCAGACCGAGCAGGTCGGCTTCAAGGTGGTCCGTCGCATCAACTACGGCAAGCGTCGTTCCACCGCCGTGGCGTACCTGGCCGATGCTGAATACGGCGGCGTGGTTAGCTGATAGCGAAAGGAATTGATATGTCCCCCGAGATGAAAAAGCAGGCCGACCAGATGATCGCCGGTATCAAGCAGTATCTTGAGCGTGAAGCCGGCGCGAAGATCCGATCACTCGAACAACGATTGATCGACATGGAAGAACGTCTTCGCTCGCTCGATGGCCGCAAGGCTGTCATCCGCAACACACGCAGTAGTAGCTACCAAACCAAGGACATGCGGCACGACGCCGAATAGCCTTGAATTGAATGCTTCGCACACCCTTTTCCCCCTGAATGGTTTTCGGGTGTGCGATTGCAAAATTCAGCCGGTGTGACGCCACCGGTTGAACCCTCCACGCGATTGTGGAGCGCCAGTGGAAGAGGAGCCTTCGCGACTGGCACCAATACATAAACAGGAGCCCGCGAGATGTTTGATTGGATTGAAATACCGTTCGATGACCTCAGCAAAGTCATCGCTGACCAAAAGCAGATCACGGACGGCTGGGCAGAACGTGTTGCCGCCCAATACATACAAGAGGTAAGCGAGGCAACTGGATTAGCACCGGTACCCGGTTTGCATGAAAAGCTGGCTAAGAAGCTGCTGGCGCTGGTCGGCAACAACCATCAAGTCCTGGCAGCCTGGGGCGAGTCCACTACGAAACCGAAACACTGAAAAGCGAGCGATCATGCCATTACTTCGAATTGACATAGCGGCCAGCTTCGCCCAGTTCCAAGACGCCATGACGGCGATTGAGCGCACGGCGAAGAAGTCTGCATCCAATCTCCAGACCGCCTTTAAGGGTGTCAATGGTGTGTTGGCTGGGCTTGGCGTCACCGTTTCCGCTGGCGCCCTGGCTGCCTTGGTGAAGTCGTCCATAGACGCCGCCGACCATATCAATGACCTGTCGAAAAAGACGGGCGTGGCCGTGGATGTCCTGGGCGGCATTGGATTTGCTGCCGCTCAAGCAGGTTCTAGCCTGGATGGCGTGGCCGGCGTTATTGGTAAGCTGAACAAGTCGATTGCCGAAGCAGGCAGCGGGAATCAGGAGATCGGCGAGGCCTTCAAGAAGCTCGGTGTTGATGTGGAGGACGGAACTGGTGCTTTAAAGAAGGCGGATCGCGTCCTCGTTGAGCTTGCGGATAAGTTCCCGAAATATGCGGAAGGCCCAGAGAAGGCGGCTATCGCCAACAGGATTTTCAAGAAGTCATATGAGGAGGTTTTGCCGCTTTTGGCCGATGGCGCGGAATCCCTGCGTGCCAATATCGAGTACTTCCAGAAATACTCCGGACTGACGGAGGGCATCGCGCGGAAGTCCGACGCGTTCAACGATAGTCTGGAAAAGATGCACCTGCTAGCCGGCGCGGCAGGCAACCAGATTGCAGCGGAGCTTCTGCCGACGCTGCAGCTACTCGTCGATAAGATGGTGGAAGTCAAAGAGAGCAGCGATGGCTTTGGCAGTGTCGGCAAGGGCATAAATACAGCCATCGAAGCGGTCAGCGTGTTGGGCGTCAATACCAGCTACGTGTTCAAACAAGTCGGTAATGAAATTGGCGGCATTGCTGCGCAATTGGGTGCACTCCTAAGCGCTGACCCTGGCGGCCTGGATAGGGATGCAAGTGGTTTTTCTGCAATCAGCACCATTGCTCGAATGATGCGCGAGGATGCCGCTGCAGCGCGCGAAGAAGTTGATAGGGCCTCAGCGGAAATTCTTAGCCCGAATAAAGGGCAAGTCGCGAATGAAGTCCTGGATGAACTGAATGGCCCAAAACCAAAGAAGCCAACCGCAGAACGTCTTGCTTCCCCAGGCACTGATCCGGCAATAGCGAGGTTGGCTGCGGAATTGCGTGAATTTGAACGCATGAACCAGCGCGAGCGAGAATTACTGGCGACCAGAAATGACTTCCTGCAGGAGTATTACCAGCAGGACCTGATTTCTATCAACGATTACTACAACGCGCGCAAAGCGGCAGCCGACGAAGCCCTGGCGGCCCAACTCGCCAACATCGACAAGGAGGTCGGACTCCTGCGCGCACGCCGCGGCAAAGACGCGACCGAAACCACGCAGAACGAAGCCAAGATCAAGGAGCTGATCGAACGTCGTGCAGACCTCCAGGAAAAGGCGGGGCTCGATGGGATCAAACTCTTTAACGACCAAACCCAATCTGCGAAGGAATTGCAACGCGCTCTTGATGATATCAACACCGAGTTGCTGGAGCAGCAGGGGCAATTTGGTGAGGCTGCGGCCCGTAGGTTTGACGACCGGAATAAGCAACTGCGGAAGCGTCTTGAAACGGAGCTAGCAGAGGCCAATAGCAGGGCTGATGCCGAAGGCGTCACCACTGTTCGAGGATCGCTCGGCTTGATTGGCCTGGATAAGATGCGCGAAAGATCGATTGCGCAAGGCAAGTTGAACGAAATTCAGGATGAGGGCCAGCGCATCCAGTCGGGTCTGGCAATCGCCAGTGAGAGAGCTGCACTTGCCGCGCAGCGGGGCTCCATTACCGAACTGGAAAGTCTGCGCCAGGTCAGTGATGCCCGCGCTCAAGCCGCATTTGACCTTAAGGCCGTGGCGGATGCTTATGCGGAGATGGCCGAGAAGACCGGCAATCCTGCGATGGTGCAGCGCGCCAAGGAAATGCAAGTCGAGGTGGAAAAGCTTGCTGGCTCTGCCGATCTGGTGCGCCAGAAGTTCGAAGGCGTATTTGAGAATGGTTTCGAGTCCTT
>Ga0209257_1002515_pt1 | contig 18019 bp, 14 predicted proteins | sample AraplaCvi_mCL_r2_FD_184277 | JGI IMG/M metagenome (GOLD analysis project Ga0209257, IMG submission 184277) | Arabidopsis root microbial communities from North Carolina, USA - plate scrape MF_Cvi_mCL_r2 (SPAdes) (version 2) | ecosystem: Host-associated > Plants > Roots > Endosphere | place: USA...
CCGCAAAACCGTGCGGGGCCTTTCAGTTCGCTCGCCAATACCGCCGGCGCAACCAGCAATGCAGCGACAGCGCATCCAATCGGGGCGGCATGCAACCTCATCAAGCGGTTCCGAGCACCGCTTCGGCTTCGATTTCGACTTTCCACTCCGGGCGGATCAGCGCGGGGATGACGAGCATCGTCGAGGCCGGGCGGATGTCGCCGAACATCGCGCCATGCGCGCGGCCCACAAGATCGGCATCGGCGGGGTCGGTGATGTACATGCGCGTGCGCACGACGTCGGCGGGCGAGCCGCCAAGCGCTTCGAGCGCCTCGCGGATGATCGCCAGACAGCGCGTCGCCTGTGCGCCCGCGTCGCCCGGCGTCGAGGTGCCGTCGGGCTCGATCGGCGCGCAGCCCGCGACGTCGATGCGGTTGCCCACCCGGACCGCACGGCTGTAGCCGTAAACCGGTTCGAACGGGGATGCCGAGCTGTGGTTACGCCGCGAGCCGTCAGCCACAGGTGACCTGCGTGATCTTGTAGGCGTCGTCGTACATGATGTTCACGCGGTCCTGACGATAGTCCATCGTCATCGCCGAGCGCGGTGGGCCCCAGCGCAGCGTCCGCGCGCCAGTCGCCTTGACGATCGCACTGCCGACATCGGCGCTCGCGGTCTGGCCGACGAAGCTTGCCGCTGCATCGGCGCTGCAGGTCATTTCGGCGGGCGGCGGCGGGGTCGACTCGACGGGCGGCTTCTCCTGCGTACAGGCGGCAAGCGGCAGGACGGCGGCGATTGCAAGCAAACGAATGTCCATGGGAGTCTACCTTTCGTCAGATCTTCAGGTACAGCGCATATAGCGCATCGGCTCGCCCGCGGCACCCTTGCCTTGGTCGCGGCGGACGAGTGTCTTGCCGTCGTCGGCGAGTTCGAGCTGCACCCGCTGGTCCCAGTCCTGCCCTTCGCCGCTGAATTTATAATCCGCAAGGACCTGCGTCGCGCTGCTCGCGCGAACACGCACAAGTTCGCCATGCGATTCATAGAAACGCAGGTTCGTCGCGTCGATCACCAGCGCCGTCAGGTCGGTGCCGCGTTTCGCGGTGCAGTCGGCCGCCTTGAGTGCCCAGCGCCCGCGGATGGCTTCAGGAATGCCGCCACCGTCGACGGCGCCCTCGGCTTCAGGCGCTGCGGGTGCCTTCTTCGCTTCGGCAGGCAGGTCTGCATCGACCACCCCGTCGGACACAGCGGGGTCGGCCCTTTCGGGCGAGCCGATCGCTGTCGCGTCCTCCTGCGCGGCCTTGTCATCGCCGCCGCTGCAAGCGGCAAGCAGCAACAGCGCGGCGGGAAGCATGAAGCGGATCATCTCTTTTCTCCTTCGGGAGGAGAAATGCCCGGCAAGCGAAACGGGTTTCATTCGCCGGCCCCTTCGTGGAGCACCTTGGCGCGGAATTCGGCGGTCGCCGGCGCATCCTCGTTATAACGGTACCAGCGCGGCGCGGGCAGCCCGCGCTCCCACGCCAGCGCCTCGGTCAGCGTACCGTTCGCGGCGGGGGTGTCGGGCATGAGCGTGCCGATCGGATCGGCATAGGCCGCGTCGGCGCTGACGATGGTCCAGCCATCCTTGCGCAGCGCACGAACGAGATCGCCGATATGCAGCGCGGCCAAGTCGGTTTCGTGGAGCAGCATCATCTGCACCGGCTGGCGACCGATAGCCTGCTGCATCAGCCGGTCGGAAAAGTTGGCAGCTTCGACATGCCAGCGCACATAAAGCGCGCCAAGCGCCTTGCGGTCGACCGCCTTGCCATCGCGTACCGCGTCTGCGGCGAGCGCCTCGAGCCGCCAGTCCGAGCTTTCGGCAGTGACATAGCCGTTGCGAAGCCCGCGCGCCGCGAGACCCGCGCGCACGGCGTCGCGCTTCGCCTTGTCCCTCCCGCCCTCGTCGAGGAAGGGAAAGCGGAACCACGGGCGATGGCCGGGCCGGTCCTTCAGCCATGCCTCGGCGGCGTCGATGTCGGCGAGATAGGCCTCGGCGGCGGTCGCATTCAGATGCGGATGGGTACAGCTGTGGTTGGCGATGACATGGCCCGCCGCAACATAGGCCGCGATCCGTTCGGCCCCGCCGACGCCGTCGCCTGTCCCGATCCGGCAGGGATTGACGAAAAAGACCGCCTGCGGCGCCTTCGCCTTCTTCAGTGCCGCGATGATCCGCTTCGTGCGTTCTTCGGGTGTGAAGAAAGCGCCGCGACCGCGCGGCACATCGTCGAACGACAGCGCGATCATCTTCTGCGCCGCCGCCGGAACCGGCAGCAGCGACAGAAGCATCAAGGGAAGAAGCCAGCGCCGCAACAAGGCGGCGTCAGCCCATCGTCGGGATCACGAAGGCGTTGCCGCCGTCGGGCGAGCCGTCGGGCCAGCGCGCGGTGACCGTCTTGACCTTGGTCCAGAATTTCACGCCTTCCATGCCGTGCTGGTTGGTGTCGCCGAAGGCCGAACGCTTCCAGCCGCCGAAGGTGTGATAGGCGACGGGCACCGGGATCGGCACGTTGATGCCGACCATCCCGACGTTGACGCGCGCCGCGAATTCGCGCGCCGCGTGGCCATTGCGCGTGAAGATCGCGACACCGTTGCCATACTGGTGCTTGCTGGGCAGTTCGAGCGCGGTTTCGAAATCGGGCGCGCGGACGATCTGCAGCACGGGGCCGAAGATTTCTTCCTTGTACGATTCCATGTCGGTCGTGACATGGTCGAACAGCGTCGGGCCGACGAAGAAGCCCTTTTCGTGGCCCTGCAAGGTGAAGCCGCGGCCGTCGATGACCAGCTCGGCGCCTTCGTCGGCGCATTTGGCGATCCAGCCTTCGACCTTTTCCTTGTGCGCCTGCGTCACGACGGGGCCGTAGTGCGCTTCGGCATCGGTCGACACGCCGACGCGCAGCGCCTCGATCGCAGGGACCAGTTTCTCACGCAGGCGGTTCGCCGTGTCTTCGCCGACCGGAACGACAACGGGCAGCGCCATGCAACGCTCGCCCGCCGAGCCGAAGGCTGCGCCGGTGAGGTCGTTCACCACCTGATCGAGATCGGCGTCGGGCATGACGATGCCATGGTTCTTCGCGCCGCCCATCGCCTGCACGCGCTTTCCGGCGGAGACGCCGCGGTTGTAGACATAATGCGCGATGTCCGACGAGCCGACGAAGCTGACCGCGCCGATATCGGGATGGTCGAGGATCGCGTCGACCATTTCCTTGTCGCCATGAACGGTCTGGAAAATGCCCTCGGGCATACCGGCCTCGAGGAAAAGTTCCGACAGGCGGACGGGAACCGAGGGATCGCGCTCGCTGGGCTTCAGGATGAATGCGTTGCCGACCGCGGTCGCGACGCCGCCCATCCACAGCGGGATCATCGCGGGGAAGTTGAACGGGGTGATGCCGGCGCCGATGCCGATCGGCTGGCGCATCGAATAGACGTCGATGCCCGGACCCGCGCCCTGCGTATATTCGCCCTTCAGCACATGCGGGATGCCGCAGCAGAATTCGATGACCTCGAGGCCGCGCTGGATGTCGCCCTTCGAGTCCGCGATCACCTTGCCATGCTCGTTCGAGAGCATTTCGGCGAGCTGGTTCATATTGGCTTCGACGAGGCGCTTGAATTCGAACATCACGCGCGCACGGCGCTGCGGGTTGGTCGCGGCCCATGCGGGCTGCGCAGCCTTGGCAGCGGCGACGGCGCGGTCGAGGATGGCGCGATCGCCGAGCGCGACCTGCGCCTGTACGCCGCCGTTATTGGGATCGAGGACATCGCCGAAGCGGCTGCCGCCGCCGGCACCGCCGGCGATGTGGTGGTCGATCTGTCGCATATCCGAGTCTCCCGTAAGATGTTGCCGCTGCCACAGACCAGTTACGGTGCGATTGCAAGGGATAGACTTGCAGCACCATACTGCATATTTGCAGCCTATGGACTGGGACAAGCTGCAATATTTCCTGTTCGTCGCACGCTATGGCACGCTTGCGCGCGCCGGGGCAGCGCTGCACGTCGATGCGACGACGGTCAGTCGCCGGGTCAGCGCGCTGGAGGCGGCGCTTCAGCAGACCCTGTTCGAGCGCGCGCCAACCGGTTTCGTTCTGACTGCTGCAGGCCGGGCGCTCGTTCCGCACGCCGAAGCGATGGCGGCGGCGGCGGCGCGCATTCATTCGGCGCGCGAGGGCGGATCGGGATTGTCGGGACAATTGCGCGTCAGCGTGTCCGAGGGGTTCGGCTACAGCTTCATCGCGCCGCGGCTAGGCGGATTCGTCGCCGCGCATCCCGAACTCGAAATCGACCTTGTCGCCTCGTCGGGTTTCCTCAATCCCTCGCGGCGCGAGGCCGATATGGCGGTGCTGCTTGCGCGGCCCAGAAAAGGCCCGCTGATCACGCGCAAGCTATCGGACTACAGCCTCGGCCTCTATGCGCCGGCCGGGCGGCCTGACTGGCAGGAAGCGGTCGCCGCGACGCCGCTGTCGCGAGCGGGCATCCCGGTGATCGGTTATATGCCCGACATCCTCTACGCCCCCGAACTCGATTATCTGGGCGAGATCGAACCGGGGCTGCGCGCCAATGTGCGCTCCTCCTCGATCCTCGCACAGCGGCGGATGATCGCGGGCGGCGCAGGGGTCGGCGTGCTGCCCTGTTTCCTCGCCACGGGCGATCCGGGGTTGGTGCGTGTGCGGCCCGATCAGGTCGTCGCACGCGCCTTCTGGCTCGCGCTCCACCGCGACGTCGCGCCGCAACCGCGTATCCGCACGTTCATCGACTGGCTGGATAGCGAGGTACGGGAGAGCCGGGGGCTGCTGGTGCCCGCTTAGGCGGGGCGCCATTCCGAGGCGATCAGCCCGCCTGCGCCGAACAGCATTTGCATCGCGTCAGGAGCTGCGGCAGCTTCGCGCAACTTGTCCGCGAGCGGATCATCAATCGCATGGTCGCTGCGCAGGAAGGCCATCCATGCCGAGATCGCCGCCTCGAGCGATGGGCAACGCGCCCCGCGCGCCTGATGCCATGCCAGCGTTTCAAGCCAGCGCTGCGGGATCTTCTGGCTGCCGTCCATTGCGATCTGGATCAGCCGGTGGTGGAGCGCCGGGTTGGCGAAACGTTCGATCAGCGCATCGGCGTAGGCGGAAAGATCTTGCCCCGGCGCCGCGTTGATCGTCGGCGCAGCCTCGGCCAGCATCAACCGTTCGATGGCCGGGCGAATTTCGGGATCGGCGATCGCCTGGTGGACGAATGCATGCCCTCTCGCCAGCCCGATATAGGCCAGCGCCGAATGCGCGCCGTTGAGCATGCGCAGCTTTGCGGTCTCATAGGGCGCGACGTCGGCGACGAGTTCGGCGCCGACAGCCTCCCAGCGCGGGCGCGGGCCGGCGAAGTCATCCTCGATCACCCACTGGCTGAAGCCTTCGGTGACGACAGCGCCCTCATCGCGCGCGCCGAGCGCCGCTTCGACGGCGGCGCGGTCGGCGGCGGTCGTCGCGGGAACGATGCGGTCGATCATCGTCGCGGGGCAGCGGCATTCGCAGTCGAACCAAGCCACCAGATCAGGGTGTTCGGCAGCGAGATATTGCTGCATCAGCGCTTTCAGCGCCGCGCCATTGCCTGCAAGATTATCGCAGCTGAGCAACGTAAGCCCTGGCAGGCCTGCCGCCTTGCGAGCGGCAAGGCCGGCGCCGATGAAGCGGTAAAGGCTCGACGCGCTTTTGGCGGCGGCAAGATCGAGCGTGCCGTCGGCCCGCCGCAAATAGCCCTTCTCGGTGACGGTGAAGCTGACGATATGCGTCGATGGCGCGGCAAGGGCATCGACGACCGCCTGCGGATCGTCCGCCGCGACCAGCACCTTCTGCACCGCGCCGATAAGACGCACCCCGGTCCCCGCCGCGCTGCGCGCACTGACGGTGTAGAGCCCGCCCTGCGGGTTCAGCTGGGCGGCGACGTCACCCGAGCGCAGCGACACGCCGACGATCCCCCAGTCGCGCTCGCCCGCCGTCATCGCGTCATCGGTGTAGACCGCCTGATGCGCGCGGTGGAACGCGCCGATGCCGATATGGACGATCCCCGCGGCCTGCGCGCTGCGGTCGTATCCCGGCGCCTGCACCGACGCCGGGAACGGCATTTCAGCCGACAGCCTCACAGCTTGTACGCGGCCTTGGCGAGATTGTAGCTGAGGTCGGTCGCGAGCTCAGACGCCTCCCATTCCTCCATCCGGTGCTCCGCGACGAGTTGCGCCAGAAAGCCGCAGTCGATGCGCCGCGCGACGTCGTGGCGCGCAGGGATCGACAGAAAGGCGCGGGTGTCGTCGTTGAAGCCGACCGTGTTGTAGAAGCCCGCGGTCTCGGTCATCTGGCTGCGGAAGCGCCTCATCCCTTCGGGACTGTCGTGGAACCACCAGGCAGGGCCTAGTTTCAATGCCGGATAGTGACCGGCGAGTGGCGCCAGCTCCCGCGCGTAGCTCGTCTCGTCGAGCGTGAAGAGGATAATCGTCAGCGCCGCCTCATTGCCATAGCGACCAAGCAGCGGCCGCAGTGCATGGACATAGTCGGTGGCCATCGGGATATCGGCGCCCTTGTCACGGCCATAACGGTCGAACAACCAGGGATTGTGGTTGCGGAACGCGCCGGGATGGATCTGCATCACCAAGCCGTCGTCGAGGCTCATCCCCGCCATTACCGTCAGCATATGTGCGCGGAACAGTTCGGCATCGGCGGCGCTGACATCGCCGCGCGTAACCCGCGCGAACAGCGCCTCGGCCTCGGCGTCAGACAGGTCGGCGGTCGCCGCGGTCGGGTGGCCGTGATCGGTCGAGGTCGCGCCCATCGCGGCGAAGAAGGCGCGACGATTGCGATGCGCGGCGAGATAGCCGGCATAGCTGCAGGCATCCTCTCCCGACAACTCGGAGAAGCGTGCGAGATTGTCGCGGAAGCCTTCGAATTCCGGGTCGACCACCGGATCGGGGCGATAGGCGGTGATGACGCGGCCGTTCCATTCGCCGTTCGCGTTCGCGGCGCGGATCACGGCATGATGATCGAGCGTATCGAGCGGGCTTTCGGTCGTCGCGATCACCTCGATCCCGAAGCGATCGAACAGCGCCCGCGGCCGGAAGGCCTCGGTCGCCAGCGCCTCGGTGATGCGGTCGTAATAGAGGTCGGACGTCTTGGCCGAGAATTGCACATCGAAGCCGAAGGCTTCGGCGAAGACCCAGTCCATCCACATGCGGCTCGGGGTGCCGCGGAAGAGATGGTAATTCTGCGCGAACAGTCGCCAGCTCTCGCGCGGATCAGCCTCCCTGTTGCGTATACCGAGCGCGTCGAGCGAAACGCCCTGCGAATAGAGCATCCGGAACACATAATGGTCGGGGTGCAGCAACATCTCGGTCGCGTTGCCGAAGGGCTGGTTGCCGGCGAACCAGCGCGGGTCGGTGTGCCCGTGCGGACTGATGATCGGCAGCCCCGCCACCTCCCTGTAGAGCCGGCGCGCGATGTCGCGATGCGCCGGATCGGAGGGAAAGAGGCGGTCGGGGGAGAGCAGCAGCGGACGCGACACGGGTCAGGCCTTGCTTTCCACCGTGACCGGCGCGAGGCGCGGGCTGAGGATGTGGATCGCCAGCACGGCGAGAAAATAGACGGTCGTGCAGGCCGCAAAGATGATCGTGTAATTGCCGCCGGTCGCATCGAGTACGAGTCCGGTCGACTTCGCCATGATCATGCCGCCGACGCCGCCGGCGAAGCCGCCGAGGCCGATCACCGAGCCGACCGCGCGCTTCGGAAACATGTCGGGCGGGATCGACAGGATCGTCGACGAGAAGGCCTGATGCCCCGCAAGCGCGATACCGATAAGGAAGACCGCGAGCCACATATTCTCGAGCCCCGAGACGAACAGCAAAGGCAGCACACAGCAGCCCGCGCCGAGCATCGTCGCCTTGCGCGCGAAATTGACGCTGCGCCCAGTCTGGATCAGCTTCGACGACACCCAGCCGCCCGCAATGCTCCCGACATCCGACAGCAGATACATGACGATCATCGGCAGCAGCACGACCTTGAGATCGACATTATAGGTGGTGCTGAAATATTTGGGCAGCCAGAAGAGCATCAGGAACCAGACCGGGTCGGTCAGGAACTTGCCGGTGGCATAGGCCCACGCCTCGCGCTTGGTAACGATCGCGCCCCAGCCGAGGCGCTGGACCTGCTCGGGCGGATCATGCTCGATCCACGCGAGTTCGGCTTCGCTGACCTTTCCGCTCTCGCGCGGATTGCTGTAGAGCCAGAGCCACAGCAGTAGCAGGATCGCACCGAAGGCGCCCGTGACGATGAAGGTTTCGCGCCAGTCAAAACCGAGGACCCGCATGAAGAGCGCGATCGTAGGCGCGGTCAGGATGACGCCGATCGTCGTCGCGCTGTTGACCCAGCCGATCGCATAGGAGCGCTCCTTCTGGGGAAACCATTCGCTCGATGCGCGAACGACCGACGGGAAATGACCCGCCTCGCCGACGCCGAGGATAACGCGCGCCAGCATGAACGAGACCACCGAGGAAGCGAAGCCGTGCGCGACATGGCCGATCGTCCAGATCGAGATCGCGACCGCATAGCCGATTTTCGGCCCGAAGCGGTCGATCATCCAGCCCATGAGGAGGAAGCCCAGCGCATAGGCGGCCTGAAAGGCAGTGACGATGTTGCCATAGTCATTCTCGCTCCACCCGAGTTCGGTGCCGAGCGTCGGCGCGAGCAGGCCGAGCATGGTGCGGTCGATATAATTGACCGTGGTGGCGGCAAACAGCACCCCGACGATCAGCCAGCGGTAGCGACCGGACCGGGAAACCGGCGACGCCACACCTCCGTCCGCAAATGCCTGCGCCATATCTCTCTCCCGATTCTTGTGTCTTATCCGGTAATCGTGCAGCCGACGCGGATTTTTCCGTCGAAGAGCGCGTCGCCCCGCTGACCGGGACGGATTTCATGGATGCCGGTGATCGCGCCGGTCGACACCCAGGTACCGGCGGGAATCGCGATACCGCGCGCGCGCAGCGTGCGGATCAGGAACAGCGCCGACCCGAACGGACCGTCGAGCATGGTTTCCATCGTCGCCGCGCCCGCCGGCGCGTCGTCGATGAAGAATTCGACCGGCATGCGGATGAGGTCGGCGGTTCGCCAGTCGGGGATCGAAGGACCGAGGATCAGTCCCTTGTTGTTGCCATAGTCCGAAGCGGTGACCGCGGGGCCATGCCGGTTGATCGCCGGATAAGGCGAACTTGCGATCTCGATCCCCGTGCGGACGTCGGTGATGCAATCGCGCACCGAATCGATGTCGTAATCGCGCGTACCGACATCGCCGAGGCACAGCAGAACCTCGGCCTCGGCAGCAGCGAAGCCGTCGGCATAGACCGGCATGACGGGGCGCTCGCCTGCACCGCCGTCGAAAATTTCATCGCTGAAGATGGGGCCGGCCAGCCGGTTGTCGCCATAGCGGCCGACCAGCTCCGCCGGGATGCGCCCAACCTTCCAGCCGCCGACCGACCGTCCGTCGAATCCGATCGCCGCATCCTGAATCGCATAAGCGTCACCCATCGTTTCGGGCATCGTGCCCGGATAGCAGGTAAGCGGTGTCTTTTTCGCGCGTGCCGCGAGAAACGCCTTGGCGATATTTTGCTGTTCGTTCGTTGCCGGCATCTTTGTCATTTCCCTCTTCCGCCGGATGTCCTAAAAGACACCGGTGTCAAAAGCAAGCAATTAGCCGTACCCACGGTTGATTTTGCCCCGCCGAGTCCCCACTAGGGCAAGGAATCGGCCGGAGAATTCGAGGACTGGCGCTTTGGTGCGCAGCGCGGAGTGGGAAGAAAGCAGATCATGGCGGCACGCACGGGCGGACAGAATGGAAAGCAACCGACGATCAACGACGTCGCAGCCCTCGCCGGGGTTTCGAAAAAGACCGTCAGCCGCGTCATCAACCGTTCCGAGTTCATCAGCGACAAGACGCGCGATGCGGTGCGCAAAGCGATCGAGACGCTGGGCTTCGTTCCGAATCCGCAGGCCCGCGCGCTCGCCTTTCGCCGCAATTTCCTGATCGCGCTGCTTCACGACAATCCGAACGCGCAGACGGTGCTGAACTTCCAGCAGGGGGTACTCGACGCGATCAAGGACAGCGACCTTGCGCTGCTCGTCCGTCCGGTCGATCGGGGATCTGACAGGATGCTCGAGGACGTCCGCGTGTTCCTCGAAAAGCAGCGCCCCATCGGCGCGATGCTGCTGCCGCCGATTTCGGAAAATGACGATCTCGCCAAGCTCTGCGAGGACCTTGGCGTGCGCTACGTCCGCGTCGGCTCGGCATTGCTCGACGATGCTCGGCACTGCGTGTCGTCGAACGACCGCGAGGTCGTCGCCGAGGCGGTCGGCAAGCTGATCGCGCTCGGCCATCGCCGCATCGGCTTTGTGCGCGGCCCCGCCGGCTTCCGGTCGGCCGCCGAGCGCGAAGAGGGCTTTCGCGAAGCGCTCGCCGGGGCCGGCCTGTCGTTGCCGGACGAACTCTATGCGCCCGGAAATTATCGCTACACCGCAGGCGTCGAGGCCGGAGAGTCGCTGCTCTCGCTGCCGGAACCGCCAACCGGGGTGTTCGTGTCGAACGACGAGATGGCGGCAGGCGTGATGAGCGTCGCGCACGGCAAGGGGCTGTCGGTCCCCGCCGACCTGTCGATCATCGGCTTCGACGATTCGCCGACCGCAACCCATATCTGGCCGGCGCTGAGCACGGTGCGCTGGCCGATCCGCGAGATGGGATCGCGCGCCGCCCGCACCCTCGTCCCGGATTTTCTGGGTAACGAGACGAGGTCCCCCGACGACGAGAATCCGGTGATGCCTTCGACCTTCATCGAGCGCCAGTCGGTCGCGCCGCCCAGGAACTGATCTGATGTCCGCAGACGATGCCGAGGCCCCGCCAATGACACCGGTGACCGCATTACGAGTCCACCCGTGCGACAATGTCGCAACCGCGCTCACCGATCTGGGTGCGGGCCTCGATCTGTCGATCCACGGCTTCGCCCTGCGCCTCGCCGACCCGGTCTCGCGCGGGCACAAGCTCGCGGTGGCGCCGATCGCGAAGGGCACGCCGGTGATCAAATATGGCTTCCCGATCGGGCTCGCGACCAGCGACATCGAACCAGGTGAACATGTTCACAGCCACAATCTGGGGACCGCACTCGGCGGCGTGGGGGAGTATCGCTACGAAGAGCCCGTGGCCGCACCGGTCGCAACGTCGGGGAAGACCTTCACGGGCTATGTTCGCACCGACGGGCGCGTCGGGACGCGCAACGAGATCTGGATCGTCCCCACGGTCGGCTGCGTCGGCAATCTTGCCGTGCGCGTCGCGCGAATCGCGGGGACGCGCCACGCCGGGCGCGTCGACGGCATCCACGCCTTCAAACACCCCTTCGGCTGCTCGCAGCTCGGCGACGACCTTGGCCATACGCGCGCACTACTCGCCGCACTCGCGCAGCACCCCAACGCCGGCGGCGTGCTGATCGTCGGGCTGGGGTGCGAGAGCAACCAGCTCGGCCCGCTGCTGGAGGGCATAGCGCCCGAACGCCGCGCGAGCATTCGCACCCTGTCGGCGCAGACGGTCGAGGATGACGAAGCAGCATGCCTCGCGCTGATCGACGACCTGGTCGAGGCCTGCGCCGATGCGCCGCGCACCGAGGTGCCGCTGTCGAAGCTGGTGCTGGGCGTCAAATGCGGCGGGTCGGACGGGCTGTCGGGGCTGACCGCGAATCCCCTCGTCGGGCGGATGGCCGATGCGGTTGCGGCGGCGGGAGGCAAGGTCATACTGACCGAAATTCCCGAAATCTTCGGCGCCGAGCAGATGCTGATGGACCGCGCCGTGTCGCGCGATGTGTTCGACGCGACTGTCGCGCTGGTGCAGGACTTCAAGCAATATTTCATCCGCAACGGCGAGCCGGTGAGCGAGAATCCCTCGCCCGGCAATATCGCCGGCGGGATCACCACACTGGAGGAAAAGTCTCTCGGCGCGGTACAGAAGGGCGGCAAGGCGCCGGTGGTCGACGTCCGGCGCTATGGCGGCGAGGCGAACCTGCCCGGCCTGACCCTGCTCGAGGCGCCCGGCAACGACGCGGTGTCTTCGACCGCACTGACCGCCGCGGGTGCGACGCTGATCCTGTTCACCACCGGCCGAGGAACGCCGCTCGGCTTTCCCGCGCCGACGCTGAAGATCGCGTCGAACAGCCCGCTCGCGCAGCGCAAGGCAGGATGGATCGATTTCGATGCAGGACAGGTGCTCGAAACAGGCTTCGACAACAGCGCCGACGCGCTGCTCGACCTGATCGTCGCGACTGCCTCGGGCATGCCGACGAAGGCCGAACTCAACGAGGAGCGCGATATCGCGATCTGGAAGTCGGGCGTGACGCTCTAGTCCAGCGCCTCGAACCGGAAATTGCGGAAGCGCGCTTCGCCTTCGCCCGCCGAGTAAAGCCCGGGCCGGAGCATCAGGAAGCCGCCGCGGACATTGTGGTGATAGCCCGATACCTCCATCCCGCGATCGAAACGGCGCCACGTCTTCCCGCCGTCGCCGCTGGTGTCATAGGTCACGATATGGCGATCGTTGGTGACGCGCATCCGCATGGCGCGGCCGTGCGGATTGACGGGCCGCGCGCGCTCGATGCCATATTGGTGCGTGACGAAACGCTCGCCGTCGAATCCGAGCCCGCAATAGAGCCGGTCGTCGTAAAACAGGATCAGCCCCGCGGTGCCGCCGGGCGCGACCTCGATGTCGCATTCGAAGCGGTATGCCTGATCGCCCGCGATCAGGAGTAGCGGCGATGAGTCGACCGGCGCCTTGCCGCGCGCCTTCAGCACCAGCGTGTTATTCTCGACGCGCGCGCGGCTGCGCTCGTCGGCGGCGGGCTTGAAGAAATTCCATCTGGCGCCGAGCGCCAGCGTCGCAAAATCGTCCGACAGCGCCATGCCATGCGGTCCCGCGACGCCGCCCTTCGGTTTGGCGATCGGCTGCGACAAATCGCCGCCTTTCATCCGGAACCAGCCGTCGGCGGTCCACTCGACCGGGTCGAGCAGGGTCTGCCGCCCGAGGGTCCAATAGCCGTTTTCGAAGCCGTGATAGACGCTCCACCAGTCGCCCGCCGGACCTTCGATCAGGGTCGCATGCCCACGCGACCACCATTTTTCGGCGATCGAGGTCGTACGCACGATCGGATTCGCCGGACAATTTTCCCATGGGCCATGGATCGATTTCGAGCGCGCGGCGATGACCATATGCCCCGTCGGCGGGCCGGCGGTCCCGCCAACCGCGGTGATCATGTAGAAATAGTCGCCGCGCCGGGCGATTTTCGGCCCCTCGGGCGAAAAACCCTCGACCACCCAGTCGGACGGATAATGCCAGGGATCATAGATATGTTCGGGCTCGCCGATGCGGCTGAGCCCGTCGTCCGACAGCCGCACGCGATCGCCGCCGGACAGGAACAGCCAGCGCGACCCGTCCTCGCCAACCGCATGGCCGGGATCGATATGGTTCGGCAGGTTCAGGTCGACGGGATCGCTCCACGGCCCCTCGATGCTGTCGGCCCAGATCACCCAGCTCGTGTTCGGTCCCTTGGTCGGTATGTAGAGGAAATAGCGCCCTTTGTGCTTTACCAGTTCGGGCGCCCAGACCGCTCCGATATTCTTCGTCAGCGCGGGACCGATCGGTCGCCAGTTCACCAGATCGCGCGAATGCCAGATGACCAGCCCCGGATAGGAATCGAAGGTCGAGAAGGTCATGTAATAGTCGCGCCCGTCCTTCAGGATCGAAGGATCGGGATGGTCGCCGGCCATGATCGGGTTGAGGAAGCGCCCGTCGCCGAGATCGGCCTTGCGCTGGCCGTCGAGGCCCTTGGCCCAAGACGGCGCCGGCGCCGCCGACGGCTCGGCTACGCTCGCACGCGCGGCGACGGGCAGCCTGCTCGCGATCAGTCCCGCGCCCGCCAGTTTCAGCATCTCGCGCCGGTCGGTCACATTCTTCTCCTCGGAAAAGGAAAAGGCCCGGCCCTCGCTTGGAAGACCGGGCCTTTTCCGGGACTATCTGTCGATCATCACATCTTGAAACGCGCACCGAACAGGATGGTGCGGCCGAAATGGTTGTTCTCGTAATTGCGGTCGGCGTCGAAATCGGTGAAGCGATAGCGGTAGGTATCGAGCAGGTTGTTGCCCTCGACCGACAGCTCCATCCATTCGGTGACCTTGTAGCGGACCGACGCGTCCATGTTCCACGTCGCGCCATAGCCCTCGAAGACGTTGCCGGTGCCGCTGTTCGCATCGATGTACCGGCTGCGATAGCTGGCCGAGATACGCGCACTGAACGCGCCGTCATCGTAATAGAGCGTCCCGTTGTACGCACGCTTCGACACCCCGAACAGCGTCGCCGAACGCACTGCGTTCACCAGCGCCCCGCCGGGCGTCGTCGCCGGACCCTGGACATTATAGTCGGCGTCCGACTTGATGAAGGTCGCGTTTGCGAGGATGCCGAAGTGGCTGATGAAGCCTTGGTCGACGAATGCCGTGAACGGAACCTGTGCCGCCAGCTCGACCCCCTTCAGCGTCGCACCCGCGCCATTGACGTTCGCGGTGATCGTATAGAGCTGGTTCGGATCGAAGTTGATGAAAGCGGGCGAGCTTGGCGGCAGCGCCTCCTTCGGCAGCCCGGTCGACGCGAAGGTAGCGGTGAAGGCCTGGCTGATCGGGAAGCTTTCGACCTTTTTCACGAAGCCCGCGGCCGACAGCACCGCTCCCGGCGCGAAATACCATTCGACGCCAAGGTCGAAGTTGGTCGCGCGGTAGGGATCGAGCTGCGGATTGCCGTAGCTGATGCGATAGTTGAACCCGTCGATCGTGCCGCCCGGGGTCAGGTTGCCGAGGGTCGGGCGTGTGATGACCTTGGCGATGGCGCCGCGCACGATGACGTCGTGCGCCGGATAGAGGGCGATGTTCATCGACGGCAGCCAGTCGTCATAGCTGCGCTTCACGGTGACCGTGCTGCCCGACAGCACGCCGCGCGACGATTGCGCGGTATGCGCATAGCGGATGCCGGCATTGCCTGCATATTCGAGGCCGAAGAGCTCGCCCTTGACGTCGAATTGCAGATAGCCGCCCGAGGTCGTTTCCTGGACCGCGCGCGTGTTGCCCGTATCGGGGTTTGCCGTCCGATTGTAGAGCTGCGTGAAATCGGTCGCGGCGGGGAAGGACGGGATCAACCACTGCGTCGTTGTACCCGAGGGCTGGCCCGCCTTGCCGAGCGTGAACAGTTCGGCAAGCGCCGGAGTGACCGGGAAACCATAGACCGCGGTCGGGCCGAACAGGCTGGTCGGCGAGCAGGCGATCGTCCCCGATGTGCTGGTAACGAGACTGGTGCCGCCGTTGCCGCACACCGCACTGTCGCGGGTGAAGGCGACCGAGTCGAAGTTGAAACGGCGCCACATGCCGCCCGCCTTCACCTGGAAGCCATTGGTGACGTCCCATTCGGTGCGGAGCTGCGCGGTCTTGAACTTGTTGGTGACATTCGACGGGCGGTCGCGGATTTCGGCGAGCTGGAAGTTCGCGGGATCGGTGACGCTGGTGCCGAAGGTCAGCACCGGCCGCTTCATGTCGCTATAGTCGTAGCTGTATCCCTGTGCGTCGCGGTCGTCGAAGACGATCGTCGTTTCGACCGGAATGTCGGCATCCGACTTCGAGAAGCCGCCGAGCAGGGTGAAGCGGAAGCTGTCGCCGAGATCCTGATCCCAGCTGCCGCCGAACTGGGTGAATTCGGTTTTCGACTGGCGTAGATAATGTTCGGTGCGGACCCAGGCATCGTTGAGCGTCGCCGAGATCATGTTGTTGTTCGAATCATAGACCGGATTGACGACGTTGATCGACCGTTCGTTGGACCGGAGCAGAACCTCGCCCCACTTTTCCTCGCGATCCTCGCGAAAGCGCGAATAGAGCGCGTCGAGCGAGATCTTGGTGCTGTCGGTGGGTGCGAACTGGATCGAGCCGGTCAGGCCCAGACGCTCGCGCCGGTGGTCGATTTCGCCATAGCGCGGAATGCGCGGATGGAAGGCGAGCGCAGCCTGATTGCAGGCGGTGCCGGGCACATAGGTGCCGCCGCTGTTCGCGGTCGTCCAGCAGTTGGTGCCATTGACCGAATCGAAGCGCGCCTGTGCCCAGCGGACGCTATTGTTGCCGAGCTCGAGCGTGTCGCTCTTCGAATAGGCGCCCGAAACCGAGACGCCGAAGGTACCGTCGACATTACGCCAGCTGAGCAGGCCCGCGACGCGCGGCCCCAGATCCTTCGACAGGTCGTTGTACGATCCGACGAGCGAGAGCGCACCGTGGAGGCCGTCTTTCGCACCGAGCGGGTTGCCCGTGTTGAGGTCGACGACCGCCCCGAGCGAGCCTTCGTCGAGCGAGGCTTCCGCGGTCTTGTGGACGACGATGCTGCTGAAGAGTTCGGACGCAAAGACGTTGAAGTCGAACGCACGGTCGCGGTTCGACGATGCACCGTCGGTCGAGGTTGCAACCGTCTCCAGCCCGTTCAGGCGAACACGGGTGAATTGCGCGCCGAGACCGCGGACCGTGATCGCACGACCCTCGCCGCCATCGCGCTGGATCGAAATGCCCGGAATGCGCTGGAGCGATTCTGCGAGGTTCTGGTCGGGGAATTTGGCGATATCTTCGGCAACGACAGCATCGACGGCTGCGACCGAGTCGCGCTTCACGTTGAGCGCCGCCTCGAGCGAGGCGCGAAAGCCGGTGACGACGATCTCATCTTCCGCTGCGGGTGCAGCCTCGGCCGTATCCTGTGCCCAGGCGGGCGAAGCCGCGAGCACCGCGAGCGACGCGCCGCAGGCCAGTCTGGTGAGCGTGCGAATGCCCCGCGCGTTGTGAATTGCCATCATCATCCTCCCTTATCGCAGTGCCTTCCTGCCTCTGGCAAGAATTGACACCGGTTACCTTTGCGAGACAGGCAAATCGAGCAATCGCCCGTCCCGAATTTTCAGAGAGTACGCTTTCGACCGCCGCAATGCGGCTGGCAGGGCGCCCTCTCCCCCTTGGCTCTGTTTTTGACCGGCTTAGGTAACCGGTGTCAAAAAGGATTGAAGGATTGTGACGTCTATGTCAAGACCCCTTTCAACAAGGAGAGAGTGATGCTGAAAAAGCTGTGGTTTGCGACACTTTTGCTGGCGCCGGCACTGACCCCGTCACCCCTGTTCGCCGCCGATTCGACGACAGTCGCCTTCCCCGGCGCGGTCGGTCCGGCGGCGGTGACGGCGGGGGGGCGCGGCGGGAAAATCATTCGCGTGACAACGCTTGCGGCCGACGGGCCCGGGTCATTCAGGGCCGCGGTCGAAGCGAAGGGGCCGCGCATCGTCGTGTTCGAGGTCGGTGGCGTCATCGATCTGGGACGCGAGACGCTGACCATCACCGAGCCCTGGCTGACGATCGCCGGCCAGACCGCGCCCGGACCCGGCATCACGCTGATCCGCACCGGCATCGACCTCAAGACCCACGACGTGGTGATGCGCCATCTGCGCGTCTACACCGGCGTCGACGGCCAGCCGAAACGCAGCGGCTGGGAAGCCGACGCCTTCTCGACCGTCGGTGCGCACAACGTCATCGTCGATCACTGCACCTTCCTGTGGGCGATCGACGAGAATATGTCCGCGTCGGGCCCGCGCTTCAACGGCAAGGACGCCGCCGAATGGCGCGAGGGAACGAGCAGGAATGTTACCTTCTCGAACAATCTCGCCGCCGAGGGTCTCGCCGATGCGAGCCACCCGAAGGGCGAACACAGCAAGGGATCGCTTGTCCACGACAATACGTCGGGGATCGTCTTCTACCGCAACATCTGGGCGCATAATGTCGAACGCGCGCCGCTGGTGAAGGGCGGCGCGCAGGTGCTGATGATCAACAACCTGATCTACAACCCGAAGCATCGCGCAGTGCACTACAACCTGATGAATCTCGAATGGACCGGCCATCCCTATGTCACCGGCCA
>Ga0209257_1002519_pt1 | contig 18001 bp, 13 predicted proteins | sample AraplaCvi_mCL_r2_FD_184277 | JGI IMG/M metagenome (GOLD analysis project Ga0209257, IMG submission 184277) | Arabidopsis root microbial communities from North Carolina, USA - plate scrape MF_Cvi_mCL_r2 (SPAdes) (version 2) | ecosystem: Host-associated > Plants > Roots > Endosphere | place: USA...
CCGCGGCGGACCATATCCATTTCACCGATCTCGGCCTCGACAAGGTCGCGCTCGATCTCGGCTTCTTCCAGGTCAAATGGTATTCGCTGGCCTATATCGCCGGCATCCTGGTCGGCTGGTGGTACCTCACCCGCCTGCTCAAGCAGCCCGGCGCGCCTATGGGCCGCGCCCATGCCGACGATCTCGTCTTCTACGCGACGCTCGGCATCATCGTCGGCGGGCGCCTCGGCTATGTGATCTTCTACGGGCTCAACCGGTTCATCGACCACCCGCTCGACATCTTCAAGCTGTGGGACGGCGGCATGTCGTTTCATGGCGGCGTGATCGGCACCACCCTGGCGATCATCCTGATGTGTCGCCGCCACGGCCTCAACTGGCTGCGCGTCCATGACTATGTCGCCTGCTGCGCGCCCTTCGGCCTGTTCTTCGGCCGCCTCGCCAACTTCGTGAACGGCGAGCTGTGGGGCAAGCCGGCAGACCTGCCCTGGGCGATCGTCTTTCCCGGCGCCGGCCCGCTCGCCCGTCACCCGAGCCAGCTCTACGAAGCCGCGCTCGAAGGCCTGCTGCTCTTCGCCATCCTCTCCTACGCCTTCTGGCGCACCAAGGCGCGCTACGCACCGGGCAAGCTCACTGGCATCTTCCTGCTCGGCTATGGCTGCTTCCGCTTCTTCGTCGAGTATTTCCGCGAGCCCGATGCCCAGTTCGCCGGCACCATGTTCGAGAACGTCATCCATATGGGCCAGGTACTGTGCCTGCCGATGATCCTGGGTGGCATCTATCTGATCGTCACCGCCAAGGGGCGCCGTGATCGGGTCGAGCCGATCGCGGGCACGGAGAGCGTGGCCTGACGTGAGCGAGAACCCCCTCGACGCCGGGCAGCAGGAGCGCGCCGCCAACGCCGCCGAACCCCTGCTCGCCGAGCGGCTCTCCCGCGCCATCACCATGGCCGGGCCGATCCCGCTCTCGCAGTTCATGGGCGCCGCCAACGCCCATTATTACGCCACGCGCGATCCGCTGGGCGCGCGCGGCGACTTCACCACCGCGCCCGAAGTCAGCCAGATGTTCGGCGAGCTGATCGGCCTGTGGGTCGCCGACCTGTGGCACCGCGCCGAACAGCCGCCGGTCCGCTATGTCGAGCTCGGCCCGGGCCGCGGCACCCTCGCCGCCGACGCGCTGCGCGCCATGGCCAAGGTCGGGCTCACCCCGCCGGTCGACCTGGTCGAGACGAGCCCGACGCTGCGCGCCGTCCAGGCCGAGCGGGTGCCCGGTGCCGAATTCCATCTCGACCTGGTCGGCCTGTCCGACGATGCGCCGCTGGTCTTCGTCGCCAACGAGTTCTTCGACGCGCTGCCGATCCGCCAGCTCATCGCCACCCAGGAAGGCTGGCGCGAGCGCCTCGTGGCCTGCCAGGACACGCTGTTCCTGCCGATCGCCGGCGACCGCAGCTTCGACATGATCATTCCGCGCGACTTCAAGGAGGCCGCGCCCGGATCGATCCTCGAGACTTCGCCGGCCAGCGTCGCGGTGCTGCGCCAGCTTGCCAAGCGGCTGACCGACCAGGGCGGCGCGGCCCTGGTCATCGACTATGGCTATATGGGCCCGGCGATCGGCGACACGCTGCAGGCGGTGAAGGGCCATGCCTATGCCAATCCGTTCGACGAGCCGGGCGAGGCCGACCTGACCGCCCATGTCGATTTCGCCACGCTCGCGGAGGCGGCACATGCCGAGGGGCTGGTCGTCTACGGCCCGGTCACCCAGGGCGAGTTCCTCACCCGCCTCGGCATCACCGAGCGTACCGCCAGCCTGTCGCTCGCCACGCCGGAGCGCGCCGGCCAGCTCGCCACCGATCGCGAACGCCTGACCCATCCCGAGCAGATGGGCGAACTGTTCAAGGTGATCGCCTTCACCGCCCCCGGCTGGCCCGTTCCCGCGGGGTTCGAATGACCCGCGCCCCTGGCCGTCACCCCGGCGAAAGCCGGGGCCCATCTCGGAGAGATGCCCCAGATACGGCAGCTGTATTTCCATCTGGCGAGGGCACGAGATGGGTCCCCGCTTTCGCGGGGAGGACGAAATGAACATGATTTACCGCGATGCCACCCCCGCCGACCTGCCCGCGATCGACGCGCTGTTCCGCGTGAGCTTCGTCGCGACCTTCGGCCATCTCTACCAGCCCAGGGACCTGGCCGACTTCCTCGCCGGCTTCACGCCCGAGGCCTGGGCCGAGGAGTTCGCGGAGCCGGACCTGTGCTTCCAGCTCGCAGAGGACGAGCAGGGCCTGGCCGGCTTCGCCAAGACCAGCAACCTCACTCTCCCGGCCGAGACCGGCGCCCGCACCTATGAGCTCCGCCAGCTCTATCTCGACGAGCGCGCCAAGGGCAGCGGTGCCGCCCAGGCGCTGCTCGACTGGGCGCTCGACCAGGGCCGCGCCCGCGGCGCCGAGGAAATGTGGCTCTCGGTCTATGTCGACAATCACCGCGCCAGGCGGTTCTACGAGAGGAACGGGTTCGAGGACCGCGGTCCCTATGCCTTCATGGTCGGCGCGCACGCCGATGAAGACCGGTTGATGAGGCGCACGCTGTGAGTGAAGAAGTCGAAGTCTTTCGCGCCCGCGCGCTGAACGGGATCGCCCATGGCTTTCTCGGCCGCAAGGGCGGGGTCTCGAGCGGCGCGATGGCCAGCCTCAATGTCGGCCTGGGCTCGACCGACGATCCCGCGCTGATCGCCGAGAATCGCCGTCGCGCGGTCGAGGCGGTGCTGCCCGGCGGCCGGCTCGTCTCGCTCTTCCAGGTCCATTCGGCCGATTGCGTGACCGTCGCCGAGCCCTGGGAAGAGCGGCTGCGCCCGCATGCCGATGCGCTGGTCACCGATCGCCCGGGCCTGGCGCTCGGCATCCTCACCGCCGATTGCGCGCCCGTGCTGTTCGCCGACCGCGAGGCCGGCGTGATCGGTGCCGCCCATGCCGGGTGGAAGGGTGCGATCGGTGGAGTCACCGATTCGACGATCGCCGCGATGGAAACGCTGGGTGCACAGCGCGAGCGGATCACCGCCGCGGTCGGCCCCTGCATCGCCCGCGCCTCCTACGAAGTCGACGTCGTCTTCCTCGCCCGCTTCGCCGATGCGGACCCGGAGAATGAGCGCTTCTTCACCGAGGGCCGGCGCGAGGATCACTGGCAGTTCGATCTCGAAGCCTATGTCGCGCACCGGCTGGCTTCGGCCGGGATCCGCACCGTCGAGATGCTCGGCCAGGACACCTATGCCCGGGAAGCGCATTTCTACAGCTTCCGCCGCGCGACCCACCGGCAGGAGCCGGATTACGGCCGGCAGATCTCGATCATCGGGCTCTGAATTCCCTCTCCCTCTGGGAGAGGGAGGGAGCCGACGAAGTCGGCGGAAGGGTGAGGGTCGAGAGGCAAGGCTACCCTCACCCTTCCCACTCGCTATGCTCGCAGGCCCCTTCCCGCTCCCAATGGGAGCGGGAGAACACACTTCCAATGTAGGATTTTCCATGTTCCCTTTCCGAACATGCGAAATCCCTCACCTCTCCATCCCATGCGCCGGTCGGCCGCCACCTTTCGTCGCGCCCGCCGGGGAAGCCCCATGGCCTCGCGCGTGGATGTCGCGACTTTTGTGACTTTCCGCGGGTTTCAGGCTCCCCCAAGTCCATTCGAATCGTTACAGATGATACGAAAATACAGCCGGAGAGACTCATGACCGACGAGACCGAAGCCGACCTGACCGGTGGCACCCCGCGCCGCCGCCCCAAGCCTTCGGCGGACAAGGTCGGCGACCGCAAGCTCAAGCCCAGCACGATGATGATGGGCCATGGCTATGATCCGATGCTCTCGGAAGGCTCGCTCAAGCCGCCGATCTTCCTCACCTCGACCTTCGTCTTCCCCAATGCCGCTGCCGGCAAGCGCCATTTCGAAGGCGTCACCGGCAAGCGCCCGGGCGGTGCCGACGGGCTGGTCTATTCGCGCTTCAACGGTCCGAACCAGGAGATTCTCGAAGACCGTCTCGGGATCTGGGAGGGCGCCGAGGACGCGCTCGCCTTCTCCTCGGGCATGTCGGCGATCGCCACCCTGTTCCTGTCGATGGTCAAGCCGGGCGACACGATCGTCCATTCGGGCCCGCTCTATGCGGCGACCGAGACGTTGATCGCCCGCATCCTCGGCCGCTTCGGCGTCCACTGGCTCGATTTCCCCGCCGGCGCCACGCGCGAGGAGATCGACGCGGTGTTGAGCAAGGCCGCCTCGGGCAATGTTGCGCTGATCTATCTGGAGAGCCCGGCCAACCCGACCAACGCGCTGGTCGACGTCGAGGCCGTCCGCGCCAGCCGCGACGCGATCTTCACCGGCGCCAACAAGCCGCCGATCGCGATTGACAACACCTTCCTCGGCCCGCTCTGGGCCAAGCCGCTCGAGCAAGGCGCCGACATCGTCGTCTATTCGCTGACCAAATATGCCGGCGGCCATTCGGATCTGGTGGCGGGCGGCGTGCTCGGCTCGAAGGAGCACATCAACACGATCCGGCTGATGCGCAACACGATCGGCACGATCTGCGATCCCAACACCGCCTGGATGCTGCTCCGCTCGCTGGAGACGCTCGAACTGCGCATGTCGCGTGCCGGCGAGAATGCTGCCAAGGTCTGCGCGTTCCTGCGCAGCCACCCCAAGGTCGAGCATGTCGGCTATCTCGGCTTCCTTGAGGAAGGCTCGCGCCAGGCGGACATCTACAAGCGCCACTGCACCGGCGCCGGCTCGACCTTCTCGCTGTACCTCAAGGGCGGCGAGAAGGAGGCCTTCGCCTTTCTGGACAGCCTCAAGATCGCCAAGCTCGCCGTGTCGCTCGGCGGCACCGAGACTTTGGCCAGCCACCCCGCCGGCATGACCCACCTCTCTGTGCCAGACGCCCGCAAGCAGGCGCTCGGCATCACCGACAATCTCGTCCGCATCTCGATCGGCGTCGAGGATGCCGATGATCTGATCGCCGATTTCGAGGAAGCCCTGAAGGCGGTGTGAAGAACAGGCTCCCCGGCTTCGGCCGGGGCTATTGGGTGCAATACTTATGGAGCGCCCGGCTTGATTGAGCTTAGAGCGCGAAAGCCTTATCCTGCCCATCCGAGGGGGACTTCGGCCATGATCGGACTTTCGCGCTCCATTGCTCTTCTCGCCGCGCCGCTGCTGGCGCTGCCCGCCATCGCCCAGACCGCCGACCCGATGGCCGGCATGCACGCCGGCCACGGCTTCCCCCAGACGCTCGCCGACTGGGCGCGCGGCGGCCAGCTCTTCCCCGATCTCGGCAGCTTCCACCGCGACAGCGGCAGCAAGGTCCCCCAGGCCCAGGCCTATTTCGACCAGGGCATGCGCCTGCTCTGGGCGTTCAACCATGACGAGGCCGCGCGCAGCTTCGCCAAGGCCACCGAAGCCGATCCGCGGTGCGGCATCTGCTTCTGGGGCGTCGCCCTGGCGCTCGGCCCCAATTACAACATGCCGATGATGGCCGAACCGCGCGCCCGGGTCGCCTGGGAAGCGCTGAAACGGGCCGAGGCGCTGGCACCATCCGCCACCCCGGCCAACCGCGCGCTGATCCTGGCGCTGGCGAAGCGCTATACCGGGCCCCAGCCGATCGATCCCGGCAACAGCGCGCCGCTGCTCGCCGCGTTCGGCGATGCGATGCGCGACGCCGCCAGGGCCTTTCCGCAGGACGACGACATCCTCACCCTGTTCGCCGAAGCGCAGATGAACCGGAACCCGTGGAAGCTCTGGAACCTGGATGGCACGCCGGCAAAGGACACGCCCGAGATCGTCGCCACGCTGGAGACTGTGCTCGCCCGGAACCCGCACCATCCCGGCGCCAACCATTATTACATCCACGCCGTGGAAGCCTCGACCTCGCCGGGCAAGGCGATCGACTCCGCCGAACGGCTCAAGGCGATGATGCCGGGTGCCGGCCATGTCGTGCACATGCCCGCCCACATCCTCCAGCGCGTCGGCCGCTACGAGGAATCGGCAGAGGCAAATCGCCTCGCCGACGCGGCGGACAAGGCCTATTATGCCAAGACCGCGGCGATCGACTATTACCCGATGTATTCGGCGCACAATCTCCAGTTCCTCGCCGCCGCCGCCTCGATGGAGGGACGCAGCGCCGAGACGATCAAGGCACTGCGCGACGTGCGCGCCGTCTTCACCGACGAGATGGCGGCCGGCATGCCCGGCATGGATTGGGGCATCGGCTATCTCTATCAGGCGCTGATCCGCTTCGGTCGCTGGGACGCGATGCTGGCCGAGCCCCAGCCCGACGCCCGGCTGCTCGACCTGACCGTCAACTGGCTCTCGGCCCGCACCATCGCCTTCGCCGCCACGGGCAGACTGCCCGAGGCCGAGGCAGAGCTGGCGAAGCTCAAGGCCAGGATCGCCGCCGCGCCGGCCGACGCGCTGGCCGGCATGAACCTGGCAGCGCCGCTCTTCCAGATCGCCCGGCTCCGCTCCGAGGCACGCATCGCCTTGGCCCGCAAGGATGCGGTCAAGGCGATCGCGCTGCTCCGCGAGGCGGTCACCCTCGAGGACAGCCTGTCCTACAACGAGCCCTCGGACGAGTTCTTCCCGACCCGCCATCTGCTCGGCGCCGCGTTGCTCGACAGCGTTGCGGCGGCGGAAGCCGAGGCGGTGTTCACCGAGGACCTGAAGCGCAATCCGCGCAACGGCTGGGCGCTGCTCGGCCTGGCCCAGGCGCTGAAGGCACAGAAGAAGGACGCGAGCGCGGCGGAGAAGGACTTCGCCGCCGCCTGGGTCCGCGCCGATGTGAAGCTCAGCGCGCCGGCGTTCTGAGCGCGGCGGCGAGCAGGTCGGCCATGACGCGATGGTCCTTGCGCGACGGGTGCCAGTTGCATCCGGTCATCTCGAGGGTCGGCACCTTCACCGAAGTCACCCCGGTGGCCCGGGCCACCGCGGCGACGTCGGCGTAGAAATTCTCGGCGCCCATCAGCACCAGCCGTGCCTGGGGCTGCTGGCGCCGACGCTCTTTGACAAAGTCGATATAGCGCTTGCGATACGCCGCCCGCAGCGCCGCATCGTCCGGCCACGCCTCGCCGGCATGGAGCTTGGTCGAGAAGTCGTTGGTGCCCAGGTTGATCACGATGATCCCGGGCCGCCAGCCATCCGCCCGGGCCGGCGCCGGCTCGCCGGGAATGGCGCGGGGATAGAGGAAGGGCAGGTTCTCGCCCGGCTTGCCGCCGGCATAGTTGCGGACGATCCCATAGCCCGAATAGGCGATGACCCGGTAATCCGCGCCCAGCCGCCGCGCCAGCACCGGCCCGAACGCCTGGCTGGTATCGGTGGTGTCGTGCACCTTCCGCTCGTCACACTCGCGGGTCGGCGAGGTGTTGCCATAGCCGACGCTGTGCGAGTCCCCGATGAACTCGATCCGGCGCGACCGCACCGGCGGCGCCAACGGCGTGCCATGGGTGAAGAAACCCAGGAAGCGGCTGCTGCCCGACTGGCTCTCGGTCAGCTTGTCGATGCGGATCGTGTGGATGCCCGGCTTGAGCCGCGCCACCTTCACCACCGCCGGCCCGGGCGTCACCAGCGTCTGGAACGGCTTGCCGTCCACGCTCACCCGCAGCCAGTCGCCCTGCGTCTCGACCTGCGCGCTCACCTCGGTGCCGCGGAAACGCCCTTCGACATAGACGCCCGGCCAGCCAAAGCGGATCGCCTTGCCCTGCGCCACCACGCGCCCACCGACATGGACGTCGAGCGGCTTCCCGTCCGGAGCGGAGGCGGCGGAGAGGACGAACGGCGCGAGCAGCGCAAGGGCGACGAACTTCATGCGCCCAGCCTATGCGCAGCCGGGCGCCGCGTCAGCCCCAGAGATGGTCGCGATAGGCCTGGAAGCAGCGCACGCCGCACTTGAGCCGGATCAGCGCGCCCTCGGCCATCGCCGTCGCCCGCGCCGGATCCTCCGCCACCGCCGGCCGGATCGCCTCGCGGTTCCAGTCCTCGCTGTGCTTGATGTCGAGCACCGCGTGCAGCGTGAAGTAGCGCGCTTCCTTGGGGCTGAGCCCGACGCGCTTCAGCCCCTCGGCGACCAGTGCCGCCCGCCCCGGCGCGGTCAGCTCGATCACGCCGAGCGCGCCCACCGAATGCCAGGCATAGCGCCGGTTGGTCGCCATCGCCGTCATCGCATTGGCCAGGCACAGGCTCTCCCAAACCGTGTTCTCGATCACCGGCGCCACCGCCAGCGTCTCGACCAGCGCGTCGAGCATCGGGCCATGCATGCCCTTCTCGGTGCCATGCCCCATCTCGTCCCAGTAATTGCGGGCAAGCTCCAGCTTGGGCCGCACCGGCAGCTTCACCTGGGTCATCGCAACGAGATCGTCGAACCCCGCCTCCCCGGCAGCCTCCTGCTCGAAGAACCATCGCAGCTGGTCGCGGTCCGCTTCCGCGCCAAGCCAGGGGAACAGCGGATCACCCTGCCCCGGCCCGTTCGCCTTCAGCCCTTCGAACCAGGCGATGAAGCCTTCCACGTCGGTAGGTGCCGCCGCGGCCTCCTCGGCGACTTCGGCGCGCAGCTCCTCGAGGAACGCGCCTTCGAGGCGTTGCATCTTCAGGTCGCGCTCGAAAGTCTTCTGCCAGTCGTCGCTCGGGAACCCGGGCTCCAGCCGCTCCCGGTTCCAATGCGCCAGGCCGCGCTGGAAACTGTCCTTGAGAAATTGCGAGCCGAGCTCGTTCGCGAAATCGCGCGCACGGGTTGCCATGTCGATTGTCTCTCCTGCTTGCCCCGTTGAACCCGCCAATAATCGGGCGGGTTCCCGGGCCGCGCCGGAAAGCGAGCCGATCTCCGTTACTTATGACCTGGATCAAGGCGACGGCGCAGCGCTTGCCGATATCGCGCCCGCAGCATGCGAAGGTTGCATTCGTGCTGGCACGCATCGGTGCGTTAGCCAGCCGCGACTTTCCCGAGAGGACGCCCATGACTTCGCGAATCGCCCATCCCGGACTTGCCGCCAAGGTCACCAGCGCCGAGCAGGCGGCGAGCTTCATCGACGATCACATGACCGTCGGCATGAGCGGCTTCACCGGATCGGGCTACCCCAAGGCGGTGCCGATGGCGCTGGCCAGGCGCATCGCCGAAGAGCGCGCCGCGGGCCGCAACCTGCGCGTGAAGGTGTGGACCGGCGCCTCCACCGGCCCCGAGCTCGACGGCGCGCTCGCCGAAGCCGACGGCATCGAGCTGCGCCTGCCCTACAATTCCGATCCCATCGCCCGCGAACGGATCAACCGCGGCGAGATGGAATATCTCGACATGCACCTGAGCCAGGTCGCGCCGATGGCCTGGGAAGGCTTTCTCGGCCCGCTCGACATCGCCGTGGTCGAGGTCTCGGGGATCACCGCGGACGGCGCGCTGATCCCCTCCTCCTCGGTCGGCAACAACAAGACCTGGCTCGATCGCGCGCACGGTGTGATCCTCGAGGTCAATCGCTGGCAGAACCCTGCGCTCGAGGGCATGCACGACATCTATTACGGCACCGCGCTGCCGCCCAACCGCGTGCCGATCCCGCTGGTCCGCCCCGACGACCGGATCGGCCAGCCGAGCTTCCGCTGCGATCCAGACAAGGTGATCGCCGTGGTCGAGACCGACGCGCCCGATCGCAACCTGCCCTTCGCCAGACCCGACGCGTCCGCGCTGGCGATCGCCGGCCATCTGATCGAGTTCTTCAAGCACGAGGTCGGCAAGGGCCGCCTGCCCCCGAACCTGCTGCCGCTTCAGTCGGGCGTCGGCAACATCGCCAATGCCGTGCTCGCCGGCCTGCTCGACGCGCCGTTCAGCGACCTGACCGCCTATACCGAGGTGCTGCAGGACGGGATGCTCGACCTGCTCGCCTCGGGCAAGCTGCGCATGGCGTCGTGCACCGCCTTCTCGCTCAGCCCCGATGCGGCCGAGCGGCTCAACGCCGAGATGGCCGACTTCCACGATCGTATCCTGCTGCGCCCCCAGGAGATCAGCAACCACCCGGAGATCGTGCGCCGCCTCGGCTGCCTGGCGATGAACGGGATGATCGAGGCGGACATCTACGGCAACGTCAACTCGACCCACATCATGGGCTCGCGCATCCAGAACGGCATCGGCGGCTCGGGCGATTTCGCCCGCAACGCCTATGTCTCGGTGTTCATGACGCCCTCCACCGCCAAGGGCGGCAAGATCTCGGCGATCGTGCCGCATGTCAGCCATGTCGATCACATCACCCAGGACGTGCAGGTGATCGTCACCGAGCAGGGCCTGGCCGATCTGCGCGGCCTTGCCCCGCGCCGCCGTGCCGAGCTGGTGATCGAGAAATGCGCGCATCCCGAATACCGCCCGATGCTGCGCGACTATTACGAGCGGGCGCTCCGCGGCAGCTACGGGCTGCAGACGCCGATGCTCTGCGGCGAGGCGCTCGCCTGGCACCAACGCTTCGTCGAAACCGGCAGCATGCGGCTCTGATCCGGCTTGGATGCGGGCGCGGGGCATGCTCTAACCGGCACCCATGACCGCCCAGTTCCGTACCGGCCTCGCCGCGCTAGCCGCCCTGTCGTTCACCACCCCGCCGGTCCTGGCGCAGACGAGCCCGGAGCCGACCGCCGCGTCGGCCGATCCGATGATCGGCACCGGCGGCGAGGGGCATACCTTCCCGGGCGCCGTCGCGCCCTTCGGCATGATCCAGCTGAGCCCGGACACCGACACGACCTGCCAGATCCGCAAATGCTACAGCCACGCCGCCGGCTATCGCTACGAGGATCCGACGATCCAGGGCTTCTCGATGACGCACTTCTCGGGTGCCGGCCATTCGGACCTGGGCGACTTCCTCATCCAGCCGGTCTCGGGCGACACGGTGGGGCTGGAGCCCGACGACTATCGCTCGCCCTTCGACCATGCGACCGAGCAGGCGGTACCCGGCTATTATGCGGTGACGCTCGCCAAGCCCGGCGTCCGCGCCGAGATGACCGCAGGCACGCGGGTCGGCGTCCAGCGCTACACCTTCCCCGCCGGCAAGGCCGCGCACCTGCTGTTCGACCTGCGCAGCTCGCTCTACAACTATCCCGGCAAGATCCTCTGGTCCTCGATCCGTATCCGCCCCGACGGGACGATCACCGGCGCACGTGAGACCCGCGGCTGGGCGCCCGCCCGCAAGCTGTTCTTCGCAATACGCCCTTCGCGCCCGATCACCGGCCACGCCTTTCTCGATCGCGAGCAGAAGGTCGAGTATCGCGGCTTCCAGGGCCCGAGCCGCGGTGCGGACGATGCCCAGCAGCTCGCCGGGCGCGAGCTGGTCGCGCGGCTCGACTTCGGCCAGATCGACGGACCGCTCGAAGTGAAGGTCGCGATCTCGGCAGTCGATGAGGATGGCGCGATCGCCAATCTCGACAGCGAGCCGGGCAATTTCGACGCGGTCCGCGCCGCGACCGGCAAGGCCTGGAATGAGGCACTCGGCACAGTCGAGCTCGAAGGCCCGGCGCCGATGAAGAAGATGGTCGCCACCGCGCTCTATCACAGCCTGATCGCGCCCAGCGTCTTCTCCGACGCCGATGGCCGCTGGCGGGGGCCGGACGATCAGGTCCATGCCGCCAAGGGCTTCACCTTCCACTCGACCTTCTCGCTGTGGGACACGTTCCGCGCCGAGCATCCGCTGCTTCTGCTCACCCAGAGCGAGAAGAAGAACGCCGATTTCGTCAACTCGCTGATCGCCAGCCAGCAGGTCAGCCCGTTCGGCATCCTGCCGGTCTGGCAGTTCAACGGGCGCGAGACCTGGACGATGATCGGCTATCACGCCGTGCCGGTGATCGCCGACGCGTACATGAAAGGCATCAAGGGTTTCGATCCGAACGCCGCGCTCGATGCGATGGTGAAGAGCGCCACCTACGGCCCCTATGGCGGCCTCGATCAGTATATGAAGCTCGGTTATGTGCCGATCGACAAGGAGCCGGAAGCCGCCTCCAAGACGGTCGAATACGCCTATGACGACTGGACCATCGCGCGCATGGCCCGGGCGATGGGCAAGGCGGACATCGCCGCCCCGTTCGAGGCGCGCGCCGGCAACTGGCGCAACAGCTTCGACGTGAAGACCGGGTTCCTGCGTGCCCGCAAGGCGGACGGGACCTATCGCGCGCCCTTCGATCCGACCGCGATCAACTATGGCTCGGACTATACCGAGGGCAATGCCTGGCAATATAGCTGGTTCGTACCCCAGGACCAGGCGGGCATGTTCAAGCTGCTCGGCGGCGACGCGGCGGCGGTGAAGAAGCTCGATGCGATGTTCGACTTCGACAATTCGAAGCTCGACTACAGCCATGCCGAGGACATTGCCGGGCTGATCGGCCAGTACATCCATGGCAACGAGCCCAGCCACCACGTCGCCTATCTCTACAGCTATGCCGGCCAGCCCTGGCGCACCCAGGAGCGGCTCAAGCAGATCGTCGAGAGCCAGTACAAGCCGACGCCGGATGGTCTGTCGGGCAATGACGATCTCGGCCAGATGTCGGCCTGGTTCGTGTTCACCGCGCTCGGCTTCTATCCCGTGGCACCCGGCTCGAACGAATATGTGATCGGCCGTCCCTTCCTCGACCGCGCGACGCTCAACCTGCCGAACGGCAAGCGCTTCGCCATCGTCGCCGAAGGCCTGTCGGACACGAACAAATATGTCGGCAAGGTCCTGCTCAATGGCAAGCCGCTGGCGCGCGGATACCTGAGGCATGACGAGATCGTCGCCGGCGGCGAGCTGCGCTTCACGATGAGCGCGAAGCCCAACAAGAGCTGGGCGACGGGCAAGGCGGCACGGCCCTATTCGATGAGCACGGCTCCGCGCTGAGCAGCGCACCGGCCACCCCGTCCGAGACCGCCCTATAATGGAGGGTGATGCCCGTTCGAGCGGGTGGTTTCGGACGGGCGATCATGAACTCGAAATCCTCCCATGCCCTCGACAGGCTGATGCACGTGGTGCCGGCGGCGCTCGCCGGCTCGGTCATCCTGATGATGGCCGCGCGCGGCACCAGCATGTTCGTGCAGGGCGAGCCCGGCCAGTTCATTGCCTATGCAGTCGAGATGCTGGCCGGCAGCATCGCGCTCGCGATCATCGTCTTCGCCACCCCGCGCAACAACAAGGGTCTGGAGCAGCGCCGTGTCGCGGCGCTCGAGGCCGAGGAAGAGCGCCGTCAGGTCCAACGCCTGCTCCAGATGACCGACATGCTGCAGAGCGCCAGCGGCTATGCCGACGCCAATGCCGTGCTGCGCGCCACGGTCGAGACGCTGCTCGAGGGCTTCTCCGGCGCGCTCTACATCTTCAACAATTCGCGCGACCGGCTGGAGCTGTCGACCGGCTGGAACTGGCCCGATGACGAGCGCGTGCTCAAGACGCTGTCGCCCTCGCATTGCTGGGCGCTCAAGCGCGGCAAGGCGCACATCAACGCGGATGGTCCCGGCGTGCTGCGCTGCGAGCATCACGCGTCGGGGCTGACGGTGCTCGAAGTGCCGATGATGGCGCATGGCGAGATCCAGGGCATGCTCAAGATCGCGACCGGCGCGGAAGACGCGCTCGACCGGCTGGCCCGGGTCAAGCCGCTGGCCGAGGCGGTGGCCGATGCGATGTCGCTCGCCGTCTCCAACATCGCGCTGCGCGAGAAGCTGCGCACCCAGGCGCTGCGCGATCCGCTGACCGGCCTCTACAACCGCCGCTACATGGAAGACGCACTCGAGCGCTATGCCAGCCTGGCCGAGCGGAGCGGTGCGCCCGTCTCTGCAATCATGATCGACCTCGATCACTTCAAGAAGCTCAACGACGAGCATGGCCATGCGATGGGCGATGCCGTGCTGCGCGAGGTCGCCGCCGCGATCATCGGGGCGCTGCGTCCCTCCGACGTCGCCTGCCGCTATGGCGGCGAGGAGCTGGTGGTGATCCTGCCCGAATGCGACCTGGCGGAAGCGCTCGCCAAGGGCGAGACGCTCCGCTCGCGGATCGAGGCGCTGTCCGCCATCCATGACGCGAACATCTCGGCATCGCTGGGTGTCGCCTCCATCCCCGAGACGACCAAGACGCTGGCCGACCTGATCACCATGGCGGATGCCGCCCTGTACCAGGCCAAGGAAGGCGGCCGGAACCGCGTCGTCTCGGCCAGCCGCAAGGAAGCCGCGCCGCTGGCGATCGCGGCGGAATGAAAGCCTAGGCGCCCCGCCGAACCGCATCGATGAACGCCCGCACCGCCGGGGCCATGTGGCGCTGCTGCGGATAGCAGAGATAATGGCCGGGGAACGGCGCCGACCAGCGCTCGAGCATCGGCACCAGCCGTCCCGCCGCGATATGCTCGCGCACCTTGGGCTCGATCGCGAAGGCGATGCCCGCGCCCTGCAGCGCCGCTTCGAGACAGGCCTGCTTGTCGTCGAGGATCAGCGGCCCGTCGACCGCGACCTGGAACCAGCCCTCCTCCCAGAACTCCCAATGATAGGGCGCGGCATTGCCCGGCCAGCGCCAGCGGATGCAGCGGTGGCGCAGCAGATCGCGGGGATGCTCGGGCACGCCATGTGCCGCGACATAGTCCGGCGTCGCGACGGCGAGCTGGCGCATCTCCTTGCCGAGCGCCACCGCGACCATGTCGCGCTCGACCAGCTCGCCGATCCGGATCGCCACGTCATAGCCGCCCGCGACGATGTCGATCACCGTATCGTCCAGCGAGACGTCGAGCACGACATCGGGATAGTCGCGGCCGAAGCGGGCGAGGATCGGCAGCACGTGCAGTTCGCCGGCGAAGCGCGAGGCATGGACACGAACCCGCCCCGCGATCCCCTCGCGACCGGCGCGCGCCTGCAGCATCGCCTCGCCCAGCTCCGCCAGCGCCGGCCCGGTACGCGCGAGCAGCGCCGCTCCCGCCTCGGTGAGCGACACGCTGCGCGTGGTCCGGTTGAGCAGCCGCGTGCCCAGCCGCTCCTCCAGCCCGCGCACGAGCTGGCTCAGCGCCGAGGGCGACACCCCCATCGCCGATGCGGCGCGACTGAAGCTGAGCGCCTGTGCGACTGCGACGAAGCCGCGCAGCTGCTGATAATCGGCGGAGAGCAGAGTCGTATCCATCACCACTGTTTAGCAGGACTAACAAGTCCATGGCAAAACACAGCCATTATCCCGAACGCTGCCAGCGCCCATCTCCTGCCGCGAAGGAGATTGCATCATGAAGACCTGGTTCATCACCGGCATCGCGCGCGGGCTCGGCCTCGCGCTGGCCCAGGCGGCGCTGGCGCGCGGCGACACCGTCATCGGCACCGTGCGCGGTGCGCACCCCCAACTGGAGCAGGGCGCCGGCACGCTCCACATCCTGACGCTCGACATGACCGACCCGGCCGCGATCGCGCCCATCGTCGAGCAGGCCTTTGCACTGACCGGACGGATCGACGTGATCGTCAACAATGCCGGATACGGTCTGCTCGGCGCGATCGAGCAGGCGAGCGACGCTGATGTCGCCCGGTTGTTCGAGGTCGACCTGTTCGGCCCGTTCCGCCTGATCCGCGCCGCGCTGCCGTATCTGCGCGCCCAGGGCGCCGGCCATATCATCAACGTCACGTCGATCGCCGGTCGCGCGCCGGGCGCCGGCTCCGGCCTCTATGCCTCGGCCAAATATGCGCTCGAGGGCCTGTCGGCCGCGCTCGCCCAGGAAGTCGCGTCGCTCGGCATCCATGTCACCGCCGTCGCACCGGGCGCGTTCCGCACCGACTTCCTGTCGGATCACTCGATCCGCAAGAGCGGGGCGGACCAGAGCTATGCGGCGGTAGGCCGCTCCTCGGCGGCATTCGATGCGATGGCCGGCAGGCAGCTCGGCGATCCGGCACGCGCCGCCGCCGCGATCCTCGAGCTGGCCGATGCGCCCAACCCGCCGCTCAACCTGCTGCTCGGCAGCGACGCGCTGCGCCGCGCGCGCGAGAAGCTCGATACGGTGATCGAGGAGATGGACCGCTGGGAGCCAGTCACCCGCGGCACCGACTTCGCGGAGTAACGGGCCTAGGGCGCGCCGATCGTCCCGCGCAGGAAACCGCCCACGCGGCGCGCCCATTCCCCGTCGTGCAGATTGCTGACTTCGCCATGGCCGAGCCCCGGCACCAGCCACAGCCCCTTGCGGTTCGGCGCCGCCGCGAAGAGCGCGCGCGTCTCCGCCGGCGGCGTGTAGCGATCCTCCGCCCCGCCGATAACGAACACCGGCGCGCGGAAATCGCGGATCGCCATGACGGGCGCGATCCGCCCCGGCCATACGCCGTAGCGCGGCAGCGACTGGAGGCTCAGCAACGGCTCGCCGATCGTCCCGCCGACCAGGCCCAGCACCGCCGCCACCCGGTTGTAAACCGCACGGCGGATATCGGGGAACACCGCGACGAGCACCAGCGCATCGGCGGGCACCGCGCCGTCGCGCCCGACAAGCGCCGCCGCGCCGCCCAGCGAGACGCCGATCACGCCGACCCTCGCGCCGTGCTGCTTCACCTTCAACCAGTCGAACGCGGCGCGCGCGTCGAGCCCCTCGTCCAGGCCATAGCTGTGATCGGTGATCGTCGTTTCGCCATGCCCGCGCAGATCGATGGCGAGCGCGGCATAACCTTGCGCCACCAGTGCCTCGGCCATCGGCGCGGTCTGGTTACGCGAAGCACCGACACCGTGGAGCAGCAGCACTGCCGGCGCATCCGGCCGGCGCCCGGGCCACCAGGTCCCGGCAATCTCGATACCGTCGCGCGCCTTCAGCCGCACCGCCTGGGCGGGCGGCGGCACCGGGGTGATCCTGGAAGCATGGCCGGCGGCGGCCATCGAGCCGAAGCTCCAGCTGGCGCCGAGCACGAGGACCAGCAGCAGCAAGGCCGCCCCGATCGCCAGCCTGGTGCCCCGGCCGGACAACGCCCTAGCCGTCGCCGACGCGCTCGATATCGGCGCCGACGGCCTGGAGCTTCTCCTCGAGCCGCTCATAGCCGCGGTCGAGGTGATAGACGCGGTTGACCTGGGTCTCGCCCTCGGCGGCCAGGCCGGCGAGGATCAGGCTCATCGAGGCGCGCAGGTCGGTCGCCATCACCTGGGCGCCCACCAGCTTGGTCGGCCCGTGCACCACCGCGGTGCGCCCGCGCACGTCGATATGCGCGCCCATGCGGGTCAGCTCGGGCACGTGCATGTAGCGGTTCTCGAAGATCGTCTCGGTGAACACGCTGGCACCCTCGGCGACCAGCTGCATCGCCATGAACTGCGCCTGCATGTCGGTCGCGAAGCCCGGGAAGGGCGCGGTCGACAGGGTCAGCGGCTTGAGCGGGCCATTGGCGGCGATACGGATGCCGTCCTTGGTCTCCTCGACCGTCACGCCCGCCTGCACCAGCGCATCGAGCGTCGCACGCATGTCGTTCGCCTCGGCGCCGACCAGCTCGACATCGCCGCCGGTGATCGCCGCGGCGCAGGCATAGCTGCCCGCCTCGATCCGGTCCGGCATCACCGCATAGGTCGCGCCGTGCAGGCGATCCGTGCCTTCGATCTCCAGCCGCTCGGTGCCGATGCCGTCGATCTTCGCGCCCATCGCGACGAGCAGGTTGCACAGGTCGACGATCTCCGGCTCGCGCGCCGCATTGTCGAGCACGGTCGTGCCCTTGCAGGTCACCGCCGCCATCAGCGCATTCTCGGTCGCGCCGACCGAGACCACCGGGAAGCTGAAGCGTCCGCCGGGCAGGCGGCCGCCTGGGGCGGTCGCCTTCACATAGCCGGCGGCCAGCTCGATCTCGGCGCCCATCGCTTCCAGCGCCTTGAGGTGCAGGTCGATCGGACGGTTGCCGATCGCGCAGCCGCCGGGCAGCGACACGGTCGCCTCGCCGGCGCGGCCGAGCAGCGGACCGAGCACCAGAATCGAGGCGCGCATCTTGCGGACGATGTCATAGGGCGCGACCGTCGAGGTCAGCTTGCCCGCGCGCACCGTCATCACCCGGCCGAAATCGGTCGGCCGCGTGCCTTCGATCGACGTCGATGCACCCA
>Ga0209257_1002520_pt1 | contig 18001 bp, 14 predicted proteins | sample AraplaCvi_mCL_r2_FD_184277 | JGI IMG/M metagenome (GOLD analysis project Ga0209257, IMG submission 184277) | Arabidopsis root microbial communities from North Carolina, USA - plate scrape MF_Cvi_mCL_r2 (SPAdes) (version 2) | ecosystem: Host-associated > Plants > Roots > Endosphere | place: USA...
CCGTAATGTCGCGGAAACGCCGCCCTATTTCCATGACGGCAGCGCGCCGACTCTGGACGAAGCCGTGAAACGGATGGGTTATGCCCAGCTCAACACCTTGCTGCAGCCCACCGAAGTCCGCGACATCGTCGCCTTCCTGCGCACTTTGACGGGGAATCTCGACGGTCGTCCGGTCGGTGCGGCGCCATGAGGATGTGCCTGAAGCAGATCGCTGTCGGCAGCATACTGCTCCTGCTGCTCACCTGGCTCACGTGGCACAGCACCAGCTCCACAGCGCACAACGTGCAGCTCAGCTTGAATGTGCTGGATCAGGTGGCCGCTGCGGAAAGCGCCCTGCATCGCGACCTGCTCGGTGTCCGCACCGGTCTTCTCAACAACTATGATCCGATCGCCGCGGAGGCCAAAACGATTCGCGATGCCGTTCCGCGCCTCAGAGCGAGAGTGCCGAGCGATCCCAAGATCGAAGCCGAGATCGATCATTTCACACAGATCGTCGAGCTCCAGGAGCAGGAGACCGAGCGGTTCAAGAGCCGCAATGCGCTGCTTCGGAACTCCCTGACCTATTTCCAGCTGTTCAGCGCGCGGCTCTCCGCCACGACCGACAATCCGGAGCTGGTCGCCCGGGTCGGCAGCCTCACAGCGGCGATGCTGCATCTCACCCAGGACAGCGCCCCCGCGGTGATGCGGGAAGTGGACACCGCGATGGCGAACATGCCGACCGAGCAGTTTCCCGACCCGGAAGTGGACACGGCCGAGGCGCTGGTCTCCCATGCGCGGCTCTTGCGCGATTTGCTTCCGGAGACCGACCAGGGCCTGAAAACCTTGTTCGCACTGCCGAGCCACGACCAGCAGGAACGGATTCGCAGCCTGGTCGTCGCCCGTGGCATCGTCTGCGAGCGCAAGGCGGCGCGCTATCGCTACGCGCTCTACGCCGTATCGCTGCTGCTGGCCGGCGGGCTCGTCATGCTCGGTCTCAGGCTGGAGCGCCGGGCGCGGCACATGCGCCGGCGCGCCGATATCGAGCATGTGATCGCCGGAATCTCGACGCGGTTCATCAACGCACGGTCGGAATTCGTGCCGGTCCAGATCGAGCGTGCGCTGGAAGAGCTGTCGCGCTGCCTCGGCGCGGACCGCGCATACTTCATCGCCGGCGGCAGCCAGCCGCGCGCCTATCTCTGGCGCAGGCCCGGCGTGCATTTCCCGGCCGATTGGCCTCTGGGCACGCTGGCCGCCGCATCCGGTGTCCGCGATCGGCCGAACGGCATGCTGCGCGCCCGGCGCGGCGACGCTGCGACGCTGAACGATGTCGCGACGATCGGCGGAACCAACGACTGGTTCTGCATCAGCGCGACCGGAGACGAGGCCGCCGACGGCCTGCTCGGCTTCGAATCGCTGCAGGGCGAGCTGAGGCTTACCGAGGATGATTCCGGGCTCTGGCGCATGGCCTTCGATTCGATCGCCCATGCGATCGAGCGCGAGCAGTTGGAGGACGAGCGTCGCGGGCTCGAGACGAAGCTGCAGCAAGCGCGGCGCATGGAAACCATCGGCACACTCGCGAGCGGAATCGCGCACAACTTCAACAACATCGTCGGCGCGATCCTCGGTTATGCCGAGATGGCGCTCAGCCATGTCCGCTCCGGCAGCCGTCCGGCGGAGAACCTCGCCGAGATCCGCCGCGCCGGCGAGCGCGCCCGCGATCTTATCGATCAGATCCTTGGGTTCGGCCGCCGTAGCGATGCCGGCCGGCAGAGCATCCAGCTGGATGCGCTGATCGCCGAGGCCAGCTCCCTGTTGGTCGCGATCCTGCCCTCGACTGTTCGCCTTGATATCGAGCCGGGCGCGGGCGAGGACATCGTGCTCGGCGGCATTCCGGCGCAGTTGCAGCAGGTCCTGGTCAACATCTGCAACAACGCCATCCAGGCAGTGGGCCGCGAAGGCATCATCCGCCTGCAGGTGAACATGGTCGAAAACTCCGCGCCGCTGCTGCTGGCCCATGCGCGGCTCGATGCCGGCCGCTATGCCGTGATCTCGATCTGCGACAACGGTCGCGGCATGGATGGGGCGACATTGGAGCAGGTTTTCGAGCCGTTCTTCACCACGCGCGAAGAGGGGAACGGCCTGGGGCTGGCGACCGCGCTCGAGATCGTCAGCGCCCATGGCGGCGATATCACAGTGGACAGCGCGGTCGGCGAGGGCACCCGCTTCGACATCTGGTTGCCGTGCGATGCCCGCATCGGGGCGGGCGCGATGTCGAATCCGGATGTGCTGGTGCGCGGCAATGGCGAGACCGTTGCGATCTGCGACGGCGATCACGACCTGCTGTTGAAGCAGGAGGAGATCATCGCCGCGCTCGGCTACGAGCCGGTGGGCTTCACTTCCGTGGGCGATCTTGCCGCAGCCTACAAGGAGGCACCCTGGAGCTACGACGTCGCGCTTGTCTGCTCCTGCCCGAACGTCGATGCGGGGGCGCGGCTCGAGGCCATTGCCGCCTTGCGCCGTGCCGCCCCCTCGCTGCCGATCATCTTCGCCATCACGTCCTCGGCGGGGCTGGCGGCGCCGATGCTCGCTGCCGCCGGCATCACCGAGATCATCGGCCTGCCCCTCATTTCGACCGAGCTCGCCGCGACGCTGGCACGTTGCTCGCAGCGACCGCACATGCGCTTCGGTCGCTTGGAAAAAGAGGGCAGGACGGTCGAGCCGGCTATTCCGAGCTAGACTCTGAGGCTTCGGGCTCGGCCGGATCGAGATCCGCCAGCTTGAAGCGATACTTGCTGTTGCAGAACTCGCAGGTGACTTCGAGCGCACCCTCGGTCTCGAGGTCCTGGAGCTCGCCGCGCGGCAGCGAGCGCAGCACCGAACCGACGCGTTCCCGGGAGCATCGGCATTGCGCGCGCAGGCCCTGACCCTTGAACACCCGCACGCCGTCCTCATGGAACAGGCGATAGAGCAGGTCGTCGATCGGCAGTCCCTCGTCCAGCAGCTCCTTCGAGGTGCAGCTCGCGAGCAGGATCATCGCGCGGCTCCAGGCCTCGTCATCGACCTCGGTTGCCGTCGACTGGTCCTCGCGCGGAAGTCTCTGCAGCATGATCACGCCGGAATGCCACCGCCCGTCCCGCTGAACCACGGCGAGCTTGAAGCCGGCCTGCAATTGCTCCGACTGGCGGAAGTAGTGCTGCACGCATTCCACCAGGTCGGCGCCCGTCAGCTCGACAATGCCCTGATAGCGGTCGGTGTCCTCGCCCTGATCGACGGTGAAAGCAAGGTAGCCGCCGCCCAGGAGCCGGGGCAGGCTGGCATCCGCCGGCAAGGCCGCCACCGCATCGGCATCGAACTGGGCGTAGCCGCGCATCGCCCCGTCCGATGTGACATCGACCACCATGAGCCGGACGGCGCCCTCGCTCTTGGTCTGCAGGGTGAACACGCCCTCGTATTTCAGCGCCGAAGCCAGCGCCGAGGCGACCGTCAGCATCTCGGCCAGCAGCCTTGCGACCGGTGCCGGATAGGCGTGCTTATGGATGATCTCGTCCGCAGCCCGGGACAGGCGGACGGCGCGGCCGCGGAGTCCCAAGGCCTCGATCTGGAACGGGCGGATAAAGTCGGCGCCCGCTTGCGGCGCAGTTTCGACTCGCATTACCGGCTATTAAACTTCAGATCACGCCCAAGCACCAGAGCAAGATGCCCTGCTGCGCATGGAGTCGGTTTTCCGCCTCGTCCCAGACCACGGACTGGGGCCCGTCGATCACCGAAGCGGTCATCTCGTCGCCGCGATGGGCGGGCAAGCAGTGCATGAAGACCGCACCCGGCGCGGCCAGCTTCATCAGCGCATCGTCCACCTGGAAGCGCCGCAACTGCTCGGTCCGGTCCAGCGTGTCGGCATCGCCCATCGAGACCCAGGTGTCGGTGACGATGCAGTCCGCACCCTTGGCCGCTTCCTGCGGGTTGGCCGAGATTCGGACCTTGCCGCGGCCTTGGCTTTCGGCCCAGCGGATCACATCCTGCGGCGGCGCGAGGTTGCCGGGGCAGGCGATGTTCAATTCGAAGCCGAACTGGACGGCGGCATGGATCCAGGAGGTCGCCATGTTGTTGCCGTCCCCCGACCAGGTGATCCGCTTGCCGGCGATCGGCCCGCGATGCTCCTCGAAGGTCATCACGTCGGCCATCAGCTGGCAGGGATGGGTGCGGTCGGTGAGGCCGTTGATGACGGGAACGGTGGCGTTGTCCGCCAGCTCCTGCAGCTTCTGCTCCTTGGTGGTCCGCACCATGATGCAATCGACATAGCGCGAGAGCACCCGCGCCGTGTCAGCCACGGTCTCGCCGCGGCCGAGCTGCGAGCTCTCGCGCTCCAGGACCACCGCATCACCGCCGAGCTTCTTCATGCCGAGCTCGAAGGAGACGCGGGTGCGCGTGGACGGCTTCTCGAAGATCATCGCCAGCGCCTTGTCGGCCAGCGGCTTCTTGTTGCCGTTCGGGAACTCGCCGCGCTTCAGCGCCCGGCTGGCTTCGATGATCTTGCGCAAGGTCTCCGGCGGCAGGACGTCGAGATCGAGAAAATGCCGTATCTCACCTTTGGAATCCGGCATGATCAGGCGGCCTTGGCCTGGGCCGCGAGCTCGGCCAGCACGTCGATGCCTTGGTCGAGCTCGGCCTCGCTGATGATCAGCGGCGGCAGCAGCCGCACCACGTTGTCGGCGGCGCTGACCAGCAGCAGGCCCTTGGCCCGCGCCTGATCGACGATCTCCGCATTGGAGCCGGCGCATTTCAACCCGCGGATCAGACCCAACCCGCGCGCCTCGACGAAGACCTTCGGGAAACGCTTCACCAGGTCGCCGAGGCGCTTATCGAGCTGGCGGCCGAGCTTGGCGACGTTGTCCAGGAATCCCGGCGCCAGCATGACGTCGAGCACGGCGTTGCCGATCGCCATCGCCAGTGGATTGCCGCCGAAGGTCGAGCCATGCGCGCCATGCCCGAACGCCGCCGCGACCTTCGAGGTCGCGAGGCAGGCGCCGAGCGGGAAGCCGCCGCCGATTGCCTTGGCGGTCGAGAGGATATCGGGGGTGACACCGGCCCATTCATGGGCGAAGAGCCGGCCGGTGCGGCCCATGCCGCATTGCACTTCGTCGAACATCAGAAGCAGGCCGAACTCGTCGCACACCGTGCGCAGGTCCTTCAGGAACTGCGCCTGCGCCGCGCGCATGCCGCCCTCGCCCTGCACCGGCTCGATCAGGATCGCCGCCGTCTCCGGCGTGATCCGCGCCCGCACCTCGTTCAGGTTGCCGAACGGCACCTGCTCGAAGCCTTCGACATTCGGTGCATAGCCCTTGAGGTATTTCTCATTGCCCGCCGCCGCGAGCGTCGCAAGAGTGCGGCCGTGGAACGCGCCTTCGAAGGCGATCACCTTGTAGCGGTTGGGATCGCCGAAATCGTCGTGGTACTTGCGGATGAGCTTGAAGCCGCATTCCAGCGCCTCGGCGCCGGAATTGCCGAAGAACACCGCATCGGCAAAGCTCGCATCGCAGAGACGCTGCGCCAGCTTCTCCTGTCCCGGCACGCGGAACAGGTTCGAGGTGTGCCAGAGCTTGGCGCCCTGTTCCTGCAGGGTCTTCACCAGATGCGGATGGCAGTGCCCCAGCGCGGTGACCGCGATGCCGCTGGTGAAATCGAGATAACGTCGGCCCTCCGCCGTGATCAGATAAGCACCCTCGCCCCGCTCGAAGGCGAGATCGACCCGATTGTAGGTGTTCATCAAGGCGGTCATGGCTGTGTCCGACGCTGATTGTTGGGAAAAGAGCGTGGAATATCGGGGCGGGGTCCCGGAATGTAAAGACCCGGATTGTCCTTGCCGCATCGTGACAATCCAGTGTCGGCGCCCGGAGTGCCCGGAAAATCAGGGCTTTAGCTTGTAGCCGCTGCGGAACCAGCGATAGGCCCAGGCGCCCAGCACCAGATTGACCCCGGCCAGCACCAGAAGATGCAGCAGCGGGTCGCCGGCCTCGGTGCCGCTCATGCCGTACCGGAAGCCGGCGATCGCGTGATAGAGCGGGTTCCATTGCATGACCGCCTGGAACACCCCGGGCAGCGCCTCGATCGGATAGAACACGCCCGAGAGGAAGGAGAGCGGCACCAGCAGAAAGGTGTGGATCGCCGAGAACTGGTCCCATTTCTCCGCCCAGATCCCGACCAGCAATCCGACCAGCGCGTGGAACACCATGCCAAGCAGGCCGAAGGCGACGATCGCCCAGGGGTGTGCCGCGCCGAGCTCGGCGAAGACCAGGGTCACGACCGCGACCACTACGCCGACCGCGATCCCGCCGAGGCAATCGGCGCTGACATAGCCGATCAGTCGCTCGATCGGCGTCAGCGGAGCCATCAGCATGTCGGCGATGATCCGCTCGTGCTTGTCGAAGATGAAGCTGCCGGCCGCGGATTCATACGCCTTCTCGCAGGCCGAGAAGATGATGACTCCGGGCGCGATGAAATTGATCAGCAGCTGCCCGGTCTCGTCGTTGTGCAAGGCGAGGCGGAAGACCGCGAGATAGAGGAGGGCGGTCACCGCCGGCCCGAGCAGCTGGTAATTGTAGTCCTTGAGGCCGCGGCTCGCCTCGCGCTTCACCAGGGTGACGAGGCCCAATCCATTGAGCGCGCCGAAGCGCCGGATGCCGAGCTTTGCGGCGGTCATGCCTTCAGCCGATAGCCGCGCTTGAACCAGCGATGCACCAGCAGGAGCAGCACCGCATTCACGCCCAGCATGACGGCGACACCGGTCCAGATCGGTGCATCGGCATGGCCGATGAAGCCATAGCGGAACCCGTCGATCATGTAGAAGAACGGATTTAAGTGCGCGATGGTCTGCCAGAGTTCCGGCAGGCGCGTGGTCGAATAGAACGTGCCGGAGAGGAAGGAGAGCGGCGTCACGATGAAATTGGTGATCGCCGCGAGATGGTCGAACTTCTCCGCCCAGATGCCCGTCAGCATGCCCAGCAGCGCCATCAGCAGGCTGGCGGCGACCGCGTGGAACATCACGAAGAAGGGATGCGCGATATCGATCGGCACGAAGACCATCATGGCGATGCCGGTGGTGAGGCCGACCACCACGCCGCGGGTGACGCCGCCGCCCGCGATCCCGATCGTCATCTCCAGCGCATTCAAGGGTGGCATCAGGAGATCGACGATGTTGCCCTGCACCTTGGCGATCATCAGGGAGGAGGAGGTGTTGGCGAAGGCGTTCTGGGCGATGGTCATCATGATGAGACCCGGCACCAGGAAATCGACATAGGGCGCACCGCCGATCTGATCGACCCGATGTCCCAGCGCCAGCACGAAGACCGCAAGGAAAAGCAGGCCGGTCACCAGCGGCGCCAATACGGTCTGGGTTGCGACCGCCCAGAATCGCCGCACCTCCTTGCCGTAAAGCGTGGCAAGGCCGATCCAGTTGATGGCGCCATAGCGGCGGGAGGCGAGGGGGAGCATCGGGTTCAGGCCGGGAGGATACGGATTGCGGGGGACGTTAGCGGTCGTCCCCCGCAAAGGCAATGGCCGCCTCACCGCCCGCCGAGTGTGCGCCGAAAGAATGCGACGACCGCCGCGTTGAAGCTGCGGTGGAAGGCGGCGCGGTCGAAGCCCGGCGCATCGACACAGACCATCGCCCAGATCTTCGGTTCGGCCGCCTCGAGCCTCGGGTCGCAGGGCGGCCGGAACGCGAAGTGACCCGCGCCGTCCACGCGGTGGAGCTCCGGTGCCGCCGGTAGGCCATGGCGCACGGGGTCGATATTCGGCGTCTCGGGCACGTTCCGGTCCTCCGCGCCTGCCCAAAGCTGAACCGGCACCTTCACCCCGGCGAGCCCCTTTTCGTCGAAGGCAAAACCCATCCCGACTGCAGCCAGCACCGCCGCCTTGATGCGGGGATCGTGCACCCAAGATCGAAGCAGCCCGGCTTGCGCTCTCCAGCACCTTGAAATCCGCGGACGTGACCAGCCGGCAGACGAGCTCGGTCGGAGCCGTGACGCAATAGGCCGCCGCCATGCCGATGTTCGGAACGCCGCCGATGCTCACCAGTGCCGTATAGGCGCCGGCCGAGAATCCGTAGATCCCGATCCGTCCGGAGTCGATCCGCGCATGATCGCTCCAGCTGGCGAGCATGTAGTCGATAAGCCGGCTGATATGCCGCGGTCGATCGACCAGCCAGCGCGAGGCCGGAGCGCTTTCGTCCTCCCAGTTGTCGCCGGTATGGGTCACGGCCGCCACGACGAAGCCGGCTTCGGCCAGCGCCAAGGCGGTGTCGGCATGGCTGGCGAACCCGCCGCCTTTGCCGTGGGAGATAACGATGAGCGGAAGCCGGTTGCCCGCCACCGGGGCATCGCGGCTGAGTGCCTGGAGGAATCGCGTGTTGGCCTCTGCCGGGATCGGGGCGTCGCTCGGATACCAGATTCCGACCTCGAGCGGCGGGTCGCCGAGGTCGGGGACGGTCACGGACCGGAAGCCGACCGCTTCGGCGCGCGGCAGCGTCGCGGCGCACAGCAGGAAGAGAGCGAGCAGGAGTGTTTTCATGGCGGACCTCGGTTGTTCGTTCGAGATATCCATCGCCGCCGCCGCTTCGGCGACCTCGATCGCGATCGCGTTTGTCCAGAATCGCGATCGAGGTCATAGTTTCGGCGGACAATCGCCCGGGTGACGCTTTCCATGCCTTCGGTACCGCTTCCGTTCGCCGTTGCCTTCGGCCTCCTCGTTCTTTTCACCATGGTGGCGCGGCGGGATGAGGAGAGGCGGGCCAATCCGGCTTTTCTGCTGCTGATCGCCGCCTGCGCCGTCCAATCCCTCTTGATCGGCTTGCGTTGGGGCTATGGCCTAGACCAGATCCGGTTTCTCCCGCCCATCATCGCCGCGGGGGTTCCCGCTCTGGTCATGGCGAGCTTCGGCGGCATGGCGCAGCCGGCGGATCGCGCGCGCCTTTGGCTCCATGCCATTCCGGTCGGAGCGGTCGTGCTGCTCCTGCTCCTCTGGCCGGCGACGATCGACTATGCCCTGATCGCCATCTACCTCGGCTATGCCGTCGCCCTGCTCCGGCTCGGGCGCATCGGCCCCGATGCGCTCGGCCTGGTGCGACTGGAGGGCGCGATGCCAGCCTATCGGGCGCTGCAGGTTGCGGGTGCCGCCCTGGCCGCCTCAGCCGTGGTGGATGCCCTGGTCCTCCTGGACATCGAATGGCTGCGCGGTCTCCATGCCGCCGAAGTCATCAGCGCCGCCAACCTGCTCGGCCTGGTCGCGCTCAGCCTTGCCGCCACCGTTGCGGGACGGAGCCAGTCAGCGCCCGAACCGTCTCCAGCCGGGGCCGCCGCGCCGGCTTTGGCACGTTCCGCCGAAGACGATGCCGCCGATGCGGAGATTCTCGCCGCGATTGACGACCTGATGCAGACGAAGCGCCTCTATCAGGATGCCGATCTCAATCTCAACCGGCTCGCGCGCCGCGTCGGGATTCCGGCGCGTCGCATCTCGATGGCGATCAACCGGGCCCACGGCAAGAACGTCTCGCAATACATCAACGACCACCGCATCGCCGAGGCCTGCCGTCGGCTCGCCGCCGGCGATGCACCGGTGACTACGGTCATGTTCGAGTCCGGCTTCCAGACGAAGTCGAACTTCAATCGCGAATTTCGCCGCGTCACGGGCATGAGCCCGCGCGATTGGCGCGCCCGCGAAGGCGCAGGCTGAGCGCGGCGCGCCTCAGGCCAGGATCAGCAGCTCCTCGAAATGCTTCATGTCGCGGAAGCGGCAGAAGGCGGGTTCGCGCAGCTCGATCACCGGCGCGTCGCGCTGCAGCAGGGCGAGGCTGTCGTCGAGGGCGCGCTGCCACTGTGCCGCCATGGCATCCGGGATGCCGCGGATCACATAGGCGAAGGTGATGTGATAGCGGTAGGTCTCATGGTCCGGATGGCGGTAGCCGAAGATGCGGGCCAGCTTGTCCCGCCAGGCCTGCATCGCCTGTCGGTCCTTCTCGGTGACGCCTTCGACCGTCAGCCCGGTCGGCGTCACCTCGGTTGCGCGGATCGAGAAGGATCCGCAGCCGTCGAACCCGTCGAGCCGCGACATCATTCGGCGGGTGACATCGTCGATGCCGAGATGGAGCGGAATGTCCGGCGGCCAATAGCCGGCCTTGCGGCGCGTCTCGATCACGCCCTGAAACAGAGTCATGTGCAGGCTGGTAACCGGGGTGAAAGCGAGGCCGTCGGCGCCCGGCAGGGTCAGCAGTTTCTCTCGCACCTGCAGCAAGGCCGCCTCGGAAGCCGAGCGCCGTTGCAGATGGCAGACGATCGTATTGCCGGGCTCGGGGAGGAAATTGCCGGCGGCGTCATAGCGGATGCCGAGGCGCGCCGGGGGCGCGTCCATTCGGCTCGCCAGAGCGGCAGCGAGGGACGGCCTTATGGTGTCGAGCATGGAACCTCCAGGCGGGAAAGCCGATGAGACTAACCCGCCTGGATGTCAGTCCTGTGAAGCTTCTGCTTATTCGGTGCTTTGCATCTGCTGCGCCCGGAGATTCTGGGCATAGACGTTGATGATCAGCGCGATGAGCAGGATCAGGCCGCGGATCAGGATCTTCAGGAAACTGTCGATCTGCACGTGATCCAGGCCGTTGTTCAACACGCCGAGCACGCAGAGCCCGATGATCGTGTTGCCGATGCCGCCCCGCCCGCCGAACAGGCTGGTGCCGCCCACCACCACCGCCGAGATCGCGTCCAGCAGGAAGCCGTTGAACTCGTCCTGTTGTGCGCTGCCGAAATAGGCGACGCCGAGCATGCCGGAGGTGCCGGCGCAGAAGGCCGAGATCACCATGACCGAGCCGAGGATCAGCTTCACGTTGACGCCGGAGAACTCCGCCGCCTCGCGGTTGCCGCCCACCATGTAGACGTAGCGACCGAACCGCGTATACGTCAGCACCAGGTGTCCGACCGCCAGGAACAGCGCCAGCACCAGCACGATCCAGGGCACGCCGCCGATCGATTCGGTGCCGAGAAACGAGACTTCGCGCGGCACGGCATAGAGGATCTGGCCGCGCACCAGCAGGGCGCAGATGCCGGCCGCGATCTGCATCATGGCGAGCGTCATGATGAAGGAGGGGATGCCGATCTTGGTCATGCCCAGCGCGTTGATGCAGCCGAGGATCAGGCAGCCGATCATCGCGAGCACGATCGCCATCCCGCCGGAAAGCGGGATATTGGCGACGTTCACATAGGATTCCTGTGCGGTGAAATAGGCGACGGCAATGCCCGTGGCGTTGGCGATCGCCGCGAAGGACAGGTCGATCTCGGCGCAAAGGATCACGAAGGTGAGGCCGACCGCCATGATGCCGGTGATCGAGATGTTGGTGAGGATGTTGCCGAGGTTGTCCATCGTGAGAAACGACGGGCTGGCCACGGCGAAGAACACGACCAGCGCGATCAGGGTCACGAAGGGCGCGATGTTGCGCATCTGCTCCCGGAGGAAGGACTTGGTCCGCGCCGAGGTGCTGCCGGCTGCCATGGTTTGCGTGTTCATCTTCTGGCGTTCCCCTATGCGGCCTCGAGCAGCCGGTCCTTGCTGATGGTTTCGCTGGCGAATTCCTGGACGATCCGCCCTTTCTTCATGACGACGATGCGATCGGCCAAGGATAGCACGGTTTCCGGCTCGGCCGAGACCACCACCACCGCCATGCCCTGGTCGCGAAGTCCGCGCACGATCTTCACCACGTCGTCCTTGGCGCCGACATCCATGCCGCGGGTGGGCTCGGAGAGCACCAGCACCTTCGTGGGATGGGCGAGCCATTTCGCCAACGCCACCTTCTGCTGGTTACCGCCGGAAAGGCTGCCCAGCAGCGCCTTGACGTTCGCCGGCCGGATGTTCAGTGCCTTCGCCTGCTTGTCGGCGATGCTGCGCTCGACCGCGGGCTTCAGCCAGAGCCGCGAGATCCGTCCGAGACTGCTGATCGAGACGTTCTTGAACACGGGCTCGTGGTAGAACAGCATCGAGCGCCGGCTCTCGGGCACGAAAGCGATGCCGGCACGGCGCGCCTGTGCCGTGTTCTTGAACTTCACCGGCTTGCCGTCGATGACCAGGCCGCCGGCCTCGGGTTTGAGCTTGCCGAACAGCGTGCGCGCAAGCTCGAGCTGGCCGCAACCCATGAAGCCATAGATACCCAGCACCTCGCCGGCGCGGACCTGCAGCGAGATGTCGGTGAAAGCCCGGCCGGAGCTGAGCCCGTTCGCGGAAAGCACGACCGGCGCCTGCGGCTTGCTGTCGAGCGCGATCTGGCCGGTATAAGTCTCTTCGAGCCCTTCATGGCCGCGACCGATCATCTGCTCGATGACCCAGCTCTTGTTAATCTGCGGCACCGGCTTGGTCTCGACGCGCCGGCCGTTGCGGAAGATCGTGACCGTGTCGGAGACTTCGAGGATGTCGTCCAGGAAATGCGAGATGAAGACGATGCTGCGGCCGCTGGCCTTCACGCCGCGCAGCACCTCGAACAAGCGCCGCACTTCCGGCGGCGAGAGCGCCGAGGTCGGCTCGTCGAGGATGATGATCCGGGCACCCGAATAGAGCACGCGCGCCAATTCGATCAGCTGCTGCAGCCCGATCGGCAGCGAGCCCATGGTTTCGCGGGGATCGACATTGATGCCAAGCATCTGCAGCTGGCGCTTGGCCCCTTCGCGCATCGCCTTCCAGTCGACCACGCCATTCTTGGTGGGCTGCTTGCCGAGATAGACGTTCTCCGCGACCGAGAGGTCGGGGATGATCGAGAGCTCCTGGTGCACCATGCCGATCCCGGCATCCAGCGCATCGCGCGCCGAATGGAAATGCACCTGTTTGCCGTCGAGCAGCATCCTGCCCGTATAGCCGGTATGCACGCCGGCGATGATCTTCATCATGGTGGACTTGCCGGCGCCGTTCTCGCCGACCAGGCCGTGCACCTCGCCTTCCTTGAGCTCGAAATCGACCTCGCGCAAGGCGGCGACGCCGCCGAAGGATTTGGAGATGCCTTCCATCTTCAGGCGGATGGGAGCGGCTTCGGAACTTGAGACTTGGGATTCAGTCGTGGTCATTCATCACCGGCCCTGACATGAAAGCGGCCGGGAGCATCTTAGCGAAGACGCTCCCGGCCCCCTAGGGGTCGTATCAGCGGGTTGGGGTCAGATCAGGAAGTGATCTTCCATCCACTGCATGCCGGCCGCGTTCTCCTTGGTGACGACCGGGCCGTCGGTGACGACGCTCTTCGGAATGCCGCTGCCCGACTTCTCGCCATTGACCGCGGCGACGCCGGCGACGATGGCACCGCCATGGATGCGGCAAGACGGATTGCGCACGGTGGCGTGCATCCGTCCGTCCGCGACCGCGGCAAGCGCCGGCGGCATGGCATCGCAGCCGCCGATCTTGATGTCGGTGCGGCCTTTGGCCTTCATGACGTTGTAGGCGGCGAGCGCCATGTCATCATTGTGGAAGTAGGCGGCATCGATCTTCGGATACTTGGTGAGATAGGTCTCCCAGAGCCGCGCGACCTTGGTCACGTCCCAGTCGGCCGGCTGGTTGTCCAGCACTTCGACGTCAGGATACTGCTTGACCACGGATTCGAAACCCTTGGCACGGCCTTGCGCGCCGGTATGGCCGAGCGCGCCCTGGGTCATGATGACCTTGCCCTTGCCGCCGATCGCCTGCATCAGCGCCTGGGTCACCGAAGCGCCCATGAACACGTTGTCCGGCGCCAGGAACGAATGAACGTTGATCTGGTCCAGCGGTGCGATCAGCGTGTCCATGTCGATCACCGGGATGCCGGCATCGATCATCTTCTTCACCGGCTGCACCAGCGTGCCGATGCCGAAGGCCTGGATCGCCACGAAGTCCCACTTCTGGGACGCCATGTTGTCGATCGCCTTGCGCTGCTTCACGGCATCGAGCTCGCCGTCGAACCAGGTCACTTCCACGTTGTAGAGCTTGCCCCAGTATTCCGCCGCCTGTTTGCCCTGGGCGCACCAGGTCGCCTGCAGGCCGGCGTTGGAGAACGCGGCCTTGAGCGGTTTCTCGGAACGCCCCGCCGCCATGGCCTGCGCTGCCGCTTCTTTGATTCCGAGGCCGCCGACGAGCGCTGCGGCGCCTCCCAACGACGCGCCCGCGAGGAAGCCACGCCGATTGGTCTTCGGTAGATCCGTCATTATTTCCTCCCAAGGAAACTTGCTTATTGACTGCAAGACCTCGAAAGTATGGCAGGCGTTTTGTCCTGCCACAAGACCGGACCACCTTTGGTGCGTCTATTTATCGGACAAATAAGCCGGGGGACGCCCGACCTCTATTGCACTGCGGCAAGACCTCAGGAGACCTCACGGCAGCCGATACGCGATCACATAATCGCCGCGCTTGGTGCCGAAGGAGCCGTGACCGCCCGCCGCAGTGACGACGTATTGATGCCCATCGATCGCGTAGGACATCGGCGTCGACTGACCGCCGGCCGGGAGGCGATCTTTCCAGAGCTCACGCCCGTCGCGCACATCATAGGCACGGATATAATAGTCCTGCGTGCCCGTTGCGAAGGCGACGCCGCCGGCCGTCACGATCGGCCCGCCGAGGCTCGGCACGCCCATCTTGAGCGGGATCGGCAAAGGGGCGACGTCGCGGATCGTGCCGTTCTTGTGCATCCAGACGATCTTCATCGTCCTCAGGTCGATCGCCGCCATGTAGCCCCAGGGCGGACGCATGCAGGGCAGGCCGATCGGCGAGAGGAAGGGGTGCAGCAGCACGCCGTAGGGCGTGCCGTACATCGGCTGCACGCCGATCTCGCTGCCGACCGGATGCGCATCGTTCGGCGCTGCGGGATTGTCCGGCCCGCGCGGCAGCAGTTTTGAGACGAAGGGAATGGCGATCGGGTTGGCGATGGCGATCTGGCGCTCCGGGTCGACGGCCAGCCCACCCCATTCGAACATGCCGAGATTGCCGGGGAAGACCAGCGTCCCCTGTTCCGACGGCGGGGTAAAAGTGCCTTCGTAGCGCAGCTGATGAAACAGGATCCGGCAGGCAAGCTGGTCGAACAGCGTGGCACCCCACATATCGGCGCCGGTCAGCTTCTCCTCCGGGCGGAAGGTGAGTTCGGAGAAGGGCTGCGTCGGCGACACGCGGTCGCCCGCGGCGGCGCCTTGCGGCACCGGCCGCTCGGGCGCCGGAACGATGAGCCGACCGTCGCGGCGGTCGAGCACGAAGATGTTGCCGGTCTTGGCCGGCTGCAGGATCGCCGGAACCGTCTCGCTGCCTTTCCCGGCGAGATCGACGAGGCTCGGCTGCGCGGGAAGGTCCATGTCCCAGAGATCGTGATGCACCGTCTGATACGACCAGACGCGTTTCCCCGTGTTGATCTCGAGCGCCACCAGCGCGTTGGCGTGGCGCTCGGAGAGTTCCGACCGGTTGCCGCCCCAGATATCCGGCGTCTGCACGCCCATCGGTAGATAGACCAGGCCGAGCTTCGGATCGTAAGAGGCCGTGATCCAGGAGTTCGGCGAGTTATTGGTGTATTTGTGAGTCTCCGAGGCGAGCGCGTTCTCGTCGGCGGCACCGGAATCCCAGGCCCAGACCAGCCGGCCGGTATAGACATCGAAGCCGCGCACGACGCCCGAGGGAAGATCGGTCGAGTAGTTGTCCATCACCGAGGCCGCCATCACGACGATCTTCTCGCCGACGACCGGCGGCGAGGTCGGCTCATAGAAGCTGTAGGTCGGCGCCCCCATGCCGTGCTGCAGGTCGAGCACGCCGTGATCGGCGAACCCCTCGCAGGGCTTGCCCGTGTCTGCATCGACCGCGACCAGCCGCCCATCATTCACCGGCAGCAGGATCCGCTTGTGGCACTCCGCCGGTGCCGGCGCACCGGTCGTGTCCGTGGCACCCTCCGCCGTCTCGTGATAGGTGACGCCGCGGCAGGTGAGGTGCTGGAATCGTGGATCGGATTTCAACTTCGGGTCATAGCGCCACTTCTCTTTCCCGGTCCGTGCGTCGAGCGCGAATAAAATCTGGTGCTGCGAGCAGAGATAGAGCGTGTCGGCCACCTTGATGGGCGTCACCTCGAAGGTCGTCTCGGCGGAATCGTTCGGGCCTTGCCCGTCGCCGGTGCGGAAGGTCCAGGCGACCTTCAAATCCTTCGCATTCTCCGGAGTGATTTCGGCGATCGGCGAATAGCGCTGCCCGAGCTGGCTGCGGCCATAAGCGCGCCAGTCTTCATCCGGCGGACCTTCCGCCGCATTGGCGCTGGTCGGGGCGTCCCCCGCATTCGCCAAAGTGCCGCTGATGTCGTGATGGGTCGAGAACAGGCCGACCGCAAGCACTATGATGCTTAAGCCTACGCCGGCCCAAAGCGGCAGCGTCGCGGCGCGCGGCGTGATGCGCCCGTCGCTCTTCAGGCCGCGCGTGACCAGCGGGCAGAGCAGCCAGAGTGCCAGCGGGAACACGATGTCGCCGCGCGCCGCCAGCGGCCACCAGTCGAAGCCGATCTCCGCGATCGACCAGGCGAGCGTCCCGATCAGCACCGCGGCATAGACCCAGAGCGCCGCGCGTCGCCGTAGAAGCAGCAAGGCGCCGGTCACGACCAGGCCGATCCCGGCCAGCAGGTAGTACCAGGAACCGCCGAGTGCGATCAGCCAGCCGCCGCCGATGAGCAAGGCGAGGCCGATCAGGCCAACGAGGATTCCGGTTGCGATCGGGATGGCGGACGATGGCTCTCGGAGCCGCTCCGCGTTTGCTGCCGTCATGAAACTGTCCTGTGGGATGCGGCTTCCTCTTGGCCCTGGCAGATGAACCGCATGCTCACGGGCTGGTTCCGCCTATGCCGGCCTGTACAGTGGATGCGACGGAAGGTGCCAAGGCTTTCGCTGCGAAAATACATTATACTCATTCCGAAGTCCGATCTCAGGGAGTCCTCCCCGTGGAACTTGACGCCCTTCTCCTCTCGCGCCTGCAATTCGTCTGGGTCATCGCCTGGCACATCCTGCTGCCGGCCTTCACGGTCGGGCTCGCCTCGTTCATCGCGGTGCTGGAAGGAATGCATCTCCTGACCGGAAAGCAGGTCTATTTCCGGCTCTCCGGTTTCTGGATCAAGATCTTCGCCGTCTCCTTCGGCATGGGCGTCGTTTCCGGCATCGTGATGCCGTTCCAGTTCGGCACCAATTGGAGCCGCTTCTCCGATGCGACCGCCGACGTGATCTCGCCGCTCCTCGCCTATGAAGGCCTGATGGCCTTCTTCCTGGAATCCGCCTTTCTCGGCGTCCTGCTGTTCGGCCGGCATCTGGTGCCGCGCTGGGCGCATTTCGTGGCGGCGCTCGCGGTCGCCGTCGGCACGCTCTTCTCCTCCTTCTGGATTCTCGCGACCAACAGCTGGATGCAGACGCCGACCGGCTATCGCGTCGTGGACGGCCGCTTTCTCCCCGAGGACTGGATGGCGATTATCTTCAATCCGTCCTTTCCCTATCGCCTGGCGCATACCGTCACCGGCTTCTACGTGACGACCGGATTCGTGGTGATCAGCGTCGCCGCCTATTACATGCGCAAGGGCCGCTTCGTCGAGGAAGCGCGCACCATGTTCTCGATGACGCTCTGGCTGCTCAGCCTCTCGGTTCCGCTGCAGATCCTGATCGGCGATCTGCACGGCCTCAACACCCGCGAGCACCAGCCGGCCAAGCTCGCGGCGATCGAGGCGCGCTGGGAGACCGCGTCCCGCGTGCCCTTAAGTCTCTTCGCCATCCCCGACCAGGAAGCGGAGATGAATCGTTTCGAGATCGAGATCCCCATCCTCGGCAGCCTGATCCTAACCCATGACCCGAACGGCACCGTGCAGGGCCTGAAGGATTTCCCCAAGGAAGACCGCGCGCCCGTCATCGTGCCCTATTTCGCCTTCCGCATCATGGTGGGTCTGGGACTCGTCATGCTGGCGATCGTGATCGCGAGCTGGTGGCTCCGCTTCCGCCGCGATCTCTACATCACCGACTGGTACCTAAAGGTCTGCCAGTAT
>Ga0209257_1002523_pt1 | contig 17975 bp, 15 predicted proteins | sample AraplaCvi_mCL_r2_FD_184277 | JGI IMG/M metagenome (GOLD analysis project Ga0209257, IMG submission 184277) | Arabidopsis root microbial communities from North Carolina, USA - plate scrape MF_Cvi_mCL_r2 (SPAdes) (version 2) | ecosystem: Host-associated > Plants > Roots > Endosphere | place: USA...
CCGCAAGAACCGCCGCGACGGCGAGATAGGGGTTGGCGTCGGCGCCGCAGGCGCGATGCTCGACATGGCGGCTCGGCGGCGGTCCGGCGGGGATCCGGAAGGATACGGTGCGATTGTTGACGCCCCAGGTCGGCGCGACCGGCGCATAGCTGTTCGCCTTGAAGCGTCGATAACTGTTCGCATGCGGCGCAAAGAGCGCGAAGCCGTCGCCGACGGTTCCGATCATTCCACCGATCGCATGGCGGAGCGCGGGCGTGCCCTCGGGGTCTTCGCTGGCGAAGATATTGTTGCCTGCATCGTCGTTGACTGAGACGTGAATGTGCATCCCGCTGCCCGCCTGATCGGCAAAGGGCTTGGCCATGAAGGTCGCCTCGAGGCCCTGTTGCTGCGCGATCGCCTTGACGAGCCTTTTGTACATGATCGCATCGTCGCAGGCGCGGAGCGCGTCGGGCTTGTGGCGCAGGGTCAGCTCGAACTGGCCGGGGGCGAATTCGGAAATCGCGCTTTCGAGCGGCAGCCCCTGAACATCGGTCGCGGCGTAGAGCGCGTCGAAGAAGGGACGGAAGTCGTCGAGTTCGCGGAGGCCATAAACCTCGACATTGCGCGGCGTGTCGCGGCTGTAGGCGGGGCGGGCCGGGCGGACCTTGCCGTCGCGGGCGCGGCGCGGGTCGACGAGATAGAATTCGAGCTCGACTGCCAGCACCGGGGTGAGGCCATCGGCAGTATAGCGGTCGATCACGCGGCCGAGCACATGACGCGGGTCGAGGTCGTGCGGGGTGCCGTCGAGTTCGTAGAAGTCGACGAGGAACTGCGCGGCGGTCTCGCCACCCCACGGCGTGCGGACGAGCGTGCCTGGGATCGGTTTCATCGAGCGGTCGGCATCGCCATCTTCCCAGACAAGGCCGGTCTCGACCGTGTCCTGGCCGGTGATGTCGACGACGGTGATCGAGCCGGGGAACATGCGGCCGCTCTCGTAGACCGCCATCACTTCATGCTGGCGCAGCCGCTTGCCGCGCGGGACGCCGCCGAAGTCGGTGTAGATCATCTCGATCGAATCGACGTCGGGATTGGCACGGAAAAATTCCTCGGCCTCCGACCGCGGCGCGATCACGCCCGATGACTTCGACATCGCCCCACTACTCCTTCAAAGCACGCACGCAGTCGGCGAAGGCGCCGACGAGCCGGTCGATCTGATCGTCGCCGGTAACCGGACTCACCAACATCATATTGTGGAACGGCGCCAGCAAAATCCCGCGATTGGCAAGGAAGAGGTGGATCGCGGCTTCGAGTTCGGGATGCATCGCCGCCTTCGCTTCGCCGCCATTGCAGGGCGGGGTCGGGCAGGTCAGGAATTCGGCGCGCGCGCCGACCTGGGTGACGTGCCAGTCGAGGCCGGCATGGGCGATCTCGGTTTCGAGCCCGGTGACGAGCGCCGCGGCGCCGCGGAGCATGTGATCGTAAGCGGCGGGCGTGATGACCTCGCCTAGCATCGTATCCATCGCGGTGATCGCGAGGGCGTTGGCCGAAAGGGTGGTGCCGATGCCGCTGTGGCCGGCAGGGCGCGACGCGTTGAGCGCGGCCATGCGTTCGGCGACTTCGGCGCTGAAGCCATATACCGCGCAGGGCACGCCGCCGCCGATCGACTTGCCGACCACCATCAGGTCGGGCCGCGGACCATGTGCGAGGCCATGGCCGCCATAGCCCGAGGAGATGGTGTGGGTTTCGTCGAACACGAGCAATGTGCCGGTCTCGGCGCAGAGCGCGCGGAGCGTTTGCAGGAAGCCCGGGGCATCGCGGACCATGCCGACATTGGTCATGACCGGCTCGGCGAGGACACAGGCGATGTCACAGGCGCGGAGCGCCGTCGCGAGCGCTTCCCTGTCGTTGAATTCGATGACGGTCGTCGTGTCGCGGAGGTCGTGAACCTGGCCGATCAGGCTCGCGCGCATCGTCGGCGTGCCGTCTTTCAGATCGACAAAGGCATCGTCGACCGCGCCGTGATACGCGCCGTTGAACGTCAGGATCTTGCGCCGCCCGCTGATCCCGCGACACCAGCGGATGACGGCGCGGTTGGCTTCGCTGGCGGTCGTCGTAACCTGCCATTGCGGCAAGCCGAACATCGCGGCGAGCTCTGCCGACAGCGTCGCGCCGCGTTCGGTGGGGAGCATATAGCTCAGCCCCTCGCTGGCCTGCCTTGCGAGCGCGGCGGCGAGAGCAGCGGGCGAATGACCGAAGAGACTGGCGGTGTCGCCAAGGCAGAAGTCATCGTAGGTCTGACCGTCGATGCTTGTGAGCGTCGCGTCCTTTGCCGATGCTGCGACGATCGGTACCGGGCTCGGCCAGTCCTTCATCCAGTGGAAGGGCACCGACTGGAACCAACCCGTCGCGGCTGCCTGATGCGCGAAGGCGCGGGGGTTGGCAGCGCGGAAGCGCTCGGCTTCGCGCGACGCGACGCGGGCGATGGCGGCGTCGGCGATCATCCGAGCTTGTCCTTCATCGCATAGTAGAGCAGGCCCAAGGTGGCGAGCGGCCCGCGCAACCATTTGCCGCCGGGGAAGGGCTTCGAGGGCAGGCTTGCAAGAACGTCGAAGCGCTCGGCGGTCCCGGCAAGCGCCTCGGCGACCAGTTCGCCAGCGGTCGTCGTGATGAGTGCGCCGTGGCCCGAGAAACCGTGCGCGTAAAAGACGTTCCCGCGCCGCCCGATATGCGGCAGCCGGTTGAGCGTCACCGCGACGGCTCCGCCCCACCCATAGTCGATCTTCGCATCGGCGATCTGCGGGAATACTTCGGCCATGAAGGGCCGGACGAAGGCGTCGATGTCGTGCGGCGGCGTTTGCGAATAGCGCTCGCCACCGCCGAAAATCAGGCGCTTGTCAGCGGACAGGCGGAAATAGTTGAGCACGAAGCGGCTGTCGGCGACTGCGGCGTCGGTCGGGAGCAGCGCGTCGGCATTCGCGAGCGGCGCGGTGGCGATATTATAGTTCATGATCGGCACCGTGTAGCGGCCGAGGTCGGGCTCGACCTCGCCGATCCAGCTGTCGGTCGCGTCGATTACGAAGCGTGCGCCGACATGCGCGCGGTCGGTCATGACGCCCGGGCCCTCGGGATTGTCGGTGATGCGATGGGCGCGCTCATTTTCCCGGATGCGGACGCCCGCGGCTTCGGCGGCTTGGGCGAGGCCGATCGCATAGTTCAGCGGGTGGAAATGGCCGCCTTGCGGATCGTAGATGCCGCCATGATAGAGCGGGCTCGCGATATGGCCGTTCATATCGGCCTTCTCGATCACGGCGCTCCGATAGTCGAAGCGGCTGGCGAGATAGTCGGCCTCGCGTCGCATCGCGTCGAAATCCTTCGGCGTCCATGCCGCCTCGAGATGTCCCGCCTTCAGGTCGCAGGCGATCCCGTGCCTTTCGATCCGCGCCTTCACGCGATTGCCGCGCCAGCACAAGTCGAAGAGGGCATCGGCGCGGTCGCGTCCGAACTCTTCCTCCAGTTCCGATGCGCTCCAGCGCAGGCCCGGGATCAACTGTCCGCCGTTGCGGCCCGATGCGCCGAAGCCGATATGTTCGCGCTCGATCAGGATCACCGAAAAGCCGCGCTCGGCGCAGGCGAGGGCCGCGCTCAGGCCCGTGAAGCCGCCGCCGATCACCGCGACGTCGCATTTGCAATCGTCGCCGTCGAAGGCGCGCGGCCGCCACGCGTGCGCGGTCGCGGCGTAGTAACTGTGGTTCAGCGGATCGGTCATTCAGACCCGCATCAGCAGATGTTCGCGCTCCCAGCTCGACACGACCGACTGATAGTTGAACAGCTCATAATCCTTCACCGCGAAGAAGATTTCGAAGAAATCGTCGCCGAGCAGATTGCGGACCTTCTTGCAGGAACTGAAACGGTCGAGCGCCGCTTCCAGCGTGCGGGGCAGGGTGCGGGCGCGGTTATAGGCGCTGCCGGTGATCGGCTGCGGCGGCACCATCCGGTCGATCATCCCGATGTAACCGCAGACCAGCGACGCTGCGATCGCGAGATAGGGATTGCTGTCGGCGCCGGGCAGACGGTTTTCGACGCGGCGGTTGGCCTTGTCCGACACCGGCACGCGGAAGCCGCAGCTCCGGTTGTCGATGCCCCACTGGACGTTGATCGGCGCGGCGCTGTCGGGGCGCATCCGGCGGAAGCTGTTCACGTTCGGCGCCCACATCGGTGAGATCTGCGGCATGAAGCGGATGAGCCCGGCGACGTACGAACGGAACGCCGCACTGTCGCGGCCGTTCGCGGTCGAAAAGAGATTCTTGCCCGTCGAGATGTCGACGACCGACTGATGGATATGCATCGCGCTGCCCGGCTGGCCCGCCATCGGGTTCGCCATGAAGGTCGCATAGACGTCATGCTGCTTCGCGACGTTGCGCACGACGCGCTTGAACAGGAAGACCTCGTCGGCGAGGCGCAGCGGGTCGCCATGCTCGAAATTCACCTCGAGCTGCGCGGCGCCCATTTCGTGGATCATCGTGTCGATATCGAGCCCCATCAGCTCGCAATCGTCATAGATATGATCGATGATATCCTCATATTCGTTCATCGCTTCCAGCCCGTAAGGCTGGCTGGCGCTCTCGCTCCGCCCCGACTGGCCTACGGGCGGCGTCAGCGGGAAATCGGGGTCGGCGTTCTGCGATACGAGATAGAACTCGACCTCGGGCGCGATGATCGGTTTCCAGCCCTTGTCCTCATACAGGCCGAGCACCTTCTTGAGGATCGTCCGCGGCGCGATATCGACCTCCGTCCCGTCGCCGTTGAAGGCGTCGGCGATGACGAAGGCGGTCGGTGAGGTGAAGCCGGGCGCGACGCAGATCGTGCTCGGGTCGGCGATCAATATCTTGTCGGGATCCTTGTCCCAGATATCGTCGATGTCTTCGGGATAGTGGCCGTCGATCGTGCAGATGAAAACGCTGCCCGGGATGCGGAGCGACTTGTCCTTGACCGAGGAGAGGAACTTCTTGGCGGGCAGAACCTTGCCGCGCTGAACCCCGTTGATGTCGGGGACGATACATTCGACTTCGTCGATTTTATGGTCGCTGATCCATTGTTCCAGATTGACTGACATGAGCCCCCGATTGGGCCGAGGAGCCGGCCCGTTTGTGGAAGCCCAGCCTATCGCAAGCTTGGACGAAGCGCCAGAGGGGCCGTTATCGGCCATTTTCGGAGTTGCCAGCCGCCTTGGCGCCCGCCAGATTGGGGCTCGCGAAGCCAAGGGAGACGGAACGGCAATGAGGGGTGACAACGACCAGCTGGCGGCGTTCTGGATGCCGTTCACCGCGAACCGCGCGTACAAGGCGAACCCGCGCCAACTCGTCGCGGCGAGCGGTATGTATTACCGTTCGGGCGACGGGCGCGAAATCCTCGATGGCACCGCGGGCCTGTGGTGCAGCAATGCCGGTCACTGTCGGCCCGAGATCACCGAAGCGATTGCGAAAGCCGCTGCTACGCTCGACTTCGCGCCGACCTTCCAGCTCGGACATCCGTTGCCTTTCGAGCTGGCGCAGCGCCTTGCCGGACTGATGCCCGAAGGGCTCGATCGCATATTCTTCACCAACAGCGGCTCGGAGTCGGTCGACACCGCGCTGAAGATCGCGCTCAACATCCAGCGGGCAAAGGGGCAGGGGACGCGGACTCGGCTGATCGGGCGCGAGCGCGGCTATCATGGGACGGGATTCGGCGGGATCAGCATCGGCGGGCTCGTCAACAATCGCCGCGCGTTCGGCGGCGGGCTGCCGGGGGTCGATCATATCCGCCACACCCACGACATCGAACGCAACGCCTTCACGCGGGGTTTTCCGCAGCATGGCGCCGAGCTGGCCGACGATCTTCAGCGGCTCGTCGACCTGCACGGCGCCGAGACGATCGCGGCGGTGATCGTCGAGCCGATGGCGGGTTCGACCGGCGTGCTGATCCCCCCGGTCGGTTATCTTCAGCGGCTGCGCGAAATCTGCGACCGGCATGGTATCATCCTGATCTTCGATGAGGTGATCACCGCGTTCGGCCGCGTCGGCGGCGTGACTGCATCGGAAGCCTGGGGCGTGACGCCCGACATCATCACCATGGCAAAGGGGCTCACCAATGCTGCGGTCCCGATGGGGGCGGTCGCGGTGAAGCGCGAGTTGCACGATGCGGTGATCGACAGCGTGCCCGGCGGGATCGAGCTGTTCCATGGCTACACCTATTCGGGTCACCCGCTTGCGAGCGCCGCGGGGCTCGCGACGCTCGACCTCTACGCCCGTGACGGATTGCTCGACCGTGCGAATGAACTGGCCGCCTGTTGGGAGGATGCGGCACATAGCCTGAAAGGCCGGCGGCACGTCATCGACATCCGGACCATCGGCCTCGTCGCCGGCATCGAACTCGAACCGCGGCCCGGCGCCCCGACGGCGCGCGCGATGGAGCTGTTCCATGCCTGCTTCGATAACGGGCTGCTGGTGCGCGCGACCGGCGATATCATCGCGCTGTCGCCGCCGCTGATCGTCGAGAAGGCACAGATTGACGAGATGTTCGGCAAGATCAGCGAGCTGCTGGACACGATCGACTGACATCGCCGCAGATTTGCCACGGCCTGCGGAAGGATCGGGGCCGCTGTTCCGAAACGGGACAAGCGCGATATGGCCAACCCGCATGCGATAGGTTAAGGGGCGGCTGCGCCGAGTTCGGCGAATCTCCCTTTAAAACAGGTTATTACAGTGTCCCTTGCCCTTCGTTCCTTCGCCCCGGCGGCCTTTGTCGCGGCGACGCTCGCGGTTTCGCCCGTGCTTGCCCAGTCCGCTTCGACGATCACGGGGGTCGACGCGCTCAGGGAATGGAATCTCGTCGTTCTCGGCAATCTCGAATCGTCGTCGGAGGTCGAGGGACGTACGTTCGTTGGCGGAAACCTGACCGGTAATTCGTCCAACTATAATATCCGCGGCGGTTCGCCTTCGCCGAACGGCCAGCCCGGTCTGACGGTCGTCGGCGACGTGAACGGCGGACACAAGAATCTGAACAACGGATCGGGCGCCGTCGTCGGCGGCAACGTCAACAGCGGGTTCAACCTCAACGGTTCGCCGCAGACGGTGAAGGTCGGCGGCACGATCAGCAATACCAACGTCAACCAGAACACCGTCGTGTCGAACCTCGGCACCAGCGACCCCGCCTTCACGGTCCGGCTTCAGCAGCAGAAGAGCGATCTCAAGGACAGCATGGGCAGCCTGTCGTTCAGCATGGGAACGCTGACCTCGAACAGCCAGCTCACGATCCAGGGCAATCGCGGTACCTTCAATGCCCAGCCGAACGCGCAGGGCATGGCGGTTTTCAACATCACCGCGGCCGATCTCGACAAGATCGGCGAAATCCAGTTCAACCTGAACGGTGCCGACACCGCGATCGTCAACGTCAGCGGCCGTGTCGCCAATCTGAACGACAATTTCCTCGGCGGCACGAATAACTTTGGCGAGCATGTGATCTGGAATTTTCCGGACGCCGAGCAACTGAGCGTGACGACCGCGTGGGGCGGTTCGGTCCTCGCGCCGCTCGCCGATGCCGAGACGCGCAACTATATCCAGGGTTCGGCAGTCTTCGGCAATCTGAAGCAGAACGGCGAGATGCACGTCGGCACCTACGCGGGTACTTATTCCCCTCCGTCCGGCGGGTCGTCGTCGGGGGGCGGGTCATCGGGTGGCGGATCGAGCGGAGATCCCGTCGCGGTGCCCGAGCCCGAGATGCTCGGCCTGTTCGGGGTGAGCGTCGCGGCGCTGCTCTATTTCCGCCGCCGCCGCGCGAAGCGCGGTGACTAGGCTTCCGCCAGCGGGAAGGTCACCGAGACCTTGGTGCCTTTGCCGAGCTCGCTTTCGATATCGAGCTGGCCCTGATGACGCTCGCTGATATGCTTGACGATCGCGAGGCCGAGGCCGGTACCCCCGACCGAGCGGCTGCGCGCCTCGTCGACGCGATAGAAGCGTTCGGTCAGGCGGGGGATGTGGTCGGGCGCGATGCCTTCGCCTTCGTCGCGGACGGACAGCCGGACGCGCTGCCCCTCGCGCAGCAGTTCGACCGTCACGGGCGTACCGTCGCGGCCGTACTTCATCGCGTTGGATATGATATTATGCGCAAGCTGGCCTAGCTGGGCCGCGTCGCCGAGGATCGGTTGGCTGTCGTCTCCCAATATCGCGACGATATCCTTTGGCCGCGCCTTTTCGCTGTCCTGAAGCTGGGCGATCGTCGTACGCACAATGGCTGCCAGATCGACGGACGCTGTGGGGCGCCGGAAGCGATCGGCTTCGACGCGCGATATCGAGAGGAGGTCGATGACGAGCTGTTGCATCCGTCCCGCCTCACGTTCGATGATCGACAGAAAGCGATGCCGCATGGGGGCGTCTGCCTCGCCGTTCATATCCTGCAGCGTTTCGACGTAACCGAGAATCGCGGCGAGTGGAGTGCGCAGTTCGTGGCTGGCGTTGGCCACGAAGTCGGATCGCATCCGGTCGGCGGCGTCGATCGCGGAGCGGTCGGAAAGAAAGATGATGCGATCGCTACCCGACAATGTCGCAATGCGCATCGTCCAGCGCTGTCCGGGGCGCGGAAAATCGACGAGATTGAGTGTTTCGAGCGGGCTGTCCCCGCCGATCCGCGCCAGCCATTCGGTCGCTGCGGGGTGCCGGATCGCCGTGCGGATGTCAGCGCCGACGATGTGCCGGCCGAGGAGGCGTACGGCGGCGTCGTTGACGATCGTCACGACATTGCCCGAGATGCCGATCAGCGGCTCTTCTTCCTGATCGACCCACAGCGCAAAGTCGGGGTGGCGAAGAAGCGAAACGGGCGGCGCATCGACCGCAGGCTCGTCTCTCGGTTCGGGTGGCGGAGACGGCAGCGCGCCATAGACGATCGCCGCTCCCGCACAGCCTGCGATTGCCAGTATCGCGATGGTCAGGGCATCGCCGCCGGCCAGCGCAGCGAAGATCGCCGCGATGGCGACCAGTGTCAGGGCCGCGACAAGGCTCGAGAGACGGTCGAACATCGAATGCGCGCCTCGCATGAAGCCCGGTCCGGCGCAAGGATGTTCACGGTAATTAACTCCCTTCGGATGAATGTGCCAAAGCGGGAAGGGGGGTGCGAGGAGCGGTCTTTTGCTTTTCCTCCGCTCTTCATTGGGTTATGCGCTTCGCGATGGAAGATCGCGATATCCCGACCGAAAACATGTCCGAAGCTGGCGAAGCCGTTCCTTCGCGCCGCAAGATGCTGGCGCTCGGCGCGGTCGGCGTTTCGGCGGCCCTGACGATCCGCCCGGCCTTCGCCCAGACTGCCGTGTCGGTGATGAACTGCCAGATTCCCGTTCCGGGTCCGACCGATATGGGCAAATATATCGACGCGAACGGCAAGCTTGTCGCGCCGGGCACGAAGGGAGCGTTTCCGGGCTCGGCGCGGCCGTTCACCGGCGAGGAAGTGAAGCGCGCCTTTCGCGGCCAGACGCTTCCCGGAACGACCTACAACCAGTCGCAGGCCTATCTCCAATATATCCGGCGCTTGCAGGCCGGGCAGAGCGGCTTTACCTGTTTCGCATCCATCCAGATGCCCCGCTGATCATCGCTTGCCTTTGCCGATGACCCACAGGGGCCATCGCAGACAAAGGATCGCATGTGAAACTAGCCTCGCTCAAAGCCGGCCGTGACGGGCGGCTGGTTGTCGTGTCGGACGACCTCGCATGGTACGCCGACGCCAGCCAGATCGTCCCGACGCTTCAGGCTGCGCTCGACAACTGGGCCTATGCCGCGCCGCGCCTCGCCGCGTTGGCGGAAGACCTCAATCATGACGCGATTCCGAAGGAGCGGTTTCACGAGCGCGATGCGGCCTCTCCGCTGCCGCGCGCCTATCAGTGGGCCGACGGCAGCGCCTATGTGAATCACGTCGCGCTGGTCCGGCAGGCGCGCGGCGCCGAAATGCCCGAAAGCTTCTGGCACGATCCGTTGATGTACCAGGGCGGCAGCGATGCCTTTCTTGCACCGCGCGACCCGATCCCGCTCGGCGATCCGGCCTGGGGCTGCGACATGGAGGCCGAGGTCGTGGTGGTGACCGGCGATGTGCCCGCGGGCACCGACCCGGTTGCGGCGCGCGACCATATCCTGCTCGTCGGCCTGACCAACGACGTGTCGCTGCGCGGCCTGATTCCGGGCGAACTTGCCAAGGGGTTCGGCTTTTTCCAGTCCAAGCCGTCGAGCGCGATGTCGCCGGTGTTCGTCACTCCCGAATCGCTCGGCGAACGCTGGAAGGACGGAAAATTGCACGGAACGCTCTGTGTCGATCTCAACGGGCAGGCCCTGGGGCGCGCCGACGCGGGCGTCGATATGACGTTCGATTTCGGTCAGCTGGTGGCGCACGCGGCGAAAACCCGCAATCTGGCGGCAGGTACGATCATCGGATCGGGCACCGTTTCGAATCGCGACGCCGACGGTGGTCCAGGCAAACCTGTCGCCGATGGCGGCCTGGGCTATAGCTGCCTTGCCGAGGTGCGCACGATTGAGACGATCCGGCAGGGCGAACCGAAAACGCCGTTCATGCAGAAGGGCGATACGGTTCGTATCTGGATGGATGACGAGCGACACCACAGCATTTTCGGCGCGATCGAACAGACGGTCGGATGATAGCGAAAGAGGGCGGAATCGCTTCCGCCCTCTTCCGGTTGTGTTGCTGTGGCTGCAGCGTCAGCCCTTGCCGCCGAAGCTGCCCCCCGACATCGCGTCGCTGAGCGAACAGGCCGCCGGGCCGAGAATGACGATGAACAGGCACGGCAGGATGAAAAGGATCAGTGGCACCGTCATGATGGCGGGCAGTCGTGCAGCCTTTTCTTCGGCGCGCATCATGCGTTCGTTGCGGAATTCGGCCGAAAGGACGCGCAGCGCGCTGGCAAGCGGTGTACCGTATTTTTCGGTCTGGATCATGGTTGTGACCACGCCCTTCACCGATTCCAGATTGACGCGATAGGCCAGATTCTCGAACGCCTGCCGGCGCTCGGTCAGGAAGCCGAGCTCGATCGACGTCAGCGCGAATTCCTCACCCAGTTCGGGATAGGCGCGGCCCAGTTCCTTCGACACGCGCGAAAAGGCGGTGTCCACGGTCAGGCCGGCTTCGGCGCAGATCACGAGCAGGTCGAGCGCGTCGGGAAGACCCTTGCGAATCTTGTCGGTGCGCTTCTGGCGCTTGTTGTCGACGAACAGGTCGGGCGCCTTGTAGCCGAGGATCAGCGCGGCCATCGTCGCGCCCGAGCGCTTCATGGTCGTGAGATCCGGCCACATGTCGACCCAATAGATCAGGAACGCCGCGATGCCGCCGAAAACGATCGGCAGGACGAGGCGGCCAAAGATGACCGCGACGGCGAGATCTTTCGAGCGGATGCCCGCCTGCGCCAGCTTCTGCTGCACGTCCTTGATCTGGCTTTCCTGCAGAACCTGCAGCTTGCCGAGGAAGGTGCGCATCTTGTCGGCATGCTGATTCTTGCGGACCAGCTTGGCGCGGCGCTTCGTGGTCGATGCGGTAATACCCGCCTTGAGCTGTTCGCGGCGGTCGTTGAGCGCCTTGACGCGCTTCGTCATCGGATTGCGGACGGTGAGCGCGCCATAAATGGCGAAAAGGACTGCGCCAACCCCGACCGCGGCCATCATCGTCGCGGCCCACACGACATCGACGCCGAGCAGCGTCGGGCCGCTCTGGGCTCCCGAGAAGGCGGCAGTGAGGAGGAAATTGCTGTTCATCTGCTCGCGCCCCTCAGATCTCGAAGCTGATCATTTTTTTCATGATGAAGACGCCGATGCTCATCCAGCCGAGTCCGCCGAGTCCGGTCACGATCAGCCGCTGTTCGGTAAAGAAGCCCGCGAGATACTGGGGGTTCATCATCCAGACGATGCCGAACACGAAGAAGGGCAGCGCGCCGACGATATAGGCCGACGCCTTGGCTTCCGACGACATTGCCTTGATCTTGAGCTTCATCTGGGCGCGCTTGCGCAGGACGTCCGACAGATTGGCCAGCGTTTCGGCGAGGTTGCCGCCGGTTTCGCGCTGGATCTGGATCGTGATGCAGAAGAACTGGAATTCCGGCGTACCGAGCATTTCGGCCGATTCCTGAAGCGCGGCTTCCATCGTGTTGCCGATGCGGATTCGTTCGACGACGCCCCTGAACTCTTCGCCGACCGGACCGGGAAGTTCCTGGCTGACGACCTGGAAGGTTTCGGTCACGGGCAGGCCCGATTTGAGGCCGCGAACGAGCAGATCGATCGCGTCGGGAAATCGCGTTGTGAACGCGTTGACGCGGCGGGTGATCAACCGGCCGACAATCGAGAAGGGGAGCCAGATACCGCCCAGCAGACCGACGAGCAGGGCCAGCGGAAACGGCGTACGCAGGACGAGCAGCGTGCCCGTGACGACAACGAACAGGCCCATCGACACGAAGGCGTACTGGCTGAGATTCCAGTTCTTGCCCGTCCGGCGCAGACGCTTTTCCATCAGATCCCGGCGCGGGATGAGACTTGAAAGGCTGCTCCCCGTACCGGTGGCGGCAATGGTGCGGCGCATCTGCGCGGCGACGACGGCTTCGGTGGAGTTGGCATGGCGATCGCGAACGGTCGCCAGTCGCCGGCTCTTCGCCTTGCCGACCGAAGGGCCGGCGAAAGCGAGCACGAGCATGCCGAGGGCCACGAAGACCGCCGTGATGGTAAGGATCAATGGCAAGTTCATGATCGCCCTTTGTCCGCTTCAGTTCCCAAGCGCGACGGCGACCGGCGGAGCCGGTCGCCGCGTGCCTTATTTCGCGCCCTTTTTGGACACCAGCGAGCCGAGGCCGCCGAGCTTGCCGAGCAGCGAGCCGCCCGATTTGCCCTTCGCCGACGGGGCGTGGCTTTCCTCTGCGCTCTCGTCGGCGCCGTCGAGCACCAGCCGCATCAGGCTGGTCCAGACGGCCGCCGCCTTCGTTCCCTTGCAGATTTCCGCATAGGATTTGCCCAGCTTTGCGGCTTGGCTGATCAGCTTGGGGTCAAAGGGAATGGTGATATCGATCTGGCGTTCGATCGACGATTCGAATTCCTTGCGCGACAGTTCGCCGATCGCGGTCTGGAACTTGTTGGCGACAAGGATCACGCGCGCGCCCGGGACATTCTGTTTGAACCAGGACAGCAGGCGGATCGTGTCACGCGCCGAGGCGAGCGTCACGTCGCTGACGAGCAGGATCGTCCCGACTTCCGACACGAGGTGCGGGAAGGGGATCAGGACCTGACGCGGGATATCGACGATCGTCATCTCGAACGCGTTGCGCAGCTCTTCCTCCAGCTGGAAGAAGGCCGAACCATCGGTCATCACCGGCTGGTGGATCGGCGCCTCGGCCGACAGCAGGCTGAGCTTGTCCGAAGCGCGCACCATGGCGCGCTCGATGAACAGGCCGTCGATGCGGCTCGGATTGTCGATCGCGTCGATCAGGCCGCGGCCGGGCTCGAGGTCGAGCGTCAGCGCACCCGTGCCGAAATGCACGTCGAGATCGAGCAGCGCGGTCTGGCGCTCACCCTGTTCGCTGATCGCCCAGGCAAGCGAGGTCGACACCATCGAGGCACCGACGCCGCCGCGCACGCCGACGACCGCCATCATGTGGTGCGGCTTGTCGTCGTGCATGTCGGAATGCTTGGGCGCCGACAGCATCGCTTGCGCCATCGTGAGCGATTCACGGACCTGATCGAGCGACAGCGGCTTCAGGAGATAATCCTGAATCCCGCTCGAAAGAAGGTCGCGATACAGGCGAACGTCGTTGACCTGTCCGGCCGCGATAACGACCGTTCCGGGTTCGCAGACTTCGGCAAGCGCGTTGATGTCGTTGATCGGGTCACCCGATTCCGACATGTCGACGAACAGGATGTTCGGGCTTGCCGACACCGAAAGCGACTGGACCGCGTTGCGCAGGCCGCCCTTGTTGCACTTCTCGACCGGCCAGCCCATGTCGGCGGTCGCCGCACGGATCAGCTCAAGCGTATCGTCGTCGCAGACGAACGCATTGAAGGGGTCACGCAGCCCGGCTGCTTTGAAAGGAGCGTTCACTGGCCGCCTCCGCTGTTGCTGGTCGGTTGGCTCTTGAGTTCGCCGGCACCCGTCGGCGGCTTTTCGCGATAGACCTTGATCGCGCGCGTTGCCGACGTCGGATCATTTTCCTTTGCCGTCGCGCCCTTGATCAGGTCGTTCGGGTCGGCAACCATCGCCGCGAGATTGCTGTTCGTTGCGCAGCCATAGTTGGACGAGGTCGAATTGTTCAGGTTGATCGCCGACTTGCTCGACCAGTCCGGGCATCCCGGAACATGGGCGGTCGCGCGCGTCACGACGACACGAAGGCTGCCCGGTGCGATCGGGCCGGTGGTCACCGGCACGTCTTCGGTCAGCATCAGGCCGCGGCGTTCGATCATCGTACGGATCGTCGAATGCGCTTCGCTGGCGCCATAGGCCGAAGGGTCCTCGATGGCGATGCGGTCGCCATAGCGAACACCCATTGCGTCGAGCCAGCCTTGGAGACGGCCCTGTTCGCTGGGTGCCAGCTCGCCGCTGCCCGCGGCAACGTCGAACTGGTAGATGGTGTTCCGGACGAGCGGCTGATGGACCGAATCGAGGCCCTGGTTGCTGCTTCCGGTACCCGTGCATCCCGCCAGCGACGCGGACAATGCCAGAGCGGTAAAGGTTGCGATCTTCTTCATCACTATGCTCCTGATGGCCTGCGCGTCACTTCTTGAGGCTGAAGCCCGGGGCGGCATCGCTGCCGCCGCCGCGCGGGCGATCGGCGTCGACGACCGACGATTCGAGTTGCGGCTTCGGACGATCGCCGCCCGTGACACCGCTCGTCTGCTGGTTGAGCAGCAGGCGCTTCAGGTCGTTCGTGTCCTGATAGGCGTCGGTCGGCAGCTTGATGTCGTTCGCCGATACCGGGTTCACCAGATAAGGCGTGACGACGATCACCAGCTCGGTTTCGCCGCGACGGAAGCTGTCCGACTTGAACAGCATGCCCAGAAGCGGAACGTCGCCGAGGCCGGGCATCTTGTCGATGGCGCCGATCGAGCGGTTGTTCATCAGGCCCGCGATCATGAAGCTTTCGCCCGACCCCAGTTCGACCGTGGTTTCGGCGCGACGCACCGTCAGGGCCGGAATCTGGAAGCCGTCGAGTTCGATCGCACCTTCGGTCGAAAGCTCCGACACTTCGGGGCGAACGCGAAGGCTGATACGACCGTTCGAGAGGACCGTCGGCGTATAGGCCAGGCTGACACCATATTTGCGATATTCGATCGTCGTGCCGGCGAAGTTGCCGGGGATCGGGATCGGGAATTCGCCGCCCGCCAGGAAGTCGGCGGTTTCGCCCGAAATCGCGGTCAGATTGGGCTGCGCGAGGGTGACAACCATGCCCGACCGTTCGCCCATATCGAGCGACGCGATCAGGTCGAGCCCGAACAGTCGGCCGGCGCCGGCGAGGCTGCGCGTCCCGCTGGGCGTGGTGATGTTATAGCGAACGCCGCCCGGCCCGAGGGGAGGCGTACCTTCGCCTTCGAACTGGATCGACCCTGCCGAACGACCACCGAACACGCCGCCCAGAAAGCCGTTACCCAAGGGTCCGTCCTGATCGCGCGTCAGCAGGTTTCCGCTGATTTCCTTGACCAGCGTCCGGTTCACTTCAGCGATGCGGACCTGCAGGTTGACCTGCAGCGGCGTCGCCGTGCGAAGACGCGAAAGAACCTTGGTGCCGTCGCCGACGAAGGCCTGAACGAGGCGCTCGGCTTCGGCGGCGTCGTCGGGCGACTGGACGGTGCCGGTCAGCAGGACGAAGCCGTTCATGGTGTTCGACGAGATCTTGGCATCCGGCATGGCCAGCGACAGCATCTGGTCGATCGTCTCGATGTTGTTGCCGACCCGGGCGACGGTCGAATAGACCACCCGGCCGCTGGCATCGGTCGCATAGATGCTCGTTTCGCCGGGCTTCTTGCCGAAGATATAGAGCTGGCGGCTCGAACGGACCTGGACGTCGGCGACTTCGTCGCTGGCGACGAATACGTCGGTCATCGGCGCCGAGAGGCTGATCAGGCGGCCACGTCCCACCGACAGGTCGATGCTGCTGTTGGCGTTCTGCGTGGCCTGGGCCGAAGCCTGCTGGGCCGGGGCGGAGACCAGGGTCGCGGCGACCAGGCCGATGGCCAGGGTGCGCGCGAGGGTCGCGGCCATGAAGTTGGACTTGCTGTTCATCTTACTTACCCCCAACCGGAACTTCGGTCATCTTGTCGCCGCGGGTAACGCGGACCACCGGGCCCTGCGGAGCCGCAGCTGCGCTCGCACCGGCCGGTGCGCTGCCGCCATAGGACTGCTGCGGAGCCGGACGGCTGCCCTGGACGCGGCCGCTGACCGGGATCCAGAAGCGCGATACGTCGCCGCCCGTCGTGGCCGATCCGCGGCCCGAGCTCGGCCGGCCTGCGGCATCGGCGAGCATCTTCTTCTCGGCGACGGTGCCGCCCTTGCTGGGCACATTGACGTCGCCCGATGCGATGGCGGCTTCGAGGTCGCCGCTGCTTTCGGCGAGCGGGCGAAGTGCCAGCGACAGCTTGCCCATGTCCTGCGCAACCGCGATGCGTTCGGCGATTTCGGGCGTTGCTTCCAGCGTCACCGAACCGAAGGTGCGGACCGGGGTCTTGCCGGTTTCGTCCTCGGCATCGTAGCGCTGGTCGGTCGCAAGGACGCGAACGTTGCGCACGATGGTTTCAGCCGTGAACAGCTGCTTGTCGGGATAGCTGCTCTTTTCCTGATCGATCTCGATCGTCTGGGCGAGCACGACGTCGACGCGGTCACCCGGGAAGACGAAGCCGGCCACACCCTGTTCCAGCGAAACCTTGACGGTGACGGCGCGCATGCCCGGGCCGAGCGCCGCGGCGAGGAAGCCGCGATCGTCGGGATGGACGAGTGCGCCCTGCGTCAACGGCTGGCCCGCGGTGATCGGATAACGCACGACCGTGCCGACCAGCGTCTGGACGTCGGTCTTTTCCTTCATGAAATAGGCCTTCTCGACCAATTCCTTCGGCCAAGGCTGGAAGCGGAAGCTGTCCGGTCCGATGATCGTGCCGGCCGGCAGCTGCCGGGTGGCCACGAGGATCATGGGGCCGTTGATGTCCGGCGCAGCCGCGGCGCGCGCCTGGGGCGCCGTTGCGCCGCGCATCATCTGGTTGACCCCGAACGCCGCGCCGATGGCAATCACCAGCGCGCCGACGATCAGCATAATCTTTCGCGTATCCATGACGATTTTTCGCCTCCTAACACCAACCGGACGCGGCGGTGCTTGCCCTCAGCTTCAAGCGATAGACTGAAAGTGGTTAAGATATTGTTGGTGAAGCGCCCAAAGGCCGGAGGCGGCGATCGCGACCCCATAGGGGACCTCTATCACCTTGTCCGAAGGGCGAATTTTCGAATGGATCAGCATCGCAGCCGACAGGATGCCGCCTCCGATTGCCATCACCGTAAGCGTTTCGAGGAACAAATTTAGCGGAATCCACAGCATTACGCCGCCGATCATCTTCACGTCGCCGCCGCCCATCGCGCCGATCGCGAACAGGCCGGCGAAGACCAGAAAGACGGCGAAAGCGGCACCGAACTGTATCGCCATGTCGGGCCAGACGGCCATTCCGCCAGCGATCCAGAAGGGAATGGCGAGAAGCGCGATGGTCGCGTTGAGACCGTTCGAGATCGACCGGGAGCGCAGATCGCTGATCGCTGCGACGATCATCAGAATGGCGAGCAATGCCATCAGGCCGAACGTGATCGGAGCGTTTTCCATCGCTCTTCTCATAGCCATCATGGCTTACCAAAAAGTAACCATGATGCAGGGCGTCGCGGCTTGCATTCCGCGGACCAGCCGATATGCGCGCCTCTATGACCGCAGCGCTGCCTTCCTCGACCGATGTGCTGATCGTTGGCGCCGG
>Ga0209257_1002526_pt1 | contig 17950 bp, 14 predicted proteins | sample AraplaCvi_mCL_r2_FD_184277 | JGI IMG/M metagenome (GOLD analysis project Ga0209257, IMG submission 184277) | Arabidopsis root microbial communities from North Carolina, USA - plate scrape MF_Cvi_mCL_r2 (SPAdes) (version 2) | ecosystem: Host-associated > Plants > Roots > Endosphere | place: USA...
CTGCTGTTCGGCAAGCAGCCGGTCCGCCCACGTCGCCGCCACGGCCTGCCCGCCGAGTTCGAGTTCGACGACGGCGCTCAGCAGCATGAACCCCGGATCGTCATCGAGTTCGCCCCGCGTCCGCTGGAGCAGGCTCCGGGCGAGCGCATAATTGCCGGCGCGCGCGGCAAGCACGGCCTGCAGATAATAGATGCGCGGATTGCTCGGGACCAGCGCGGCGGCGTGGCGCAGCGAGACCAGCATATCGGTATAGCGGCCAAGGTCGCCGAAAGTCGCGGCCTGCTCGATCAGCGCACCGGCGTTGTCCGGATCTGCGGCGAGTGCCTTCTCGTACCATTCCAGCGAGGCGGTCAGCCCCTGCTGCGTGCGGACGATATTCGCCTTGTACGCCAGCGCGGCGCTGTTGTTCCTGTCGAGCTCGATCGCGAAATCGACCGCGTCGCGTGCGCCGAGCGTGTCGGCATTGGCGTCGCGAAAGCGCGCGACGTCGACCCACAGCATGGATTCGCGCGGCAGTTCCTCGACCGCCCGGTCATAGGCATCGCGCGCCGCGTCGAGATCGCCGTTGCCGAGGTGAACGTCACCGGCAACCCACGCCGCCTCGCCGATCATATCGGGCGCGATCGGCCCGCTGTCGAGCGCCTCGAACGCGCGGCCGCCATCGCCCTGCAACGCATAGGCGCGCGCGAGCAGCGGGCGCAGATAATCGCCCTTGCCTCCGGCCGCGAGCGCCGCCCGCACCGTTGCCTCGGCGCCGACACCGTCGCCAAGCCTGATCTGCACCCGAGCCAGCTTGACGCGCGCCGCTATTTCGTCCGGATTATTCGCGATGACCGCCTGCAGTTCGGCCATCTGCTGCCGCCACCCGTCACGCGGGTTCGCAGGGCGCGGTCCGTCGCAACCGGCCAGCGCCGCTGCCGCGATCATCGCGGCAAGCAGAGGCCGTGCCTTGCCCATTCAGGCGTGCATCCGATATTGCTTGAGCAGGTCATAGAGCGTCGGGCGGCTGATCCCCAGCAGCTTCGCCGCGAGCGAGATATTGCCCTCGCTCTGCGTCATTGCCCGGCGGATCGCCACACGGTCGGCCGCCTCGCGCGCGCTGCGCAGGTTCAGATAATCCTCGCCCGCCTCTCCCTCGCTCGCCGCCAGATCGAGGTCCCCCGACATGACGAGCTTGCCGTCGGCCATGATCACGGCGCGCTTGATCCGGTTCTCCAGCTCGCGGACATTGCCGGGCCAGCGCCCCTCGTCGATCGCCTGCAACGCGTCGGGCGCGAAGCCGCGAACCGCCGGGTTCATCGTCGGCGCATATTGATGAAGGAAATGCCGCGCGAGCAGCACGGCATCGCCCGGCCGTTCGGCGAGCGCCGGGATCCTCACGACCATCTCGGCAAGCCGGTAATACAGGTCGTCGCGAAAGCTCTGCTCGACGATCATCGCGTCGAGATCCCGGTGCGTGGCACACACGATCCGCGTGTCGACCGCGATCGGCTTGCGGCCGCCGATCCGTTCGATCGTACGCTCCTGCAGAAAGCGCAGCAGCTTGACCTGCAGCGGCAGGGGGATGTCGCCGACCTCATCGAGGAACAGCGTACCGCCATGCGCCAGCTCGATCTTGCCCTCGGTCGTCTTCACCGCACCGGTGAAAGCTCCCTTCTCATGTCCGAACAACTCGCTTTCGAGCAGATTCTCGGGGATCGCGGCGCAGTTGATCGCGACGAACGCGCCGTCGCGCCGGCCGCTGGCCTCGTGCAGACCGCGCGCGAGCAGTTCCTTGCCGGTCCCGCTCGCCCCCAGCAGCATCACCGAAACGTCGAGGTTCGCGACGCGCTCGATCGTGCGCGCGACCTTCAGCATTTCGGGCGCCCCGGTGATCATCCCGCCGAGGACGCGGTTGTCGCTGCTGCCCTGTTCGGCGAGCCGGCTGTTCTCGACCTCCAGTTCGCGGACGTGAAAGGCGCGGCGGACGATCAGCCCCAGCTCGTCGATGTCGATGGGCTTCTGATAGAAATCCCACGCGCCGCTGGCGATCGCCGCCAGTGCGCTGGCACGTTCGCCATGACCCGAAACGACGATGACCTTGGTGTCGGGTTTCGCCTCGAGGATCGACTTCAGCACGCGAAAGCCCTCGCGCGTCCCGTCGGGATCGGGCGGCAGGCCCAGGTCGAGCGTCACCACCGCAGGCTCCTCCGCGCGCAGCATCTCGATCGCACTGTCATGGTCGCCCGCGATCAGCACTTCATAGCCGTCATACGCCCATTTCAGTTGCGCCTGCAGGCCGGGATCGTCCTCGACGACCAGCAGTTTGCGCATATCGGTCCCGCCCCCGCTCATCCGTTCGCCACCTTCATGATCCGGTTGTCGGCCGCGCCGTCCGCATGCGCATCGGCAAGCGGCAACCACAGCGTGAAGTTGCTGCCTTTGCCCGGCTCGCTGGCCACCTCGATCGACCCGCCCATTGCCTGCGCGAGTTGCAGCGCCTCGAAGGCGCCGAGCCCGAAGCCGCCGTCCTTCGTCGAAACGAAAGGCTTGAACAATTCGTCGCGGATAAAGGCGCGCGTCATGCCGCTGCCCTGGTCGATCACGTCGATCCGCGCGCGCCCATGCTCGGCAACGGCGATCACCTGCACAGCAGTGTCGCCGGGCGAGGCGTCGATGGCATTGGCGACCAGATGCTGGACGATCTGCCGGATCGACCCGGCGTCGCCCCATGCCGCCAGCCCAGCCTGACACCCCACGAACAGCGCGCGGCGCGCCTTCGCTTCGGCCGCGATCGCATTCAGCACGGGCTCGACCAGCGTCCGCTCGGCCTCGGCCGCCCTGCCCCGCTCGCGCGGCGACAGGCGAACGAGCAGGTCGGACAGGCGTCCCGACGAGATTTTCAGCGTCTCGACCATATCCGCCCGGAACGCCGGCTTGTCGGCATGGCGTTCGGCGTTGCTGGCAAGCAGGCTGAGCTGGCTCGCCAGATTCTTGATGTCGTGCATGATGAAGGCGAAGCGGCGATTGAACTCGTCGAAACGCTTGGCCTCGGACAGCGCCGCCTGGCTCTGCGATTCGGCCAGATAGCTCGCCGCCTGCTGCCCCGCGATGCGCAGCACGTCGAGGTCTTCCCAGTCCAGCGCCCGCGATACCGGCGGACGATGCAGGACGACCACCGCGATCATCCGGTGAAAGTGCAGGACCGGCACGACGACCCATGCGCGCGCGTCGGCGAGCAGCCAGTCGGGGATCGCCAGATCCTGCTCGTCGGCCGGTCGTCCGCGCCGTTCGGCATCCAGATCGACGATGTGGCGCGTTTCCTGAAGCATGAAGGACGACCGCAGCGACAGCGTCGCCTCTTCGTCGCCGATCCCCGCCGGCCAGTGCCATTGCTCCGCGACGCGGAACGCGCCGAGGGCGTCGGGCAGCAGCAGCAGCGCGCCAGGACTGCCGGTCAGTTCGGCCAGCGCCTTGGCGACGCGGCGGTGAAGGTTGCGGTCGTCCTCGCCGTCCCCCTGCGCCAGCGTCGCGGTGAAGCGCATCCACTCGGCGCGGTAATCGTACCGATGCTCGAAGAAATGCTTCGAGATCATCACCGACAGCCAGGCGCGGGCGCGCGCCGACAGCAGCAGCAACCCGCCGCAACCGAGCGCGAAGATCAGGAATGTGCCCTGCGCCAGTTCGCCATAATCGCCGCCGATCAGCCGCGCGACGGCCCCGACGAGCCCGATCAGTACCAGATAGGTCGCGGCGCCGATCAGGATCAGCGTCCGCATCGCGGCGGTACGCGACAGACGGATCCGCTCGCGCCCGACATCCATCGCGGCAACGACGAAGGTCGGGAGGATCAGCAAGGCGACGCCGGGGAGCAGATGGATCAGGGTCGAGGCCGGCTTGTCGGTCAGCGCGCCGATCAGCTGCACATTGAGCTCATAGGCCCAGAGCATCGCAAAGCCGCCCGCGACGGCCATCACCGGCATCCGCAGACCCGCGCTCGCGCGCCGGACGGCTCCGTCGACGAGCAGCAGCCCGCCGGTTGCGACGATCATCGCCGAAATGGTGAGCGCCGATCCCAGCCATTCGGCCGCGCCGGCGCCGCGCTCCCAGTGCGCCGCGCCGCCGATCAGAAGCATCGCCGCGCTGATCGTGACGAGCAGCCGAAGGATCAGCCGCAGCGGACGCGACATCGGCGCTGCCGGCGACCAGAAGGTCGCGCGCAGCCAGCCCAGCATCGCCAGGTCGCGCAGCGCCTGCACCGCCAGCGCCTGCGACGATCCGGGCGCCCAGACATAGAGCGCCGCGCACCAGATCGCCGTGCCGGCGGCGGCCGCAGCCAGCCATCGCGGCGCCGGCATCAGCGCGATCATCCGCGCCCGCGGCCGCGCGAGCAGCCACAGGCCGACCCCCGCAAACGCGACGAGCGCGAGCGCCGAGAGAATTTCGGACAGGCCGGCGAGCGCCACGGTCAGCGCGCTCCCTCCGGCCACAGCACCACGCGCACCGTCTGAAGCAGGATCAGCAGGTCGAGGAAGGGCGAATAATTCTTGGCATAATAGAGGTCATATTCGAGCTTCGCGCGCGCATCCTCGACCGACGCGCCATAGGGATAGTTGATCTGCGCCCATCCGGTGAGGCCCGGCTTCACCATGTGCCGCTCGGCATAATAGGGCAGCTGCTGCTCCAGTTCCTCGACGAAGCTCGGCCGTTCGGGGCGCGGGCCCACGAAGCTCATATGCCCCTTCAGCACGCACCAGAGCTGCGGCAGTTCGTCGACGCGCAGCTTGCGGATAATGTTGCCGACCCGCGTAATGCGCGGATCGTTCTCGCTCGCCCAGATCGCCTTGCCCGCGGCTTCGGCATCGGTCCGCATCGAACGGATCTTCACGATCTCGTACGGCTCGCCGTAAAGGCCGACGCGCGACTGGCGGTAAAAAACGGGGCCCTTGCTGTCGAGCTTCACCGCGATCGCGGCGATGATCACCAGCGGCAGCCCGATGACGAGCACCGCGACGCTGGCGAGGATATCGAACACGCGCTTCGCGACGCGCGATATCCGCTGCCCGGCAGAAAAGCCGTCGGAAAAGATCAGCGCGCTGGGGTTCGTCGTCGCCAGGTCGACGCGTCCGGTCTCGCGCTCGATGAAGCTCGCGATATCGTTGACATGCACCCCGGTGGTCTTGACGCGCAGCAGGTCGTTCAGCGGCAGCGAGTTGCGCCGCTCCTCCATCGCCAGCACCACCTCGCCCGCGCCCAGCGCGACGACATGGTCGGACAGGTTCGGGATCTGCTCGCGCGGGACCGCATTCTTCATGGTCTTTTCGCTGCCCGACATCGCAACGAAGCCGGCGACGGCGATCCCGCTGCCCGGCGTATCGGCCAGCGCCTGCAGCCGCGCCGCGCGCGACCCGGCGCCCAGCACCAGAATTCGCCGCTTGAACGCTTCTGCGCCCGCGGTCTGCGTCAGGATCAGGCGAATGACGAACAGCGCCGCGATCGCAAGGACCATCGCATAGAGGCTGTTGACGCGCCACAGCGTCGCCGTCGGCAGCAGGAAGCCGATGATCGACAGGAAGATGACGCCCAGCGAGATCGCCGCGAGCAGGCGCGCGGTCGCAAACTTCATCGACCGCAGCGCCTCGTTCCCGTACATTCCGGTCGCCATCATCGCGAGCGAATTGGACACGGCAAAGGTCGTCAGCGGCAGCCAGCGCGCACCGAGGGTACCCGCGTCGAACCCGGCAAAGCCGGCATAGATGTGCCACGCCGCCTCCGCCGAACCGAGCAGCGCGAGAAACTCGATCAGCGCCAGCCAAACCACTGCGTGGGGGACATAATGTTTGAACAGTCGGAACATCTGAACGTCTGGCCCTTTCGGGAGTTGACCCTAGCGGGGAGGCGTCAACTGTCGGTTAATTTTACACTCACTTATTGCCCCTATTGGGGGGATGACCGGCATCCAGCAAGGCGATAGACCAGACCCATGAGCGCGACGATCCAACCCGTCATCCTGTGCGGAGGCGCCGGAACCCGGCTGTGGCCGGAATCGCGGGGCACGCGCGCGAAACAGTTCCTGCCGCTGCACGGCGGTGAAAGCCTGTTTCGGCAGACCGTGCGGCGAACTCCCGCAGGCGCGCAGTTCACCCCGCCGCTCGTCGTCTGCGGCGACGCGCATGTGGCTGCGGTTCTCGACCAGATGGAAGGCCGCGACGTCAGCCTGCTGGTCGAGCCCGTGCCGCGCAACACCGCCGCCGCGATCGCACTCGCCGTCGCGCGCGCCGACGCCGGCGTGCTGCTGCTCGTGATGCCCAGCGATCATGTCATCGCCGATGTTCCCGCCTTCCACGCCGCGATCGCCAAAGGCGCGATCCTCGCGCAGCAGGACTGGCTCGTCACCTTCGGCATCGCCCCCGACCGTCCCGACACCGGCTTCGGCTATATCGCGAGCGGCGACCCGATCGAGGGCGGCTTCGCGGTCGACCGTTTCGTCGAAAAACCACCTCTCGATGCGGCAGAGCGCATGCTCGCCGCCGGCGGCTACAGCTGGAACGCGGGGATATTTCTCTTCCGCGCCGGCCGGATGCGCGATGCGATGCTCGAACATTGCCGCGAAATCTTCGAGGCGGCCGAGCGCGCCGTCGCCGCGGGCATGTACGATGGCGAGGCCTTTTATGCCGACGCCCCCGAGTTCGAGCGCGCGCCGTCCGACTCGATCGACTATGCCGTCATGGAAAAGGACGATCGCGTCGCGGTCGTCCCCGTGGCGATGGGCTGGTCCGACCTTGGCAGCTGGCACACTGTCCATGCGCTCGCCGAGGGCAAGGACGGCGACGACAACGCCCTTTCCGGCGACGTCTTCGTCCACGACAGCCGCGGCAACCTGATCCGCGCCGGCGGCAAGCGCGTCTCGATCATCGGGATGGAGGATGTCGCAGTGATCGTCGACGGGGACGATATCCTCGTGATGCCGCTCACCCGCTGTCAGGATGTCCGCGCCGCGGCAAAGGCCCGCGAATAGCCGCCTTTCCCGCTTGACCCTGTAGTCGCTACAGGGTGTAGCCGCTCCCGCATCGATCCTCGAAACGGGAGATTTCCGATGGTTTCCACCCTTCCTCTCGCGCTTTTCGCGCTCGTCCTCATCGCCACCCTGCTGCGCGGCCGCGCGGTCCGGACCCGTTCGGGTACGAGCGCGTGGGCCTTTGCCGATGCGCGCGGCATCCAGCGCCTGTCGGGTATCGCCTTCGCCGTGTCGGCGGCAGCGCTCGTCGTCGCAGCGGCGCTGCTGGCCCTCGGCCATATCGCGCCTGTGCTGCCGTCGACCGGCGCCCTGATCGTCGCGACCGGAGCCGCCATCGTGATCGTTGCGCAGGTCCAGATGGGCAACGCGTGGCGCGTCGGCGTCCGCGACGGCGATGCGCCGCTGTTCGTCACCGTCGGCCTGTTCCGCTTCAGCCGCAACCCGATCTTCGTCGGCATGATCCTGATGGCGCTCGGCATCGCGCTGGCCACCGGCACCCTCTGGTGCTGGATCGCGGCCGCGGTTTTCGCTATCGCGTGCCACATCCAGACGCGGATCGAGGAAGCGCATCTGTCGCGCGAATTCGGCCCGGCCTACGACGATTTCCGGCGGCGCGTACCCCGCTGGCTGGTTATGTGACGATCAGAGCCGCGCGATCTCGACCCGGTCGCGCCCGCCCTGCTTCGCCTGATACAGCGCACGGTCGCACGCGGCGAGCAGGTCGAGCGGGGCGACGTCGGCCAGCTCGGACGCGATGACGCAGCCGCAGCTTACCGTCAGATGCGGCGCAACCGGCGACAGCGGGTGCGGAATGCGCAGCGCGCCCAGCTCCTCGGCGATCCGCTGCAGGATCGGCTCGGGCTCGTCGACGCCGGGAAGCAGCAGCAGGAATTCCTCGCCGCCATAACGCGCCGCAAGATCATAGGGGCGCCGCGTCACCGACTGCAGGATGCCGGCCAGCGCCTTCAGCGCCGCATCGCCGCGCACATGCCCTTCGCCGTCGTTATAGAGCTTGAAATGATCGACATCGATCATCGCGAGCGACAGCGGTTCGCCGGTGCGTGTTGCGTGCAGGCACGCCTTCACCAGCTCGTCGTCGAGCCGGCGGCGGTTGGCGAGCCCGGTCAGCGGATCCTCCGATGCCCTTTGCTCGAGGCTCTGCTCGGCAAGGCGCGATTCGGTCACGTCGACGACAAAACCCACCGCCCGCGCCGGCTTTCCGGCGCCATCCTCGACCAGCCGCGCCGACGACCGGACCCAGCGCAGCCTGCCGTCCGGCCGGAAGATACGAAAGAGCATTCCATAGTCGCGCTCCTCGGCGGCCAGGCGCGCCACGGTCAGGTCGACTTCGGTAACTTCGGCGGCGTCGTCGGGATGGACGAATTCGCGAAACTCGGCGATCCGTCGCACGCGCTCGGCGGGATCGCGGCCCATGATCCGGTACCATTGGTCGTCGCAATCGAGCACGTCGTTCGCGATGTCATAGTCCCAGATGCCCAGTCCGCCGACGCGCGCCGCCATCGACAGCCGGTCGTTCGCTTCTCTCAGCGCGACATCGCCCTCGCTGACGTCGCGTGCCAGTCCGAAGAACAGCTTGCGGCCGTCGATCGCCTGACATGTCAGGCTGATCTCTACCGGAAAGCTCGACCCGTCCTTTCGAACGGCAATTTCGCGAAAGCGCATCGCCATCCCCGCCGGCGTGTCGGCCCAGCGCTTCGCATTCGCAGCCCGATCGGCGCCGCGCGAGATGTCGCTTATCGACAGCCCCAGCAATTCCTCGCGCGAATAGCCGAGATCAGCGCACGACTGCGCGTTCACGTCCAGAAACCGGCCGCTTTCGTCATGAACGAAAAAGCCGTCGGGCACAGTTTCCAACAGGGTGCGAAAGGCGTCGGTGTTGATGGTCGTCACGCGGGCTCACTCGGTTGAATATCCCCGCCTATTTGCAGAATTTTGCGCGCGCGGCGAGTCCTATGCCGCGACGTCCGCCGCCATGATCTCCAGCCGCATCATGGGCCAGTCCGGAAAGCGCCAGAAGGTCGGGCTGTCACGGCCGACGATGCGGGGGTTTTCCGCCGACGGCGCGATCGCGCGATCGAAGGGTTCGCATTCGCCCAGCGTCTCGCAGTCGAAGAAGACGCGCACGACGACATCCTCATACGCTTCGCCGTCGCTGCCCATCACGATACCGAGCTCGCCCGTCGACAGGCGGACGAGCGTCCCGACCGGATAGATGCCCAGGCTGTCGGCGAAGCGGTCGAGCAGCGCCGCGTCGAAATGCCCCTCCCAGCCCTTCATCTCGGTCAGCGCCTCGCACGGCGTCCACGGGCTCTTGTACGGCCGGTCGGAGGTTACCGCGTCATAGACATCGCAGATCGCCCCCATCCGCGCGAACAGCGACAGCGCTTCGCCGCGCAGACCGTCCGGATAGCCGCCACCGTCGACCTTCTCGTGATGGCGCAGACAGACCTCCAGCGCCGCCTCGGGCACGCCGGACGAATTTTCGAGCAGCGCATGACCGGCAAGCGGATGCGCCCGCACCGAATGCCACTCGACGTCCGATAGCCCGCCCTTCTTGTTCAGCACGTCGTCGGCGATCGCGACCTTGCCAAGGTCGTGGAGCAGCCCCGCCACGCCCAGGTCCTGGACCACCGGCTCTTCCAGCCCCAGATGGCGGCCGAAATTCATCATCAGCGCGCACACCGCAACCGAGTGGAGATAGGTATATTCATCCTTGTTCTTCAGGCGGACGAGATTGATCAGCGCCCGCGCGTCGCGTTCGATCGAATTGCCGATCGCGCGCGCGAGGGGCACCATCCGCCGCGCCTCGACCGCCCGGCCAAGGCGCGCGGTCTCGAACATGGCGGCAACCGCATCACGCGACCGGTCGATCGCCTGCCGCGCGCGGCTGCGTTCGCCCTTGTAGCCGGGCCGGAAGCGCGGCTCGTCGCGCGGCGGTCCCGACGGCTTCCCGAAACTGATCGGCTCGCGGCGGCGTGCAGTCGCCGGGTCCGTCCGGGGCGGCGGTTCGCCGACGCCCGGCTCCGCTGCGGCCGAATTCGCGGGATTCTCGCCGGGAACCGGACGGCTCCGGCTCCGGTCGATGACCAGCCCCTCGATCGCCGAACTGCGGATTCGCAGCAACTGCTCGGCCGTCTCGACCCGGAAATGCTTCGTCCAGAACGGGTGATCGAACCACGACCCCTCAAAGGCGTGGATGAACATGCCGATCTCGACATCCTCCGGTTTGATCCGAACCAGCATTCCTCAAAACGGTCCCAAAAATCCGACAGCGCCCACCGCCATCGTCAAACTACGGCATTTGAACGAGATTCTTAAATGGGCAGGGTGTCAGTTTGCGACCGGATTGCGGACATTCGGCAGAATCGGCATAGCTGCGAAATGACATCCACGCTCTATACTCTGCTCTGCGAATATGGCGGTGGCTCTTACCTTTCACAGACTTATGCCTCTGATCAACATTCAGCGCTTATGAATTGGGCACGAGGTTTCGCGCCTGAAGGGATATCTAGCGATGTCTCGTCAGAGATTGCGAAATCTGCAGTCGAAGTTCGTGATGCCAATGGCGATGAGATTACCCCGGTCTACGGCCTTGTCGGGGTCTGGTGTTGGACCGCAATGGTTGCTGATAAGCTTGCCCTGCTCACCATCGTGCGATCAGGTTAAAGGTGTCCGCCCACCGCCCCTAAGCAGTCCTGATCGACGCCTCCCCTAATCCCCCGCAAAATCGAACGCGCTCACGCCCCGCTCGCCTTCGCGGAACCGCAGGGGCCGCCCCAATGGCGGCGTCGAGCGCTGGATGCAGCCGCTGCGCGTGCAGCGGCGGCAGCCGAGCCCGATCGGGGTCGCGGGCGAGCGCATCAGGTCGATCCCCCGCGCCGCGATCAACGGCGCCGCGACCTTGGCGTCGACCCCGACGCACACCGCAAAACGCGCGGGCGTGCCGCTGCCCGTCGCGCCCGGCGCCGCGACCGAGCGGCTTTGCGTGAACCAGCGCGAACCGTCTTCCAGTTCGACCAGATCGGCGACGACCTCACCGGGTCGTGCAAAGGCTTCGTGGACGCCCCACAGCGGACAGCGCGCGTCGCCGTCGACCAGCGGCGACTGGCTCGCTCCGGCGTAGCGCTTGCTCCCCTGCCCCGCGCGGTCGACGCGCAGCATGAAGAAGGGCAGCCCGCGCGCGCCGACGCGCTGAAGGGTCGTCAGCCGGTGCGCGACCTGCTCATAGCCCGCGCCGAAGCGCCGCTGAAGCAGCAGCAGATCATAGCCCGTCGCGTCACACGCACGCAGGAAGCGGCCGTAGGGCATCATCAGCGCGGCGGCGAAGTAATGGATCAAGTGCCGCTCGAACATCCGCGCCGCGGCGGCCTCGGCGAATTCGGCGCCGGCGACGAGCGCGTCGATCTCGGCCTTCGCCTCTATCTGCGCGAGCGTTGCCGCCGCCTGGAAGGTGCGCGACGCGGGGCGCAACAGCTCGTTCAGCATCAGTTGCCGCGCGTGCCAGTCGAGCCAGCGCAGCCGGTCGGGCATGACGTCCGACGGAAGAATGCGGATGCCGAGCTGGTGCCGTGTGCGCAAACGCTCGGAAATCGTGCCGTATAAGTCGCCGCCCGCGAGGCGCAGTTCGTCGGCCAGTTCCTCGGCGCGCGCATCGAGATCGGGAAAATGATTGCGCCATTTCTCGATCGCGCGGCGCACGGCGGCAACTTCGGGTGCATCGCCTTCCCCTTCCGCACGGCCCTCGGGCGCCGCATCGAACAGCCGGGCGAAGGCGGCGGCCGTCGCGGGTGCGGTCTGCAGCCACTCCTCGACCTCGTGCGCGCCGATACCCAGATCGGCGAAGCGCGGATCGGCGAGCCGCCGGCGCAGGCCCGCAAGCCCGCCCGGCAGCTCCTCGGCGCCCAGCTTGGCCGCGTCGAAGCCGAAGCGCTCGGCCAGCCGCACGATCACCGTGGCGCTCAGCGGCCGCTGGCCATGTTCGATGAGGTTGAGATAGCTAGGCGAGATATCGAGCGCCTCGGCCATCGCCGCCTGCGTCATCGCCGCTTCGCGCCGCACCTTGCGCACCGCCGGTCCCGCAAACACCCGCCGCTCCGCCATGGATTGTAACTTTCTTTACTGATTTACACGCTGATTTACACCTTATCGGCATATTTCACAAATATTATTGACAAAGCTTTTCACTTTCCGTGGCACCTTCGCCAACATCCACCCATCACCTCCTCACAAGGATACGACGATGGGTTATCAGGAAGACATGGCACAGGCAGGTCGCCTCATCCGCGACTATGACGGCACATGGGACGGCATCAGCGGCGAAAGCATCGCCCGCATGCGCGCCCAGAACAAGTTCCGCACCGGCCTCGACGTCGCCCGCTACACCGCGCGGATCATGCGCGCCGACATGGCCGCCTATGACGCCGACCCCGCGAACTACACCCAGTCGCTCGGCTGCTGGCACGGCTTCATCGCGCAACAGAAGATGATCTCGATCAAGAAGCATTTCGGCACCGTCAAGGGCCGCTACATCTACCTCTCGGGCTGGATGATCGCCGCGCTGCGCAGCGAATTCGGTCCGCTTCCCGATCAGTCGATGCACGAAAAGACCAGCGTTCCGGCACTGATCGAGGAAATCTACACCTTCCTGCGTCAGGCCGACGCGCGCGAACTCGGCATGCTGTTCCGCGACCTCGATGCCGCCCGCGCCGAGGGCGACGAGCTCAAGGCCAAGCAGATCCAGTCGGCGATCGACAATCACGAAACGCACGTCGTGCCGATCATCGCCGACATCGACGCCGGCTTCGGCAACGCCGAGGCGACCTATCTGCTCGCCAAGAAGATGATCGAGGCCGGCGCCTGCGCGCTGCAGATCGAGAACCAGGTCTCCGACGAGAAGCAGTGCGGCCACCAGGACGGCAAGGTCACCGTGCCGCACGAGGACTTCATCGCGAAGATCCGCGCCTGCCGCTACGCCTTCATGGAACTCGGCGTCGAGGATGGCATCATCGTGACGCGCACCGACAGCCTCGGTGCGGGCCTGACCAAGCAGATCGCCTTCTCGAAGGAGCCCGGCGACCTTGGCGACCAGTATAACAGCTTCCTCGATTGCGAAGAGGTCGAAGGCGCGGGCAACCCCGGCGACGTCCTGATCAACCGCGACGGCAAGCTGATGCGCCCGAAACGCCTGCCTTCGAACCTCTATCAGTTCCGTTCGGGAACCGGCGAGGATCGCTGCGTGATGGACTGCATCGCCAGCCTTCAGAACGGCGCCGACCTGCTGTGGATCGAGACCGAAAAGCCGCACATCGAACAGATCGCCGGCATGGTCGACCGCATCCGCGAAGTCGTCCCCAATGCCAAGCTCGCGTACAATAATTCGCCGAGCTTCAACTGGACGCTGAACTTCCGCCAGCAGGTGTTCGACGCGTGGAGCGCCGAGGGCAAGGACGTCGGCGCCTATGATCGCGCCAAGCTGATGAGCGCCGACTATGACGCGACGCCGCTGGGCGAAGAGGCAGACAACCGCATCCGCACCTTCCAGCGCGACGCGGCGAAGCGGGCGGGAATCTTCCACCACCTGATCACGCTGCCGACCTATCACACCGCAGCGCTGTCGACCGACAACCTCGCCAAGGAATATTTCGGCGACGAAGCGATGCTCGGCTACGTCAAGGGCGTCCAGCGTGCCGAAATCCGCCAAGGCATCGCCTGCGTGAAGCACCAGAATATGTCGGGCAGCGACATCGGCGACGACCACAAGGAATATTTCGCCGGCGAAGCGGCCCTGAAGGCCGCGGGCAAGGACAATACGATGAACCAGTTCGCCGCCTGATACGAGTTCGGCGCGAGGGGCCCGTTGCACCCCCTCGCGTCACCCTTCTTGGCGCGGGGCCCTTGCGACCTGAGCCCCGCGCCTCCCGAGCTTTCCTGGGGAGGAAAGCCTGTCCGTCGGAAGCCCATAGGGCCTCCGGCGGACATTTTTATTGAGCATGTCCCAAGGAAAGCTGCGTCTATGACAACGTTTTCCACTTGCCGGTCGCGCGCGGAATGTGCATCTTGCTGCAACGCACAAAATCCTCCCCAAGGTAATTTCAATGGACGAAACACGGTTGAAGGTGATGGAAGCCATCGCGCGCCGTCGGCGGGTCACCGCCCAGTATAACGGCACGCGCATGACGCTCGCCCCGCACCAGATGTTCGAACGCCACGGTTCGCTGTTCATCAGCGCGCTGAATCTCGACAAGGCCTGGCGCTCCGACGACGAACGCCGGCTCGGTCATTTCAAGCTCGACGGGCTTGGTGCCGCGCAGGTCGAAGAAGAAGAGTTCGAGCCCCTGCCCTCGTTCGAGGCCGCGGCACCGCGCGACGACGACGTCCTGCTGATGGCGGTGTAAGAGGCGGGCGTTATGCCCGCCCCTCACCTCATGCGGCCGAAGGTTCGTCTGCCTTCGTCTTCACCAGCGACCAGATCACCCCGCCAGCAATCAGCGCGACGGTCACGCCCAGACTGACCAGCGGCGGGAACTTGTCGCCGCCGAGGATGAAGTCGGCGACGAAGATCTTCGAGCCGATGAACACCAGCACCAGCGCCAGCGCATATTTCAGATAGTGGAAGCGGTGCACCATTGCCGCCAGCGCGAAATAGAGCGCGCGCAGGCCGAGGATCGCCATGATGTTCGACGTGTAGACGATGAAGGTATCGGTCGTGATCGCGAAGATCGCGGGCACGCTGTCGACCGCGAACACCAGATCGGCGAGGTTGATCACGACGAGCGCAAGGAACAGCGGCGTCGCCGCAAGTGCCAGCTTGCCGGTCTTCGTATCGGGCACGCGCACGAAGAATTTCTCGCCATGCAGCTCGTGCGTGATCGGGATGTGCCGCGACAGCCATTTGACGACCGGGTTGCCCGCGACGTCCATCGGCTTCTCGCCCGCGAACAGCATCTTGATGCCCGTGAACACGAGGAACGCCGCGAAGACATACAGGAGCCAGCCATATTCGGTGACCAGCGCCGCGCCGCCCGCGATCATGATCCCGCGCAGCACGATCACCGCGACGATCCCCCAGAGGAGTGCGCGATACTGGTAGCGCGGCGGGATCGCGAAGGTCGCGAAGATCAGCGAAATGACGAAGATATTGTCGATCGAGAGCGCCTTCTCGATGAAGAAGCCGGTGTAATATTGCAGGCCGGCCTCGCCCCCCTTCTCGATCCAGATCCACGCACCGAACGCGAGCGCGATCGTGATGTACAGCGCCGAGAGCTTCAGGCTCTCGCCGATCCCCATCTCCTTGTTTTCCTTGTTGAGGATCCCGAGGTCGAACGCGGTCAGCGCGACGACGAGGCTGATGAAGGCGAGCCAGAACCAGGCCGGGGTACCCAACCAGTCGGCGAACAGAAATTCCATGATATTATCCCCGGGATACGCCAAAGACGCCGCCGGGATCGGCAGCGTCTGTGGTCATTGATTTGGTCGGATCAGATTGCGAGCGCGGGCTGGCGCGACAGGCTCGCGAGCCGTTTGCGCACCGCGAGCTTCAGCGATTGCAGCCGAAGCAGCCGGAACGGATCGGCACCGCGGCGCCGGTTCTCTCGGCGCAGCGCATCGTCGATCTGGCGATGCAGTTCGGTCAGCCGGTAAAAACGCGATTTGAAAGTCATAAGGGCCTCCTGATTGATGAAATCAAGCAGGTGACGCCGATGCCGGACCCGGGATTGAGGGGGGAGGAGGGCCGCAAGCATCGGTGTCACCCGATGCGGTCCGACATCACGTGGCGGAATTTCTCCCGCCGACGCCAGAGGGGCCCGGCCCGCACGAGTCGTGTGTAGGGTAGCGGCAGACGCGTTGCAAGGCTTTGCCCCTCCCCCTCCGGTCGTGCTAGCCCGTCAGGGCATCGGATCACCGAGCTTCGGGGAGAAACCATGACCGTCCGGATCGACCATGATGGCCCGGTGACGATCGTCACCATCGACCGGCCCGCCAAGCGCAATGCCGTCGATCCGCTGACGGCGCTGGCGCTCCGCGAGGCTTTTACCGCCTTTGCCGGCGACGAAAGCGCTCGCGTCGCGATCCTGACCGGCAGTTCGGGCCAATTCTGCGCAGGGTTCGATCTCGGCGCGGTCGGCACGTCGCGTTACGATCCCGAGGGGCCGGGTCCGATGGGACCGACGCGGATGCTGCTCGAAAAGCCCGTGATCGCGGCGGTCGAGGGCCATGCCGTCGCCGGCGGGCTCGAACTCGCGCTCTGGTGCGATATGCGAATTGCGGCGGAAAGCGCCATATTCGGCGTCTATTGCCGCCGCTGGGGTGTGCCGCTGATCGATGGCGGCACCGTTCGCCTGCCGCGTATCGTCGGGCAGGGCCGCGCGTTGGACATGATCCTGACCGGCCGCGCCGTCGCGGCAGACGAAGCGCTCCGCATCGGACTTGCCGATCGCGTGGTACCGGACGGAGATGCTCTCCGCGCCGCAATCGAGCTTGCAAGACAGATCGCCGCATTCCCGCAAATCTGCATGAACAGCGACCGCCTCAGCGCCTATCGCCAGTGGGATTTCGATATCGGGGATGCGCTCGCGCGCGAAGCTCATGCGGGAGTCGCGCCGCTTCGCGACGGCGCAGCGGCGGGAGCAAAACGCTTTACGGACGGCACGGGCCGCGGCGGCAGTTTTGCCGCGTTCAAGGGAGAATGACCATGAGGATCTGGATTGCCGCTGCGCTGCTGACCCTGCCCCTGCCTGCCATCGCGGCGCCCGATATTCCCGCCGCAATCTACACTGACCCTGCGCCCGACAAGGCCAATCCCGCCGCGATGGAGGTCGTCCACATCCCGAGCGGCGGAGTCGAGATCAACGGCGTCGTCTATATCGCAGCGGGTGCGGGCCCGCATCCGACCGTCATCCTCTGCCACGGCTTGCCGGGCAACGAGAAGAACCTCGACCTCGCGCAGGCGATGCGCCGCGCGGGATGGACGGTCGTCACCTTCAACTATCGCGGCTCGTGGGGCAGCCCGGGCGATTACCGCTTCGCAGGCAATCTGGAAGACGCGAACGCCGTACTCGCCTTCGCGCGCGATCCCGCCAACGCCGCGAAACTCCGGATCGACCCGAAACGCCTCGTCATCATCGGCCACAGCATGGGCGGCTGGGTCACCGCGCTCACCGCCGCGCACGACAAGAATCTGCTCGGCGCGGCGATGATTTCGGCGGGCAATATGGGCCTGATAGGCGCCCTGCCGCGCGATCAGGCCGCCGCCCTCCTCGCCCGCAATGGAATGGAAGCGCTCGCAGGAACGACACCCGAAACGATGGCCGACGAAATTATCGCCAACAAGGACCGCTTCAACTTCGCGAATGCCGCGCCAGGCCTGATGCAGACCAACCTGTTCGTGCTGACCTCCGATGACGGTCTGGCCGGGATGAGCGACGGACTGACCAAGGCGATCACAGCCGGCGGCGGAACAAGATTGAAAACGCTGCACGTCGCAACCGACCATAGCTGGTCGGATGCCCGCGTGCGGTTGCAGGCAGAGGTTCTGGCGTGGCTCAAAACCCTCGAAGCCGGGAAATGACCGCCGCCACCCGCCCCTGCAACCAGCGCAGGTTCGCGATCAATCCATGCGATTGAACCGCGTGGTTTCCAGTTTCTGACGATTGTCGCCGGACCACACGATCGTTTCGGTCATGGATTTGCGATCCTTGGCGACGGTGTAGACCCGGGTGGACACCCGCGCGCCCGCCTTCCCCAAGGTCATGACCAACGTGTCCGGCGCCGGCTGACGCAGCGCGACGCTGTCGATGAAATCCATATTGCCCGCGATCGGCACCGGAACGCCGTCAAGGGCCGCGGTCGATTCCGAATGCTTGCTGGAACCGTCCGGCGCGATGATTTCGACGCGCGTCGTCCATTTCCCATCCTGCGCGGCCCGGAACGTCA
>Ga0209257_1002533_pt1 | contig 17899 bp, 12 predicted proteins | sample AraplaCvi_mCL_r2_FD_184277 | JGI IMG/M metagenome (GOLD analysis project Ga0209257, IMG submission 184277) | Arabidopsis root microbial communities from North Carolina, USA - plate scrape MF_Cvi_mCL_r2 (SPAdes) (version 2) | ecosystem: Host-associated > Plants > Roots > Endosphere | place: USA...
CGTTGCGTCCACTGCGCCGGCCGGGCGCTTGAGCACCTCTTTCGGCAACAGGCTCATGACTTCGGCGATGAATCCTTCCAGCATCTCCTCCGAATAGCCGCGGTGCACGTAGGCGATGGTGCCGTCGCGGTCTATCACGAACATGTTCGGGAGCGAGTTCACCCCGTATTCGTCGCTGGCGACGCCCTTGCTGTCGTGGACGTAGTTCATGTCCAGTTTGCGGTTGGCGCGCAGCACGCCGAGGAAATCCGAGCGCGGCTCCTTGAAGTTCACTGCGATGACTTCGAGCGCGTCGTGCCCGATCACCTGTTGGAAATGCGCCAGTACCGGCAGCTCGCGCCGGCACGGGCCGCACCAGGAAGCCCAGAACGTCACTATCACGACCTTGCCGCGGTAGTTCGCCAAGTCCACCTGGGTATCGCTGCCGTGCAGACGGCCCAACATCGGCGGCGGAACTTCGCCGACTTTCGGTTGCCGCTTCAATTCCCCGGCCATGCCGGCCAGCGTGCAACCGCAAAGCACCGCGCTCAACAGAACCTGTTTGATCATCGGACTCCCCTCCGTTGCCTGCAGGCTAACATGGGACCGGCGGCTATTTCTCGACGAAGGCCCGCTCGAAAACGTACTGGCCGGCGGTGCCGATACGCGGCGCCGGCGCGAATCCGCGCGCATCCAGGATGCCGCGCAGGTCGGCCAGCATCTGCGGACTGCCGCAGATCATGGCCCTGTCGTGCTGCGGGTCCAGCGGCGGCAGGCCGAGCGATTCGCCCATGCGGCCGCTTGCCAGCAGTTCGGTCAGCCGTCCCTTGTTGACGAAGTCCTCGCGGGTGACGGCCGGGTAATAGAGCAGCTTCTCGCGGATCTGGTCGCCCAGGAACTCGTGGTGCGGAAGCTCTTTCTCGAAATAGTCGCGATAGGCCAGGTCGCGCGGGTGGCGCACGCCGTGGGTCAGCACCACGCGGTCGAAACGCTCGTAGGTTTCCGGGTCCTTGATCACCGACAGCCACGGCGCCAGTCCGGTGCCGGTGCCCAGCAGGTAGAGATTGCGGCCGGGGTGCAGATCGCTGATCAGCAGCGTGCCGGTGGGCTTCTTGCCGATCAGTATCGTGTCGCCGGGTTGGATGTGCTGCAGGCGCGAGGTCAGCGGGCCGTTGGGCACTTTGATGCTGAAGAATTCCAGCTGCTCTTCCCAGTTCGCGCTGGCGATCGAATAGGCGCGCATCAGCGGTTTGGCCGAACCATCGGCAGCTTGCAGGCCGATCATCACGAACTGGCCGTTGTCGAAACGGAAGCCGTCGTCGCGCGTGGTGGTGAAGCTGAAGTAGTCGTCGGTCCAGTGACGGACGTCGAGCACCGTCTCGGTGCCGAAAGCGGAAGACATGGGGATATCAGTTGCGATAAGTCAGGGGCGTATTGTAACCGAGGAAATGAGTGCGGCTTTCGTCGTTCCACGCGGGGAAATGCCCATTTTCAGGCCGCGTTGTCCCTGATCGCGCCGCGTTTGTGGAAGTAGATGCGTTCGGCGGCCCATCGTAGCGGCGCCGTTCTCAACATCAGGTCGAAGGGCCAATCCATCTGCGCATGGTCGAAGGCCCAGCGCAAAAGCAGTTTGCTGCGGAACCGCGGCGCCTGGCTGATGGCGACGCTCTCGGCGGCGCCGTCCTCGGTGGCCTGCGCCAGTGCTTTGCCGACCTGCCAACCGTGGCGCCAGGCCGAGTGGATCCCACCCGCAGTCACCGGTGAAACGATACCTGCGGCGTCTCCGGTCAGGATGACCTTGTCGCGCGCCAGCGGCGCCACTGTGCCGCCACAGGGAATCAATCCCGCGCGTATCGCATCGGCACGGCGTCGTGGCGGCAGGCCGACCAGGCCGCCTACGCGGTCCAGGAAACCGGTGATGTCCGGTGCGCGCGCGGCCTTGGGGTCGTATTTCATCGCAAGGCCCGCCTGGGCCCCTGTCGGTGTCTGTGCGACCCAGCCGATGTAGCCCGGGGCGAATTTCTTGGTGATGAAGCAATGCAAAGTGTCGGGCTCGTGCAATGCGATTCCTTCGAATTCGTATTCGATGCCGTAGAGGAATCGTCTGGGCCTGCCCAAGCCGAAACGTTCGGCCACACGCGAGCGCGCGCCATCGGCACCGATCAGATGGCGTGCGCTGCCCACTCCCTCCACCTGCCATCCGGCCTCGGTGCGTTGTGCGGTCTGGAAGGAATGGCCCAGCCGTAGCTGCACTCCCGCGTCGCGCTGTCGCTGAGCAAGCCAGCGCATGACGTTGGGAGTGTCTGTGGTCAAAAAGTAGTAACCGGGCGCCGACAACAGCGCGCTGCTCAGGTTGGGCGAGTACAGCCGCACCTTGTCGATCCTGCGGACCAGGTTCGCTGGAAGGTCTCGGAGCGCGGTGTCCTCGGCGGCCTCCTTGACGATGATGCCGGTGGTGTGGAGACGTTCGCCCGGGTCGTGCTTGCGTTCCAGCACGCACACGCGTAGGCCCGCTTCGCGCGCCGCGAGCGCGCAGGCGGCGCCGCCAAAACTGCTACCCACGACGATTGCGTCGAAATGCGCTTTTCCATTGCTCGCCATCGGTATTCCATGCCGGTTGTCGCGTTGAGCGCACACTGCCGCGGCAATGTGAGGCAAGCATGAAGTGGCAATGAAAAAGGGCGCCTGGGCGCCCTTCTATTCATCGGTGATCGCAGCGATTCAGCCGTGACCGCCGCCGCGCGGGCCGCGATTGCCGCCCGGCGGGCGACCGGCACCGCGCGGGCCGCCGGGACGCGGACCGTTCGGACGTGGTCCTGCGTTGTTGTGCGGCCGATTGCCGCCGGGACGCGCGCCCTGCGGACGCGGCGCGCGCGGCTGCTGGCCGTACGGGTTGTAGGCGCCGGGGTTGGCATGGTCGGACGGGAAGCTGGGCGCATTGCCCGGATGTCCGTAAGGACGCGGCGCGCGTTGCTGGCCTTCGCCCTGGCCGGCCGGACGCGGACCCTTGGGCCCGGCGCCGCGCGGACCACGCGAATCATTGCCGAAGTTGCCTTCGCTGCGCGCCACGTACGGACGATTGCCGCCCGGACCCGGCCGCCCTGCGCCTGCAGGACGCGGACCCGCCGGCTTCTTTCCATAAGGCTTCGGCGGACCGGCATTGCGGTGACCGGTGGGGCCGGTGTCCACGCCATCGGGCACGTACCAGCTGCGGAACGCGGCGGGGTTGCCGTCGGGCAGGGGCTTCGGGCCTTTGGTGGGACGCGACTTGAACGGCTTCTGCGACTGCTTGGCCGCCGCTTCGCCGCTGACGGTCAGGCCGCCGTGAGGCTTCTTGCTGCCGAAGCGGCCGCGACCGCGGTCTTCGCGCACGTGGTCGAAGCGGCGCAGCTCGCGCCCTTCATCGGCGGTGTTGTGGCCGTTGACGTAGGCCTGGCCGGTGCTGCGGCCAGCACCGATGAGCACGGTGGCCTTGGCCGCCTTGCGCTGGCCGATGACCGGCTGCAGCGTCAATGCGGGCGGAGCGCCGGTTTCCAGGCCCAGCTCTGCGCGGAGTTTTTCCACCTGCACATCGGGCAGTTCCTGCGATTGTCCACGCAGCAGCGGCTGCGGCAGGGAAATCTTGCCGTAGCGCGTGCGCTTCAGGCGGCTGACCTGGCAACCCTGCGATTCCCACAGGCGGCGGACTTCGCGGTTGCGGCCTTCTTTCACCACTACACGGAACCAATCGTGGGAATCGGTGCCGCCGATGCGTTCGATCTCGTCGAACTTGGCCGGGCCGTCTTCCAGCGCGACGCCGCGGGCCAGGCGATCGACCAGATTATCGGGAACGATCTCCATGCCTTCGGGCGCGCGCACGCGGCAGACGTATTCGCGTTCCACTTCATAGGACGGATGCATCATGGCGTTGGCCAGCTCGCCGTCGGTGGTGAGCAGCAGCAGGCCGGTGGTGTTGATGTCCAGGCGGCCGATGGCGATCCAGCGCGCGCCTTTCAAGGCCGGCAGCGCTTCGAAAATGGTGGAGCGGCCTTCGGGATCTTCGCGCGTGGTCACTTCGCCTTCGGGCTTGTTGTAGATCAGCACGCGGGCCGGTTCGGTCAGCGCGCTGGCGACGAAGGTCTTGCCGTCCAATTCGATGCGGTCGCCGCCCTTGATCGACATGCCGGTCTGCGCGACTTCGCCGTTGACCTTGACCAGGCCGTCGGCGATGCGTTGCTCCAGCGCACGGCGCGAACCCAGGCCGGCCTGGGCCAGCACCTTGTGCAGGCGCTCGGAGAGTTTGGTGGTTTCGCCGGTTTCGGCAGCGGCGTCGCCGCGCTTCAGCGAAAGTTTGCCCAGGGAGGGCTTGTTGCGGGGGGTGTCGCTCATTGTTTCTGCTCCGACGAATCCGCACGCTCGCTATCGGCGTTTTCGGTTTCGTCCTGGTTTTCTAGGGAATGTTCTTGGTCGGCGAGGGAGTCGGAAGAATCTTCTTCCTCGGCCTCGTCTTCGGAACGGATGTCTTGTTCGTCCTGGCCCGTCGCGTCGTCCGCGCCGGAGTCCTGTTCGTCGTTGGCCGCCTGCAGTTCCTGCTCGTCGTTTTGCTCGTCGTCCGAAGCCGATTCGGCGCTGGGAAGACCGGCCGGTACCGGCGCTTCATCCATGAACAACTGCGGCTCCAGTTCCCCGATGTCCTTCAGTTCGGACAGCGGCGGCAATTCGTCCAGGCGCTTGAGGCCGAAATAGTCGAGGAAGATCTTGGTGGTGCCGAACAGCGCCGGCTTGCCGGGCACGTCGCGGTGGCCGACCACGCGGATCCATTCGCGCTCCTCCAGCGCCTGGATGGTGTTGCTGCTGACCGCCACGCCGCGGACCTGTTCGATCTCGCCGCGGGTGATGGGCTGCCGGTAGGCGATCAGCGCCAGGGTTTCCAGCGTGGCGCGGGTGTACTTGGTCTTGCGTTCGGTCCACATGCGCGAGACCCAGCCGTGCACTTCTTCCTTGACCTGATAACGGAAGCCGGATGCGACTTCCACCAGCTCTACGCCGCGCTCGGCGCAGGCATCGCGCAGCTGTTCCAGCGCCTGTCCCACGCTGCCCGGCGGGGCCGGTAGTTCTTCCGGGAACAGGCCGTGCAGTTGGGCCAGCGTCAACGGCTGGTTGGCGGCGAGCAGGGCGGCTTCGACGATACGGTTGATGAGCGCTTGGTCCATTCGGTGCTTTGGCTTCGGTAGTCGGTCAGTTGTCGTTGGCGGCATCGCCGTCATCGAATTCGCTGGAGAACGCCAGCGGCTCGTTGGTGTTGTTCAGGGCCAGCGACTTCAGGTAGATCGGCGCCAGCGGCGCTTCCTGCACGAAGTCCAGCAGCTGTTCCTTGGCCAGTTCCAGCATGGCCAGGAAGGTCACCAGCACGCCCTGGCGGCCTTCTTCGGGGGTGAACATGGATTCGAAGCGGTGGAACTTGCCGTCTTCCAGCCGCGTGAGCACATCGCCCATGCGCTGGCGCACGCTCAGCGCGTCGCGCTTGATCGCATGGCCAGTGAACAGGTCGGCGCGCTTGAGTACGTCGTGCAGGGCCAGCAGCATCTCGCGCAGGTCCACCGGCGGCGGCAGGCGTACGGCGGCGCGTTCGGGAACATGGGCTTGCACGGGGGTGGTATCGCGGTCCTGGCGGGGCAGGGCGTCGATGTCTTCGGCGGCCTGCTTGAAGCGCTCGTATTCCTGCAGGCGGCGGACCAGGTCGGCGCGCGGGTCGCCTTCGTCGCCTTCCTCGCTGACCGGGCGCGGCAGCAGCATGCGCGACTTGATCTCGGCCAGGATCGCGGCCATGACCAGGTATTCGGCGGCAAGCTCGAAGCGCAGGTCCTGCATCACGCCGATGTATTGCACGTACTGGCGGGTGATCTCGGCGACCGGGATATCGAGGATGTCGAGGTTCTGCCGGCGGATCAGGTACAGCAGCAGGTCCAACGGGCCTTCGAACGCATCCAGGATCACTTCCAGCGCGTCGGGCGGAATGTACAGGTCCTGCGGAATCTGCAGCACGGCCTGCCCATGCACCATCGCCAGCGGCATCTCATGCTGCTGCGGTGCCGCTTGCGGCGGTTTTTGCGTATCGATTTGCGGATTCGCGTCTTGCGCGAGGTCGGAAGTCATCTAATAAGCCATGGATTGCAGGCATCGCCCGGCGAAAACCGGCGTGCTTGGGTGTTGCGGCTGAACAGTGCGTCGCAGGGCGATCGCATTCCCACACATCAAGCAGGCAATGCACACCCGGGGGCAGGGTGGCACACAGCGAGAAGGTCGTTGGGCCCGGGCGGGTGGGGGCAGCGAATCGGTCGACGGGATTGCTGGCTAATGAGCCGGATCCGGGCGGGCCGCTGCTTCCGGCCGTGCAATGGATCAAGAGTAAGCGGTGAAGGGGCAGGTGTCCAGCGCCTGGCTTGCCGCCCCGCCGTACAATTCAGGCTGGACAGCACCTCGGAGAGATTCAGTGTGGTATGCGATTGAAGGTTACGACGCGGCCGAAGCGCTGCCCAAGCGGCTGGCGGCACGCCCTGCGCACCTGGCGCGGCTGACCGCATTGCGGGACGAAGGACGGCTTCTGCTGGCCGGGCCGTGCCCAGCGATCGATGCCGAGGATCCGGGCCCGGCGGGCTTCAGCGGCAGCATCGTGATCGCCGAATTCGACTCCCTGGAGGCCGCACGCGCCTGGGCCGACGCCGATCCTTACGTGGAAGCGGGCGCTTATTCCCGCACCGAAGTGCGTCCTTTCCGCAAGGTCCTGCCTTGAGCAGCGAGCTCTCGAGCTCTCGGCTCACCCGTATCCGCGAGACGCTGGAGGCCGCTTTCGCACCCGACCATCTGGTCGTGAACGACGACAGCCACCAGCACGCTGGGCATGCCGGTGCGCAGGACGGCAGGGGCCACTACAGCGTGGAAATAGTCGGCGCGGCCTTCGCCGGCAAGGGCTCTCTGGCCCGGCACAGGGCGGTGTACGCGGCTTTGGGGGAAATGATGACGACCGACATCCACGCGTTGCAGATCCGCGCCCGCGCGCCGGGCGAGGCGGACTGACCTCCCAGAAGTGCTGCGGTGCGACTTACACCGCTCGCTGAAAACGTTTACATTTGCCCGCCTGAAAATCTGGAAGCAGGAGCGGGGAAATGAAAGCGACGCATCGGAAAGGCAATCGCGCAGAACGTGCCCGGAGTTCCCTGGCACTGTGGGTAATGGCCCTGGCGCCTTTGGGTGCGCTGGCGGCCGACGGCGCAAAACCCGCCGATGCTGCGGAAAAAGCTTTCGTCGATGCGCTGCTCGCGAAGATGACCCTGGAGGAAAAGCTGGGGCAGCTGAACCAGCCGCCCGGCTTCGGCAACGACACCGGCCCCAAAGCCAAGGCCGCCGGCAACGAGCAGGTGCGCAAGGGCCAGGTGGGTTCGTTCCTGGGCATGCAGGGTGTGAAGCAGACCTGCGAACTGCAGCGCATCGCGGTCAAGGAATCCAGGCTGGGCATTCCCTTGCTGTTCGGTTTCGATGTGATCCACGGCTACCGCACCGTGTTCCCGGTGCCGCTGGGCGAAGCGGCCAGCTTCAATCCGGTGGCCATTGAAAACACCGCTCGCATCGCTGCAGTCGAAGCTACCGCACACGGCATCCATTGGACCTATGCGCCGATGGTGGACGTGGCGCGCGATCCGCGCTGGGGCCGGGTGGTGGAAGGCGCCGGTGAAGACACTTATTTGGGCGAAGTGCTGGCCGCCGCGCGGGTGCGCGGCTTCCAGGGCAAGGACTTGCGTTCTCCCGACACCGTGCTGGCCACCGCCAAGCACTTCGTTGCCTACGGCGGCGCCGAAGCCGGGCGCGACTACAACACCGTGGACATTTCCGAGCGCACCCTGCGTGAGGTCTACCTGCCTCCCTTCCAGGCCGCGGTGGATGCGGGCGTGGGTTCGGTGATGGCGTCCTTCAACGAGATCTCCGGCGTGCCCATGCACGCCAACGGCCCGCTGATCAATGGCGTGTTGCGCGGCGAATGGGGTTTCGACGGCGTGCTGGTCAGCGACTACACCGGCGTGATGGAACTGATGCACCACGGCATCGCCGCCAACGCCACCGAAGCCGGCACGCGCGCGCTGGATGCGGGCGTGGACATCGACATGGTCAGCGAGATCTATCGCAAGGACATGCCCAAGGCGGTACGCGCCGGCAAGGTGCCCGAAGCCACCGTCGACGAATCTGTGCGCCGGGTGCTGCGCGCCAAGTACCGTCTGGGGCTGTTCGACAACCCATACCGCAATTGCGACGAAGCGCTTGAGAAGAGCCAGACGCTCACCGCCGCCAACCGCGAAGCGGCGCGCGGCATGGCGCGCGAATCCATGGTGTTGCTGAAGAACCAGGGCGCGGTGCTGCCGCTTTCCAAGCAGGTGCGCACGCTGGCGGTGATCGGGCCGCTGGCCGACAACGCGCGCGCGATGCTGGGTAGTTGGGCTGGAATGGGCCGGCCCGAAGACGTGGTTACCCCGCTGGCCGGCATCCGCGCTGCGGTGGGCCCAGAAACCAAAGTGCTTTATGCACCTGGTACCGCCATCAACACGTCCGACACCAGCGGCATCGCCGAGGCAGTGCGCATCGCAGGCCAGGCCGACGCGGTGCTGCTGATGCTGGGCGAAGCCGAAGACATGAGCGGCGAAGCCAACAACCGCACCACGCTGGATCTGCCCGGTGTGCAGGAACAACTGGCGCTGGCTGTGCAGAAGACCGGCAAGCCGGTCGCCGCAGTGCTGTTCAATGGCCGGCCGCTTTCGGTCAACAGCCTGCAGGAGCAGGTGCCATCGATCCTGGAGGCATGGTTCCCCGGCGTGGAAGCGGGCAATGCGCTGGCCGATGTGCTGTTCGGCGATTACAACCCCGCCGGACGCCTGCCCATCACCTTCCCGCGCAACGTCGGCCAAGTGCCGATCTATTACGCACACAAGAACACCGGCCGTCCGCCGCGCGAGGAAGAGCGCTACACCTCCAAGTATCTGGATGTGTCCTGGAAGCCGCTGTACGCGTTCGGACATGGGCTCAGCTACACCACCTTCCGCTACGACGGCTTGCGGCTGAGTCAGAAGAAGATCGCGGCCGACGGCAAGGTCGACGTGCAAGTCACGGTCACCAATACCGGCCCGCGCGCCGGCGACGAAGTGGTGCAACTGTATCTACGCGACGATTTCGCCACCGTGACTCGGCCGGTGAAACAACTGCGCGGATTCAAGCGTGTCCACCTATTGGCTGGTCAGTCGCAAACCCTGACCTTCACCTTGACTGCAAATGACCTGAGCTTCTACGGAGAAGACATGAAGAAGGTAGTGGAGCCCGGCAGCTTCACCGTCTTCGCAGGCGGCAATTCGGTCGACAATCTGGAAGCGAAGTTTGAAGTGACCCAGCAATGACCGGTGGCCCGCGCGGCAAAGTGCCGGCGTAGGCAGGCTGCGTGGATGGGCGAATTAATGTTGCGCTGCGGCACTAATTCGCTCTGTTCAAGTTCTCCAACGCGTTGAAATATATAGACTTTCAGCTGCGACTTATGAAAGCTTTACATTCGATTGTGGAAACGTTTACAGTCGCCGCCACTTAGAGTAGTCGTAACCGCGGAGGGGCGGGGATGGCGCGGACCAATGTCACTATCAAGGATGTTGCACGTGAAGCGTCGGTCTCCGTCGCCACCGTGTCGCGCGCGCTGAACGGGCATGAGAATGTCGCAGAAGGCGTCCGCAAGCATGTGACGGAGATCGCAAATCGGCTTCGTTACCAGCCGCATGCCGCCGCCCGCAGCCTCAGCAGCCGCCGCACCCAGACTATCGGTGTTGTGTTACCGGATCTGTACGGCGAATTCTTTTCCGAGCTGATCCGCGGCATCGACGCGGTTGCGCGCGCGCGCCGCCAGCACCTGCTGGTTTCCAGCTATCACGGCCATCCGGAAGAGCAGGGCGAAGCGTTGCGCGCCATGCGCGGCCGCGTCGACGGCTTGCTGGTGCTGTCGCCTTACGCCGACCGCCCTGGTTTCCTCACCGACAACCTGCCGACCGCGTTGCCCGCGGTATTGATCAATACGCATCTGCCCGATGCCACCTATCCGGTGTTGAGCATCGACAATTTCGGCGGCGCTTCGGCCATGGTCAAGCATCTGGCCGAAGCAGGACACAAGCGCATCGCCTTCATCTGCGGCCCCGAAGACAACTTCGACGCCAGCGAGCGCCTGCGCGGTTATCGCACCGCGCTGGCCGAACACCTGCCCGATGCGCAACCTCTCGAACTGCCGGGCGATTTCGACGAATCATCCGGCTATGAAGCCGGCAAACGGATCCTGGCCTCCAAGCAGCGTCCCGACGCGGTGTTCGCGGCCAACGACATGATGGCGCTGGGTTGTCTCTATGCCTTCAACGAAGCGGGCGTGAAAGTACCCGCGGATATAGCGCTGGCTGGATTCGACGACATTCCGCTGGCGCGCTTCGTTCACCCCACCTTGACCACGATGCGGGTCAGTATCGCGGAGCTCGGCGGGTTGGCGCTTACCCGTTTGCTGCAATCGATCGAGTCCGAAGAATCGCAGCCGGCCGCGCTGCAGACCCTGGTGCCCGAACTCATCGTGCGCGAATCAAGCATCCACGCATCGCGCCGGTCCACCCAATCCGGAAGCTCCTGAGCCGAATATTTTTTTCTGTCGATGTAACCGATTCCATAGCTGTTCCAATTTTAGTTTGCATACCCTGGGAGGGGAGAGGTCATGAAGAACCGCAAGCCACGCAACATCCGTCCCACACGCAAGTTGCTCACCTGCGCCTTGGCCAGTTGCTTGATGATGAGCATGGCCCCCGCCATTGCCCAATCTGCCAACGCCACTCTTCGCGGCAAGGCGCCGGTGGGTGCGGAAGTGACTGCCAAGAACACGGCGACCGGCGCGACCCGCCGCGTCATGACCAATGCCGACGGTTCCTACTCGCTGGTCGGCTTACCGCCAGGCACGTACACCGTCGATGCAGGCCCGGGCACGCAGCAAACGGTGACCCTGAGCGTGGCCACCTCGGTCAGCCTGGACCTGGGCGGTACGTCCGCCGCGCCCGCGGGCGATGCGACCAATCTGGATACGGTGACGGTGGTTGCCCCGCCGTTGACCGAAGTCAAGACCTCCGAAGTCGGCACCAACGTTTCGCTGAAGCAGATCAACACCGTTCCGCAGCTGACCCGTAACTTCCTTGAATTCGCCGACACCGTTCCGGGTATGCAGTTCACCACCGATGGCTCGGGCCACAGCGATATCCGCGGCGGCGCGCAGACCACCAGTGCGGTCAACGTCTACATCGACGGCGTCGGCCAGAAGAGCTATCTGTTCGGCGGCGTCTCGGGCCAGCAGCAGAGCGCAGGCAATCCGTTCCCGCAGTTGGCCATTGGCGAATACAAAGTCATCACTTCCAACTACAAGGCCGAGTTCGATCAGGTGGGTTCGGCCGCTATCGTCGCCTCGACCAAGTCCGGTACCAACGAGTTCCACGGCGAGGTGTTCGGTCGGCATACCGACTCCAGTTGGCGCACAGAAACTGCAGGAGAAAAAGAGCCGGGCAAAGAGAAGCAGAAGACCCATCAGAACGAATATGGATTTGCGCTTGGTGGTCCCATCATTCAGGACAAGATGCATTTCTTCGTCAGCTATGAGGGCAAGGGTTTCGTGATTCCGGCGAATCCGGTCTCGGTGCCGGGCAACTTCATCGCCTTTGAAGATGACCTGCCGCAAAGCGTGCGGGACCAGCTAGGCCCGGTCACGCGTCCGTTCAAGGAAGACCTGTACTTCGGCAAGTTGGATTGGGAAATCGGCGACAACGACAAGCTGGAGCTTTCGGTCAAGATCCGCGACGAAGAGAGCCGCGACAGCGTAGGCGACCGGACCACGGCGTCTGCGGCCAAGCTCAACGACAACACCGAAGAGCGTTACGACCTGAACTGGGAACATTATGGCGAGGGCTACCTCAACGAATTCCGAGTGACCTATGAAGACGTGCTTTTCAATCCTACCGCTTACACCATCGGCAACCAGTCGGTCTACACACGACAACAGCTTGAGAACGATGTCCTGATTTTCAGCGATGCCACCAGCGGTCTTGCGATCCAGAACAAGGGTCAGAAGGGCCCGGCGGTTCAGAACGACATCACCTTCAACGGTTTCGAGTGGAACGGCGACCACGTGATCAAGGCCGGCGTCAAGTACAAAGAAGTCGATCTGACCCAGAGTGAAAACTCGATCGCCAATCCATCCTTTTACTACGCGGTAAACGATGGGGCGGGCACCAGCGCCACTCCCTATCAGGTCAAGTTCAATCTCCCGTTCTCCGGAGCGACCCCTTCGGTCACCACTAGCTCGAAGCAGATCGGTCTCTACATCCAGGACGACTGGAATGTAAACGACAAACTGCAGTTGAATATCGGCTTGCGTTGGGACTACGAGGAAATCCCCTCATATCTGGATCACGTCACCCCACCCGAAGTGGTGGCGGCTTTGACCGGTCCCGGCACCAATCCCGCCATCACGCCAACCTATGCCGAGCAGCTTGCGCTGGGCGGTGTGGATCTCGCCGACTATGTGAGCACCGGCAACGAACGCAAAGGCGACAAGAACAACTGGGCGCCCCGCCTGGGCTTCTCTTACGACCTGAACGGCGATGAGCAGCACGTCATCTTCGGTGGCGCGGGGCGTAGCTACGACCGCAATCTGTACGATTACATGGGTCTGGAGCAAGTCAAGTCCGCGCTGTCCGCTTATACGATCCGCTTCTCGGACGCCACAGGCTGCACGCCGGCTCCCGGAACTTGCGTCGCTTGGGATCCGCGGTTCCTCAACGGAACCGATGAGCTAGCGACTTTGGTGAACGCAAACGTCCGCAATGGCGAGATCGATTTGCTCAACAACGATCTGGTGACGCCGTACTCCGATCAGTTCTCCCTTGGCATGCGCAACAAGGTCGGCGAGTGGAACACGTCGGCGACAATCGCCTACATCCACAGCAAGGAAGGCTTCGTCTTCACTTTGGGCAACCGTTATCCGAACGGCGACTTCTGGCAGGGCGGTAGCCAGCCTTGGGGCCACACGCCACCGGGCTTCGGCGCCTTGATCATTGGCAACAACGGCATTGAGACCAAGACCAAACAGCTGTTGTTGTCTGCCGACAAGCCGTACACCAAGGAATCGGGCTGGGGCGCGTCGATGGCGTACACCTATTCCGATGCTGAGGGCAACCGCGGCGGCGACGAGCACTACGCCTTCGATGCGGCCTTCATCGAGGAATACGATTACATTGATCTGAAAGCCGTTTCCAAGCACCGCTTGGTCATGACCGGCATCTACGATCTGCCCTGGAATATCACTGCTTCGGCCAAGCTGACTCTGGCTACGCCGCCACCGTTGAACGAGATCGTGAGTGGCGGCAGCTACGGAGCGCCCGCGGTACTGCCGCGTGCAGTCGCCGTGGATGCTCCAGGCACGTTCGGCACCAAGCAACTCGATCTGTCGCTGTCCAAGGACCTGCTGGTCACCGAGAACGTAACCGTGCAAGTGCGCGGCGACCTGATCAATGCCACCGATGCGGATAACTTCAGTCAGTACAACGTCACCAGTTGGGGCGGCGGTGGAACCTACAATCCACAAGTGGAGTACGCGCGCTTCGGTTCGCAGTATTCGCCGCCGCGTACGTTCTTCATGAGTGTCAGGGTAATCTGGTAACGGTAGCGGAAAGCAACCAGACAGGACCCGCGAAAGCGGGTCTTGTCTTGCAGCAATGGCGAAAATCGCCGTAATCCGGGAACAGAGCGGCGCTGCCGTCCTTTCCCAGCGAGCACGATAGATGACAGAAAACGCGATCAAAACCATCGTCATCGTCGGTGGCGGTACCGCTGGCTGGATGGCCGCGGCCGCGTTCTCCAAAGTACTGGGACAGGGCTATTCGATCCGCCTGATCGAATCCGAAGCCATCGGCACGGTAGGCGTGGGCGAGGGCACGATCCCGCACATCCGCCTGTTCAACCAGATGCTGCAAATCGATGAGGCAGATTTCGTCCGCAAGACCCAGGGCACGTTCAAGCTGGGCATCCAGTTCAACGATTGGAGCCGCATCGGCGATTCCTACATGCACGGCTTCGGCAACGAGATCGGCCGCAGCCTGGGCATGCTCCCATTCCATCAGTACTGGATCAAGGCGGTGCAGAGCGGAAAGGCAGCCGATATTGGCTCATACCTGCTGAGCGCGCTGGCGGCCAAGCGCGGGAAGTTCATGGTTTCGGCGTCGGACGTGCCAGCCGCTTCGCCGCTGGCCAATATCGCCTATGCGTACCACTTCGATGCCGGCCTGTATGCGCGCTACCTGCGTGGTTACGCGGAACAGAAGGGAGTCAAACGCACCGAAGGCATCGTTTCGCGTGTGGTGCAGAACCCCGAGTCGGGATTCATCGACGCGGTCGAGATGGAGAACGGAGAGCGTATCGATGGCGATCTGTTCATCGACTGCTCGGGTTTCCGTGGACTGCTGATCGAAGAGACATTGAAAACCGGATACATCGATTTTACCCATTGGCTGCCCTGCGACCGCGCGTACGCCGTGCCCAGCGAGAACGCGGGCCCCGCGCTGCCGTACACCCGTGCGACCGCACGTGAAGCCGGTTGGCAATGGCGCATCCCGCTGCAGCACCGCACCGGCAACGGCTATGTTTATTGCAGCGCCCACATCAGCGATGACGAAGCGGCAGCCACCTTGCTGCGCAACCTGGATGGGCGCGCACTGGACGATCCCAGGCAGTTGCGTTTCACCACCGGCCGGCGCAGCAAGTGCTGGAACAAGAATGTGGTGGCGCTCGGGCTCGCCAGCGGTTTCACCGAACCGCTTGAGGCGACCAGCATCCATCTGATCCAGGTAGGCATCATGCGTCTGCTCAGCCTGTTCCCGAAGGACGGCATCAGCGACGTGCTGGTCGACCGATACAACGCGCAGCTGGCATTCGAATTCGAACGCATCCGTGATTTCCTGATCCTGCACTACCACGCTACCCAGCGTGACGACACCGCTTTCTGGCGGCAATGCGCAGCCATGTCGATACCGGCCGAACTTCAAGCCAATATCGATCTGTTCCGCGACAGCGGCCGGTTCTTCCGCAACGCAGACGAAATGTTCGCGGAAATGAGCTGGGTGCAGATCCTGATCGGCCAGGGCGTTTTGCCGCAGAGCTATCACCCCCTGGTCGACCAACTTCCAAACGAAGAACTCGCGAGGTTCATGGCCAGCATCGGCGGAACCATCGCCGATTGCGTCGAAGTCATGCCCATGCAGCAGGCTTTCATCGACCGCTATTGCGCGGCCGAACCTGTCGCCATTCGTTAGGTTCGCTTCCATACAGATTCATCGGCAGGCCACGCGCTACCATCGCAAGCACGATTGAAAACGTTTACAACGGATCGTTGATTCCATGAAACCAAGAGATTCAAAACATGCGCGTCACTGGTTGCTGGGCCTGCTGGTGGTGCTGGTGGCCGCATGCAACAAAACGCCGGAACCGCCCAAGGCGCCACCCAGAGCCGACAAGCCCGCGGTCGCCGCGCCGGTCGCGAACGTGAAGCCGGAGCTGCCGCCGCTGTTCCGCGACATCGAGCGTCGCACCTTCCAGTTTTTCTGGGACACCACCAACGATCTGAATGGGCTTACGCCCGATCGTTTCCCCTCGCGACCGTTCGCCAGCATCGCCTCGGTCGGTTTTTCGCTGACCGCCTATCCGATCGGCATCGAGAACAACTGGGTCAGCCGCAACCAGGCGGTGGACCGAACCCTGCTCACGCTGAAATTCTTCCGCGACCTGCCGCAAGGTCCGCAGCGCACGGGCAAAGGCGGGTACAAAGGTTTCTACTACCACTTCCTGGACATGCAGAAAGGCCAGCGCTACGACAGCTGGGTGGAGCTCTCCAGCGTGGACACCACGCTGCTGATGATGGGCGTGCTGTTCGCGCAGTCCTACTACGACCGCGACGATCCGCGCGAAAAGGAGATCCGCGAAGTCGCCGAAGAGCTTTATCGGCGCGTGGACTGGAACTGGATGCAGCAGAACGCGCCGCTGATCTCGATGGGCTGGTACCCGGAAAGCGGCTTCATCAAGCACGACTGGGCCGGCTACAACGAGGCCATGATGACCTACGTGCTGGCGCTGGGGTCGCCGACCCATCCGGTCAGCCCCGACGCATGGGAAGTCTGGACGCGCACCTACAACGACGTCTGGGGCGTTTACCAGGACCAGGAATTCCTGGCCTTCGGTCCGATGTTCGGCCACCAGTACAGCCATGTCTGGATCGACTACAGGGGCATCCAGGACGACTACATGCGCGAACGCGGCATCGATTACTTCGAGAACAGCCGCCGCGCCACGCTCGCCCAGCGTTCCTATGCCATGTCCAACCCGATGAAGTGGAAGGACTACGGCGAGAATGTGTGGGGCTTGACCGCCAGCGACGGCCCCCAGCAGACGCTGCAGGACTATCGCGGCGAACAGCGCGAGTTCCGCCACTATTCCTCGCGAGGTGCGGGCCTGCGCGAGAACTTCGACGACGGCACCATTGCCCCGACCGCGGCCATTGCCTCGTTGCCGTTCGCGCCGGAAATCGTGATCCCGGCGACCATGGAGATGCACCAACGCTACGGTGAGTACATCTATTCCAGCTACGGCTTCCTGGATTCGTTCAACCGCAGCTTCGACTACGACATCCCGCTCAAGACCGGGCGGTTGGTGCCGGGCGAGGGCTGGGTGTCCAGCGACTACATCGGTATCGACCAGGGGCCGATCCTGACCATGATCGCCAACTACCGCAATGGATTCGTCTGGAACGTGATGAAGAAGAATCCGCATATCCGCCAAGGCCTGGAGCGCGCCGGCTTCAAGGGTGGATGGCTAACGCCCGAAGGCGAACCGGTGCCGGCCCAGGCCCCCGCCGATCCCGAGGCCGCTTCGGCACGGGCCCTGGGCGCCGCCGAATCCCGTGGCGGAAATGCGGGCGACCAGCAGGAGCCTGCGCCCAGGCCGCAGCAACCGAAGTAAGCTGTGCGAATGTGGAGTAGAGAGAAAATCGAGAGCGGCGCCACGCAACTTCGGGTTGACGGTCTAACTCCGAGCCCGTCATCCCAGCGAAAGCTGGGATCCATTTTGACTTTGCTCTTGCCCTTGCAAAGATCGAACTGCCGTAAAGCAAGATCACAATGGATCCCAGCTTTCGCTGGGATGACGGCAAGCGTGTGAGGTTGCGGACGATCATGGCGTTGCGCACTTTTCTTGTAATCGCTGCCTTGCTTACTCTCTGCACGGCCTGCGCACGCAAAACCGACGACCGCGAAGTGGTCACCTTCTGGGCGATGGGTTACGAGGGCGAAGTGGTCGCCCAGTTGATTCCCGAATTCGAACGGCAGAACCCCACCATCCGCGTCGACCTGCAGCAACTGCCCTGGCTGTCGGCGCACGAGAAGTTGCTGACCGGGTTCGCGGGCGAGTCGCTGCCGGACGTATCGCCGATAGGCAACACCTGGATTCCCGAGTTCGCGGCGCTGGATGCATTGGAGCCTTTGGACGACGAAATCGCCGCGACACCGGACTTCGATGTGCCGGACTACTTTCCCGGCGTGTGGGACAGCGGTCTGGTCGACGGGAAAATCTACGCGGTGCCGTGGTACGTGGAGACGCGACTGCCGTTCTATCGCACGGACCTGCTGGCCAAGGCCGGCGTGACGACACCCCCGCAGAGCTGGGCGGAATGGCGCAAGGCCATGCAGGCGGTGAAGCGCGAAGTGGGACCGGAGCGTTACGCCATCCTGCTGCCGTTGAACGAGTTCGAACCGCTGCTCAGCCTGGCCATCCAGGAACCCGACCCGCTGCTGCGCGATGG